>Ga0114932_10000444_pt1 | contig 49601 bp, 41 predicted proteins | sample 2SBtaG_2_FD_87286 | JGI IMG/M metagenome (GOLD analysis project Ga0114932, IMG submission 87286) | Deep subsurface microbial communities from Kolumbo volcano to uncover new lineages of life (NeLLi) - 2SBTROV12_ACTIVE470 metaG | ecosystem: Environmental > Aquatic > Marine > Volcanic ...
ATTGGTGTGAATTGGCGCTTTACCACGGCCGATGCGAGGATTAAATTAAAAACACTTTATCCGTCAATACAAGTGTGATGGAGTACTAGTACTCCATCATTGTTGTATTGACGGGTATATCAGCCGATAAGCAGCCATCTGCGTTGTTGCACTCGCTTGACACGTGCGACTAGTCCTGCGCTCGTGCGCCTAGCAGCTAACCACTTCTCGACATAACCTACCCCCCTACACAACTGTGATGGAGTACTAGCACTCAATCAAAACCGCATCTGAATATACTCATATATTTTGCTAACCCGTAACTGGGTTGTAGATGGCCCGGTTCTTACGCAAAAACTTTCGTGATTATTGATTTCAGTAATATACGCAGGCATTGTTGCAGGATCCACATCAATTCTGAGTACTTGTTGCTGGCCTAATTCGTCAATCTCAAAGCGTATAAATCGCATATGTAAGGTGCTGATACGTTGCTTTATCAGACGCGTAAGATGCAACAACACCTTATCACTGTTTTCAAATCGATCACGCCCGATACCCAATATTTTTCCATCATCCCGCACACCAACAAGCAGAGTCCCTCCTTTCGTATTCAGAAAAGCAGCAAGGGTTCGAATAACCGCTTGCTCGATCAATTGGTCGTTATGTTTCGACTTGGCATTCCAGCGCAAAGATGACTTGAACTCAACCAGATCATTTTCACCCTTGTCAATCAATTCGGAAGTGGAAACCTGCTCCTGTGTACGCAAATAGTAGGTCACCATCCGCGCGAATTCACGGGTAATCTTCAAAGCAGTGAGCGAATTTAGCCGATGCTCGTCAAACAAAGCTTTACCATCAACCGCAATCAGGATCGATTCTTCCAATGCTCGAATGGTACCCGTTCTGACGTGTTCGTTGATTATTCCAACTTCGCCAAAAAGATCGCCTGCTTTAAAAGACTTGAATTTTCGATCTCGCAGATTAAGTATAAAAGTACCGCTTTCTACAATATAGAGTTGACGTGCATCCTGATCAATAGCAAAAACCGGCTGATTCTTGTTGAATTTCTTTCTAACCGATATCTTTAACAGATCCGTCAATTCCTGTTCGTCAAGCCCGGAAAAAGCTTTAACGTTTCTCAATAAATCGAGTGTTTCTGTATCAGGTAAAATCATAAATATAATCTGGAAATCTAATTGACCAGGTAACCGGAATATGCAGCATCATCCCATTTATTTCACGAACCTGGGCTGAACTTTTCTGTCATATCTGTTAAATTCTCTGCAAATCCACTTCAATACTAAGGAAAGAAAACATTGTCCATTCGACTTTTATTCCTATCAAGATTGCCGAATTTATGACTTTCACTCCCCGCGTCTGGTTTTTGTTCGGCTTTATACTTTGTCTATCCATGCTGCTGACCGCTGCTTATTTTCAGTTTATTGTAGAGCTGGAACCCTGTCCACTGTGTATTTCTCAACGTGTACTGGTTCTTATCGTCGGCCTGATTATGTTAGTAGCAGTCATACATAACCCCACCCGCTTTGGTATCAAAGTTTATTCTGTTATCGCCACTGCCGTGGCTATCTGTGGGATAGCAGTAGCCACCCGCCATGTCTGGCTGCAAAACCTTCCAGCTGACGAAGTCCCTACCTGTGGCCCCGGCCTTGAATATGTGTTTAAACATTTCCCTCTGACAAAAACTCTGGAGCTTTTGCTGAGTGGTACCGGTGAATGTGCCGAAGTATTATGGACATTTCTTGGCTTGAGTATTCCTGCATGGACGCTGATTGCCTTTGTGATACTTGGTTTTCTAAGCATCGCCCAATTACGCAACCAAACCGTTTGAGAGTTCATTATGAATCCAATTCCGTCCACATTAAGTCGTCTTGCTTTGATTCTGGTTTGTTCCATCGCCCAACCAGTCTACGCAGAACATCCCAACACAGAGATAAAAACTGATCCAATTGAAAGTGTACTTAAAGGAGAACATCGCCCGCAAAAAAACAAAGCTCGAGATCAATACAGACATGCAAAAAAGACACTAAAATTTTTTGGCCTCGAAAACAACATGACAGTGGTTGAAATATGGCCAGGTGGCGGTTGGTATACAGAAATTCTGGCACCGCTGTTACGCAATAACGGGCAATTGTACGCTGCTCATTTTTCCAGTGATTCCGAAGTTGCCTATTTCAAAAAGAGTTTAGCCACATTTAACAAAAAAATCGGAGAAACTCCAAACATATACGACCAGTTATCTGTGACCACTCTGCAACCACCCAATCATCTCGAAATAGCACCGGAAAATTCCGCAGACCGGGTATTCACATTTAGAAATGTACATAACTGGATGAAAGGAGGTCAGGCATTGACCGTGTTTAAAGCAATGTTTAGAGCTTTAAAACCGGGTGGAGTACTCGGTATAGTCGAGCACCGGGGTATTGAAGACCAACCTCAAGACCCAACAGCCACCTCAGGATATGTGACCGAAGCATACGTGAAGGACCTCGCCAAACAATCCGGTTTTGTATTCATTGGATCATCTGAAATCAATGCAAATCCTAATGACAGCAAAAATCATCCCAAAGGCGTCTGGACATTGCCACCCAGTCTTCGCCTTAAAGAAGTCGATCAGGAAAAATATCTTGCTATCGGAGAAAGTGATCGCATGACATTAAAATTTGCAAAGCCGGCGAACGATAATTGATGAAAGGCTGTTTCGCCGCAGGACAAGCACGGTAGAGTGTTATTCTCAGCAAGGCTATATTTCTATCAATTAAAGAAAAGACGCGACCCTTTTATTCCTTTGGACGATTTTTTAACAATCGGACAAAACAGTCAATATGATACTTGCCCCCTCAGCCCTCCATTCTTTGCGCGTCTTTTAAGGCCACAAAGTGTCGATGCGAATCTCAACCTCGGTAATTTCCTCGGCCACCACCGTTCCTTGAGGAAAATCGGTAACCTCTCGATACTTTTGTTCAGAGGTTATGGGATTGCGATAACGAACTAAGCTTTTCCCATTCAGGTCAATAATCCATACTTCGGGAACGCCATACCGTGCATAAAAAGGTAGCTTGGTGGTTCGATCGTAATCTAGAGAAGTCTCTGCCACTTCAATAATCAGTAATACGTCACTCGCTTGAGGATGATGATCAAAATAGGCGGCATTATGCACAATGGCGATATCGGGTTCGGGTTCGCCAAAATCGCCCATTTGAATGGGGTTTTGCACCCTGACCAAACGTGTTCGTGCGACGTTTTTCACAAACAGGCGATTAAGCACATCAACGATATAAGCGTGCCGGCTTCCTATAGGGGCCATATCAACCAGCTCACCATCAATCAATTCGACTCGGTCATCCTCGCTAAAAATACCCGCATCGCCCATACAGTGATATTCTTCCACCGTAAGCCGGTGCCGAGTGGGCACCATTGCTTGATCGTCGCGAACTGTGGAATTCATCATGGATGTTCTTCACTATTAGGATTGTCACTCAGTATTATATACAAGATAAAAGTCAGCGCCGGAAACGCGACTTTCATTTTTTAAGCAATAAAACATTCACAGCCTATGTGGAAAAATGTTGTTGATCTTGCCTGTCTTCAACTTACACCCATCACCAGTATGTCATTCTATAATAACATTTCTCAACAGCATGAAGTGTAAGAAATTTTTTGTTAATAGCATCGCTAACATTGATTGCCACACGATAGAATGGAAACAATGATACGCTTGGCTGATATCCGACCGTACAGACAATGCCTAACTTACTTTCTCCCAGCAGCGGTGACCGACGGGTAGCGGAGATTCACTTTTGTTGAATGCAAGGGGCCGAAACTGCCCCGAACCCGTTTTTCAATAAAATTTACGAACGACTGGAATTTCTCAATTGCAGTCATTCAGAAAACTTCCTCCAATAGCAGGATTGGGGGTAGTATTTACATCGATTAAGCTCGAATCACGATAATCAATAAACTGCTCTATTGATAAAAGAGCCCAAGAATAGACAACCGCAAAGTATTACAACCACTCTATAGAATTTTCCACCATCTCTTCAATTCCATCCAACAGTTCATCTTTCTCTCCAACAACTGCAATCACCCCTGTCGGCGCGGGTTCTATGTACCCCGCAAACCTACCTTTATGAAAGCCTTCACGACTATGGATCGTTTTTGTCGGCAGAAAAAGCAATGTCACTGGGCCAGTTTTTCCCTGTATGACGATATGCAGCCCGTGTGTATCAGCAATCGGGCACAGGGTAATATGTAACACATCACCCAGAGGATTTTTTAAGGCCACGCCAAAATCTTTTAATGTAGTCTTTATTAACGCTTCCTTGACAGGAAACAAAGCATTTAATGCCTGTGGCTTGCCAATGATATGGTTATACACGAGCTGTTGTAGCTCTAATGGTTGCGGGGCAGATTGATTAGACCGATAAGTGGTCAGGCTAACACCTAGAAAAAAAGAAGCCGCCAACGCAAAACCACCAAATATAGATTGCCGTATCACTTTGCCATGCCGCGAACCTCGTCCGGGAAGTTTTGTCAGCATCTGTACTAAATCAGCAGGCACTTCAACTTCCAGCGCAGCTCTGATTTGTCGATCCAATTTTCGAATTTGTTCAACTGTCTGCAAACATTTCTTGCAGTTTTCCTTGTGGACAAGCATCTCAGTATCCAAACCGTTAGGATCTATAGAATAATATTTTTCAAATTGTTCACAATCGATCATTTGTCACCCAAACCGTCCGGGGTCAATATTTGACGCAATTTTTGTTTAGCACGGAACAACCTGGTCATCGCAGCACCTTTGGAAATTCCACATATCTTGGCAATTTCTTCACAGCTAAAACCACCCAGAACCTGTAACAACAAAGGCTCGCGATAATCTTCCGCCAATGTATCCAGAGCACGCGTCAGTACGAACGCTTCGGTGCTGGTGTCATTCTGTGTATCCTTATACTCAATACTGGTGAGATCTATGTCCTGTATATTTGGCCGAACTTTCGCGTATTGTCTGGCAAACTCATTCCTTAATATAGTAAAAAGCCAGGGTTTGGGTAGCTCTCTGTTTTTCAATTTGTGCAGCGATTTCCATGCTCTAAGAAAAGTCTCCTGAACCAAATCTTCGGCTTGCGAAGGATCCTTACACAACCAAAATGCGTAACGATACAAGTCGACAGAATAAGCAACCACCAGACGCTCATAATCAGCATTTTTAGAACTCATTATAATTGATTCAAATTTCCTGCGTTTTCTTTCAACTCAACTAAAAACGATCATGAAGTCGACTTTTCCTTGGAAAATGTGCCCGTAGAAATTCCATCTGATCTACAAGTACACGACGCCCTTGTAGAAAAACGTACTCTGCATGAGTAGGAACAAACGGAATGGCTATCAATTCCATACCCGCAGATTCAGGACTCCGCCCTGCTTTATGGTTATTGCATCGCTTACAGGCTGTTACGACATTATTCCAATTATCCTCGCCACCGAGGCTAATAGGGGTCACATGGTCTCTGGACAAATCTCCGTGCCGAAAGGAAGCACCACAATAAAGACACAAAAAATTATCTCGATTGAAAAGTGTCGGATTATTTAACGGTGGCACATAATTCTTCCCGACCTTCCTGACAGCAAAATTTCTGCTGCGTGTAGCCAGAATAGAATTCACTTCGATGAAACTCTGTTTACCTGAAACGGCATTCACTCCACCATGTACGGTATAAAGTAAGCTTCCCAGGGAGTAAACAACTTGGCTCAGATAATGAAGCTTGACAGCCTCCTGGTAACCAATCCATTCCAATGGCATACCTGACGCATCAGTTCGTAAAACTTGTTGATTCAATCCCTCCATTCTTAAATCTCCCAATCAAATACAATTATCGTTATTTTTGCTTACTCTGCGGCACAAATTTACAGATTTTTGCTCATAGTATCGATGGCTAATCAGCCTAACAAAACCTTCCAGCAATAGTTCTTCCACCGAAATAATGCTGGCGAACAGAATATAAGAAATGTGAGTATATATCCAAATTGGGCTTGTTTTTCAATCCATCTTCGACTTCACAAAAACGGCTCCGTAGGCCCAGTATTGACCCATCCTCAAACTTGAAAGCAGGAATAAAAACCTACAGGTTGGTTGAATATTATTTTATATCCGCCCCTAAGTCAGTCACAATTGACAAACTATAGTGGCCAGCTCAACCCCCAGGAAAGACCCCTCACCGAAGGCTGCGATAATAACCTAACATTTTGTTTTAATGGTGGTTTTTAAACAGTATTATCTGTGAACAATTTAATAGGAATTCATACATTTCAAGCAGTTGAGAATCCATTCAACAACTTGTCCACAGAGTTACCCACATGATCTGTGAACAAATAAATTAAGTGCTTAGACTATAAACACTTAGGCGAGTTTGATTGAATTGGAGTTAATTTACAATCATAAATTTCAAATAATTTCGGACAATCTTCATGCAAACAATTTTAAAAGTCGCTGTTCCTGTTCCGCTGAGAGATATTTTCGATTACCTGCCTCCAGACAACGCAAATCTTAATCAACTTCAACCAGGAATTCGGCTTTCTGTACCATTCGGAGCTCAAACAAAGACCGGAATTTTATTGGAAGTTGGCAACAAATCCTGCGTTCCTGTTTCGCAATTAAAAAAAGTAATTTGTATTCTGGATAATACCCCTCTATTGTCTAGCGGTGACCTCACTTTAATGACTTGGGCAAGTCGCTACTATCATTACCCCATCGGAGAAGTCGTCAGCACCGCACTTCCTGTATTACTTCGAAAAGGTGCACAAGCCATAGTAAGTGACGAACCTCGCTACCAAAGCACATTACTCGCTTCAAATACCGATTCCAAAATCTCCCATCGGGCGCATCGCCAGCAAGCATTACTCACTTTTATAAAGCACAAAAAAAACGGTGCAACACCCAGTGAAATGAACAATCTCGGATGGAACTGGCGCGCAGTTTTGAAAACCTTAACCACAAAAGGACTGGTAAAAAAAACCACCACATCTGAAATCAATATTCCTGCGTATGAATATTCCCCACCGGCATTTGAACTAAACGCCGAACAAAAATCGGTGATCCAACAGATACTTCAATCAATGCAGGGTTTTAACAGTTTTCTTCTTGATGGCATTACTGGAAGTGGTAAGACAGAAATCTATTTTCAAATTATTCACTCAGTATTAACGCAACAAAAACAGGTTATAGTCTTACTTCCGGAAATCACGCTCACACCCCAACTGGAAGAGCGATTTAAACAACGATTTAAAACCCAGATCCATGTATTTCATTCAGGTTTAACCGAACAAACTCGCAAAAACGCCTGGCTGAATACCGCAAATGGACACACAGCAATTCTCCTGGGGACACGGTCAGCGGTGTTTACACCATTAAGCAATCCCGGTTTAATCATTCTTGACGAAGAACATGATACTTCGTTTAAGCAGCAGGAAGGATTCCGCTTTTCTGCCAAAGACGTCGCCATAAAACGTGCTCAACTACTGGACATTCCCATAATTCTGGGTTCGGCGACGCCATCACTGGAAAGCGTTTACAATGTAACCCGAAATCAGTTTAAACATCTCAAACTTCTCACCCGAACAGGCAGTGCAAAACCGCCAACAATCGAGTTACTGGATATACGCAACCAGCCATTAACCGAAGGACTCTCGTCCAAACTGCTACTGGCCATTAAACAAACGATTCAGCAACAACAACAAGTACTGCTATTCATTAACCGTCGAGGATTTGCACCCACTTTAACCTGTCATAACTGCGGCTGGATTGCGCAATGCAGCCGTTGCGACAGTAACCTGGTTCTGCACTCTGGTGAAAAGCGCTTACGATGCCACCATTGCGCATACCAACAACCCATCCCAGACAATTGTCCACATTGCAAAAAAAACAAACTCTTGTTATTGGGATTGGGTACTGAGCGTGTCGAGCAGATACTGGAAAAAATTTTCCCGCAGGCTAACATTGTCCGCATAGACCGTGATAACACAAGGCGTAAAGGCAGCCTGAAAGCAATACTTACCGAAATCAGCGCGGGTACAATCGATATTCTTATCGGCACACAAATGCTCGCCAAAGGACACCATTTCCCCAATGTAACCCTGGTCGGTATTCTGGATACGGATTCGGGTTTGTTCAGTATCGACTTCAGAACCACCGAAAGGCTGGCACAATTAATCATCCAGGTTTCAGGCCGTGCAGGTCGCGACCGCAAACCCGGTCGAGTCATCCTGCAAACTCGCCATCCCGAACACCCCATACTGAACACATTAATTGCAAGGGGTTATTCCGGACTTAGCGAAGAAATCCTATCGGAAAGAAAAATCTGTAGCTTGCCGCCCTTTAGTTTTCAGGCACTGCTAAGATCAGAAAGTACAAAACAAAAAACACCATGGGCATTTCTTCAACAGATCAAGGCACTGCTAAACAAAAACGATCTAAATTCTGTACAAATATTAGGGCCCACACCCGCACCCATGCAAAAACGCGCCGGACTGTATCGATTTCAACTATTGATTCAAAGCACTAAAAGAAACCTTCTGCATTCACTGATAAACGAGTTACTGACCAAGATCCAGGGCATACCCGATGCAAAACGCGTAAAATGGTCCATCGACATTGACCCAATTGATCTATATTGAAAACTTGTATTTATTCTATGTGTATTTTACCAGGCGGGGGAAAGGTATACGCCATTGATTATCTGAGATTTATCACTGAAGAGGGTACAGCAAAACTTACAGTGAAATATTTATATATCCATGACAATTAATGATTCGCACCCTATCCACCACGCTCGCTGGGTAATTACAGAAAAACCGTACTGGCTGCAACAAAACATTGCATAGCCATGAGCGAATTTAGGATAATGCCCGATCCTTCAAAAATTCGTTCCACAATAATTTAATCCCCTATGAAAAACACCCTGGAACAATTGCTGCGTGAAGCAATCGCAACCCTGCAAAGCGAAGGCAAAATCCAAAGCAGTATTGAAATAAAAATCAGTCTGGAACGTACCAAAGATCCAAAGCACGGGGACTTTGCCTCAAATCTGGCGCTAACTTTAGCCAAATCTGCCAGAAAAATTCCGCGCCAACTGGCAGAGGAAATTATTAACGCCTTACCACAAGCACCAATTATTCAAAAAACCGAAATTGCCGGACCTGGGTTTATCAATTTTTTTCTCAATTCTCACGCACAATACGAAATCATCAAGCAAATCCACGATCAGAATGCGGAGTTTGGAAAAAGCACAACCGGCAACAAAAAAAGGATCCAAATCGAATTCGTATCCGCGAACCCAACAGGCCCCCTCCATGTCGGACATGGTCGCGGAGCCGCCTATGGTTCTGCAGTAGCCAGCCTTTTAGACGCTATTGGCTTTGATATTCACCAAGAATATTATGTGAATGATGCCGGTCGACAGATGGATATTCTTGCAACAACGATCTGGTTGCGCTACCTGGAAGAATGCGGCGAAATACTCGCTTTTCCCAGCAATGCCTATCGAGGTGAATATGTACGAGAAATCGCTGCGCAAATCCACCTTAAATACGGTGACGAATTTCGCAGTCTTTCAGCACGAGTTTTCGAAAACATACCGGCCGATGAACCTGATGGGGGAGATAAAGAAATACACATCGATGCATTGATCAAACGCGCACAGACACTTTTGGGCCCGAAACGTTATGAAATCATATTGAAGGCTGGGCTGGACTCTATATTGGCGGACATTCGCGACGATCTGGAAGATTTTGGAGTTGAATTTGACGAATGGTATTCCGAACGGAAATTAATGCATTCGGACGCAGTTCACAACGCCCTGCAGGTGTTAGACTCCGCTGGACATTTATACCAGAAGGATGGAGCAACATGGTTTGCCTGTAGCCAGCTTGGAGATGAAAAAGATCGCGTCGTGATTAGGGACAATGGCCAAACCACTTACCTTGCGTCGGACATAGCTTATCACCTGAATAAACTCGAACGAGGTTTTGAGCGCATAATAGATGTCTGGGGTGCCGACCATCATGGCTACATAGCACGCGTTCGAGCTGCAATTAACGCATTAGGACAGGACGCGACAAAACTGGACGTATTACTGGTACAATTTGCAGTGCTATATCGAGGAAGCGAAAAAGTGCCCATGTCAACCAGAAGCGGAGAATTCGTTACCCTGAGACAACTGCGTAACGAAGTGGGTAAAGACGCGGCGAGATTTTTCTATTTAATGCGCCGCTGCGAACAACATATGGACTTCGATCTGCAGCTGGCGAAATCTCAATCCAACGAAAATCCGGTGTTTTATGTGCAGTATGCCCACGCCCGAGTATGCAGTGTATTCAGACAACTGGACGATAAAGACCTGACAAGGGATATTGAAGAGGGAATGAACCATCTGGCTTTATTGTCTGAACCTCAGGAACTGGCCTTGGTTACCCGTTTGTCTCGCTATCCAGAAATAATTGAGAATGCGGCACTAAAACACGAACCCCATTTGTTAATACAATATTTGCGCGATCTGGCGAAAGAATTCCATACCTACTACAACGCTCATAAGGTTCTTGTAGAACAATCAAAATTGCGTAATGCGCGCTTAAACCTGACCTGTGCAGTGCAACAAACCATCACCAATGGCCTTACTTTATTGGGTATCTCTTCTCCTGAATCAATGTAATCATGCCTAAAGACTACAAACATCGCGCCACTAGTCGTCGCAAACAGAATACTAAACTCCCCCTTTGGCGCTATTTTTCGATAGCGGTGTTACTGGGACTGTTTGTGATTTTTCTATCTATCCTCCGCGATACAAAAACGCCAGTAACCGCGAAAGATAAATCCACCTCGGTACAGACTGAAAACAGCGTAGTAACAAAGCCACGAGAAAAAAAGAAAAGCCGTTTCGAGTTTTACACCTTATTACCTAAGCAGGAAGTCGAAGTTCCGGAATCTGAAATTAAGACACGCAAACGTGAAGAAGAACTGGGAAAAGCAAGGCCGGGGATCTATGAGCTCCAGGTGGGTTCATTTCGAAATTTCGCCCAGGCAGATAAACTGAAAGCGCAGCTAGCATTTTTGGGTATTACATCGAAAATCGAAACAGCAAAAATTGGAACCGCATCCTGGAACAGAGTGAAACTTGGACCGTATTCTTCTATGAGTAAGGCCGATGCGGTTCGAGAAAAATTGCGCACAGACAACATAGATTCGGTGGTAATTAGCAAGAAGACGAAATAATATTTTTGTTAGCTTGAGTATACGACCATCGAGCTCACGCCTTAGAAACAACCATTATATTTCATCAAAGATCTGTTGCATTAGGCTGCTTTGTCATTATAATCAGTCATTATGATACTTGACCCCTATGCCTTTCATCGAATGGTTCATGCTCGTAAGTTTCGAAACGACCGCTACGATTGCTGACCGACGCCCGACCCTTAAGTGTTTTTTGCTGCATGGAACCGAAGTCCAAATGAATAAGCGACAACAAACATAATGACATTACCTATCAGGCCTGTGTAGTAAAGATCAAACGGTACACTGGCAAAATCGGGCAATAGCCCATTTGACGACAGTACTGTCCACCCGGTAAATAACATTGTTGCCACGATTCCGAACCACACGGCTGTTGTTCCAGTTTTATGTGTAAAAAAACCCAACAAATATAAGCCGAGCATACCCCCCGTCAACAGAGACACTAAGATTGTTGCGGTATGTTGTAAAGTTTTTCCTGTCGTATTCGATAAATAAAACGCACCAATTATCATAAACAATCCAATAATGGATGCCATTAACCACGCAACATGCAAATAATGTCTGTCCGATTTGGCCGGCTTGAGATGACGTCGATATATATCGACAACCCATACCGTTGCAATCGCGTTAATACTGGAATCCAGTGATGACATTGCCGCAGCCAGAGCTGCCGCGATAACAAGCCCAGCAAAACCCGAAGGCATATTGTGCACAATGAAATACGGTAATATCTGTTCCGCAGATTGTGAACCCGTTAACATTTCGGTTGCTGGAAGTGTTGGGAATTGTTGAAAAAACACGAATAAACAGGTGCCAAGAAACATATAAAACGCCCAAATCGGCAAACTGCTCAGTACACAGACCAACATCGCTTTTCGAGCTTCAGCCGAGCTTTTCGAAGCACAATAGCGTTGTATTACATTTTGGTTACTGCTGTACTCGGTTAACCATGCACTCAATCCGATCAACAACATCATCGGTATGGTTTTTTTATCTAAAGACCAATCCCAGGAAACGCTATGTAACTTACCGTTGTTTAGCTCAGATAAGGATAATTTACCGTGATTTTCTGCAACGCTCAAAATCTGGCTCAAACCGCCGGGTAAAGCCTCGACGATCACCCAATAACACGCAACACCACCGGCAAGCAAAATCAGGGTTTGCATGACATCTGTCCATATCACAGCATCTATACCGCCTAATACGGTATAAAACGAAACAAATAAACCACCGATTACAATGCAGAATAAAACGCTTAGTCCGGTAATTTCATGCAACATCAACGAAACCAAATAAAGGATCATGCTGATGCGTACAATTTGCCCAAACATAAATGCGAACGCACCATAGACTCGAACCGAAGGCCCAAACCGCTGCTCCAGAAATTCATAAGCCGATGTTATCCGTTCTCGGCGAAAAAAAGGTAAGAAACAATAAGCTGCAATTAATACGGCCACCGGTAACATGGTATTGGGTACGAAACGCAACCAGGACGTCTTATAGGCATCGCCAGGGTAAGCTAGAAAGGTAATCGAACTGATTGATGTACCAACCAGGCTTAAACCAATGATCCAACCTGGAAAACGCCGATTTCCAACAAAGTATTCTTCGGTACTGGTGTTCTTACGAGAACAAATTAAACCCACCAACAGGATAACAAACATATATCCCACGATGACCACCCAATCGACAAATTCCAAGTTCATAGCACTAAACACTTCCGAGCCTCATTAATCTCGATTATAACCCGTTAATTGAGTTTACCTTGATAAACCAAGAAGCGTTATATTCAATGGAATGAGGATTATAAAGTGTCAATATATTTTACACTTTAAAACATCATAATTTGTTGAAAACCTATAATGGTCTGTAGATAATAGGTTATGTTATTATTGGCATGGTTGTTGCTTTTAAGTTAAGCAGCAGGATCCTGAATTTCGTTACTACCATTTAAATACAGTCCCAAGCAATTTAATACACAACGATAGGATTCTCAAATTAGACACTGACAAATATTTCAACAAAAAAAGAATCAGAATCATGATAAAAAAAATTTTATTGATCGTTTCTATGCTGTTGCCCGCAACCGCATTCTCTATGCCAATGTCATACAAAATGGTATTTGAAGTTCAGGAGAAAATATACACTCGACCTGTTCCTAACTACCAAACCGCGTGCCTCAGTCCAGTACTTGCAACCGGAGCATTCGAGTGTAACTCGATTATCGCTGTAGGCAGTCTGCATTTCGGAAGTTTTTCAGTCGATGCAACTGGACTACTCTCTGCTTTTCGCATTCAGATAGGCAGCATAATCTGGGACTTACTTGATCCAAATTCGCAGCTTAGTGCGTTTAGGAATCCAAGCCAGGGCCTTGGCGCACCTGACCCCGGGTTCGTTCTAAAAAATGGCTTGATTACTGGTTTTTCGGGCGGTGTATCCGGGAAAGCAGACGTACCATTCATTGACTGGAAATCAGCTACGGGCTCAGCAAACAAATTCAGCGCATTCGACCTTCCTGGTGTAAACCTCAAAGGTGACTTTCGCATCCACAAAATACCGGAACCCAACATTATGTTTCTGTTTTTATTCTCGATAATTTTGATTTTTAAAAAAAATACATTTTCTTTACCTCAGCCAGCAGAGCAAGAACCCGGTTATCAGTAAATTCATTAACCCATCATTTTTAGCATATAACCCCTTCGGGCCACGGACTGCACCTCAGAATATAGCGTCTAGCCAACCGCTGAATCCTCAAGCTTTAAAACAGGGATGTTAAACCCGCGTATTAATATGAAGAACTACACGGCCTGCAATCTGCACACTTAAACCAAGAAGCACTTTTCTGTAAGCCAATTATTATTCCTGGACAACGACCAAGGAATCAGAAATTTCTCATCGGTTTTACTGCTAATATATGCTACAATCGAAAAGTTTAACTCTGTAGTGAGATTACAATTGAAAAACGCCTTTTACGCTCAATCAGGTGGCGTAACGTCTGTCATTAATGCCAGTGCCTGTGGACTTATTGAAACTGCTCGCCAACATAGGGATAAAATCGGCCGCATTTTTGCGGGGAAAAATGGCATTGTTGGCGCACTGACAGAAAATTTGATCGATACCACTTTTGAAACAGACGCTTCTATCGCAGCATTACGCCATACTCCGGCAGGTGCATTTGGCTCATGTCGTTACAAACTCAAAGGGTTTGACCAAAGTAAGGCAGAATTCGAACGACTCATTGAAGTCTTCCGCGCCCATGATATCGGATATTTCTTCTACAATGGTGGCGGAGACTCGCAAGATACCGCCTATAAGGTTTCACAGATGGGAGAAACTTTGGGCTACCCCATTACCTGTATTGGAATTCCTAAAACAGTCGACAACGACCTGCCTGTTACTGACAATTGCCCGGGATTTGGCTCTGTTGCTAAATATGTTGCAGTATCAGTGCGCGAAGCCAGCTTTGATGTTGCATCCATGTGCTCGACATCAACCAAGGTCTTTGTTCTCGAAGTAATGGGACGACACGCCGGGTGGATCGCAGCGGCAGGCGGGCTGGCGACGGATAAAAATAATGACATTCCAATCCTGATACTTTTTCCCGAATTAACACTGGACAAAGAAAAATTCCTTGCTCAAGTCGATATTAAAGTGAAAAAATATGGCTATTGCTCGGTAATCGTTTCGGAAGGAGTGAAAGGCGCCGACGGAAAATTTCTTTCAGAAGCGGGAGGCACCGACGCGTTCGGGCATGCACAATTAGGGGGCTCTGCCCCTGTTGTCGCCAACATTGTAAAAGAAGCTTTGGGCTACAAATACCACTGGGCGGTTGCCGATTATTTGCAACGAGCAGCAAGGCATATTGCATCCAAAACGGATGTCGAACAAGCCTATGCAATGGGCAAAGCAGCAATGGAATTTGCAATTCAGGGTAAAAATGCAATTATGCCGACAATTGTAAGAACCTCAAATGCTCCCTATCAATGGGAAATCGGATCAACCGATCTTGCCAGTGTTGCCAACGTTGAAAAAATGTTGCCCAAAGAATTTATCAGTAAAGACGGTCTCGGCATCACTGAAGCCTGCAGATCTTATCTTCAACCACTCATAGAAGGAGAAGACTACCCACCGTATATTAATGGCTTGCCGGACTATGTCACATTGAAAAATACCCCCGTGGCAAAAAAACTATCCAATTCCTTTTCCATCTGAATCGCGGATTGGTGAGCAACCATTTTAGTCTTGAGCAGGAAATAAATTGCAAAAACGCATAAACATATATCACGTTTTATAAAATGCTCGATTACCGACTAATACTCAAAGTTTAACTATCCACACAACAGGCCCAGAATTAACCACACACAAACTCTTTAACCCATAACCCATGACAGACTCTGTCGGTCTTCAAAAACACAGGAGGAATTACATGGCCACAGCCAGCGCCACAACTTACTTATCTACAATTGCATCCTATATGCAGAACCCACATTATCGAAATATTAGCATCATTAGTATTGTTCTTTTACTGGTTATCGGCATTGTCGTCGGCTGGTCAGTTGCATTTGCTATTGCCTCATCCCTTGCGGCTCTGGCCTACGGAGTGACCTCTATTGACTGGATAAATTCCAGATCTGCAGGTAACGAACGTATGCAGGATATTGCCACCGCAATCCAGCAGGGCGCGCAGGCTTATCTGGATCGTCAATATCGTACGATCAGTTATGTAGGTATTGTGCTTTTCGTGGTCATCGGTTTCGCTTTAGACTGGGCCACCGCATTTGGATTCGCGATTGGTGCATTTCTATCAGGTGCTGCTGGCTACATAGGCATGAATATTTCCGTTCGGGCAAACTCCCGAACCGCCCAAGCCGCTTATCAGGGTCTGGATGCAGCTTTTCAGGTTGCATTCCGAGGAGGTGCGATCACCGGAATGCTGGTCGTTGGCCTGGGACTTTTAGGAGTCGCCGGCTATTACGCAATGCTGGTTGCAGCAGGTGCCGAACATCCTTTGCACGCATTAATCGGCCTGGCCTTCGGTGGCTCACTAATTTCCATCTTCGCTCGACTAGGTGGCGGCATTTTCACCAAAGGCGCTGACGTTGGCGCAGACCTGGTCGGAAAAGTAGAGGCGGGCATTCCGGAAGACGACCCACGCAACCCTGCTGTTATTGCTGACAATGTTGGTGACAATGTTGGAGATTGCGCAGGCATGGCCGCCGACTTATTTGAAACTTACGCGGTGACAATCGTCGCAACAATGGTACTAGCCGGCCTGTTAGTAGAAAACGCGACCGATGGAGCCATTGTTTATCCATTGGCACTGGGTGGAGTCTCTATAATCACCTCAATAATCGGCGCCTACTTTGTCAAAGTCAAAAAGGACGGGCGAGTGATGAACGCGCTCTATAAAGGCGTACTTATCTCAGGCGGACTTTCAGCGATCGCGTATTACCCTGTCACAGTAATCATGCTGGGTGACAGCTTAACTGTAAACTGGGCAGTGGTATCCTCTGGCGATATATATCTATCTGCAATAATCGGATTGTTATTAACCGCGGCAATGGTTGTGATCACCGAGTACTACACATCGACAGAATTCGGACCCGTGAAAACAATTGCCGAAGCCTCAACAACAGGCGATGGCACCAATGTCATAGCAGGCCTCGCGGTATCACTTAAATCGACAGCCGCTCCTGTACTTGTCGTGTGTATGAGTATTTGGGCAGCCTATGAGTTAGCCGGCCTGTTTGGTCTTGCCATTGCTGCAACATCAATGCTTTCCATGGCTGGAATGGTCGTTGCTCTGGATGCTTACGGGCCGATTACCGATAATGCCGGCGGTATCGCAGAAATGGCTGAATTGCCCGAAGAAATTCGTAATATTACAGATCCTCTGGATGCAGTTGGAAATACCACCAAAGCGGTAACCAAAGGCTATGCAATCGCTTCTGCCGGACTTGCAGCTTTAGTTTTGTTTGCCGATTACACAGCAAACCTGGGCGGCAACATCGCGTTCGACCTATCTGATCACATGGTCATTATCGGGTTATTTATCGGCGGCATGGTGCCTTATTTATTCGGCGCGCTGGCGATGGAAGCGGTGGGTCGTGCTGCTAGCGGTATCGTCATAGAGGTTCGCCGCCAATTCAAAGAAATGCCCGGCATTATGAAAGGTACCGAGAAACCGGACTACTCCAAAGCGGTCGATTTACTCACTGTAGCGGCAATTAAAGAGATGGTCATACCGTCATTATTACCAATCGCTGTACCGTTAATTGTCGGACTCACTCTTGGCAAAGAAGCATTAGGTGGTGTACTTATTGGTTCGATCATCACCGGTTTGTTTGTTGCACTGTCGATGACAACGGGCGGCGGCGCATGGGACAATGCCAAAAAATATATAGAAGACGGTCATTTCGGCGGAAAAGGTTCGGACGCACACAAAGCAGCCATTACCGGTGACACAGTGGGTGATCCGTACAAAGATACCGCTGGACCCGCAGTCAACCCCATGATTAAAATCATCAATATCGTTGCATTACTGATGGTTCCTTTACTGTAAATCATTGCATCGTGGCAGGCCATCGTGTCTGCCACGAATCTTAATGGGCGACACCGTCTAAAATCATAAAAGGAGTCTTGTATGGTTTCCACCACCGACAAACTCAAAGCACTTCTCGACAAACCGGGCTTATTTTTAATGCCCGGCTGTCATGATGCTATTTCTGCCAAACTCATTGAGGCAGCGGGCTTCGATACTGCATTCATGAGCGGCTTCGCTGTTGCTGGGAGTAAATTAGGCGTACCCGATACCGGATTAATCTCATACGCCGAAATGGTCGAACAGGGACGCAATGTTTGCAACGCTGTGTCAATACCCGTTTTTGGTGATGGCGATACCGGTTTTGGAAATGCGCTGAATATCAAAAGAACCGTACAGGGATATGCCCAGGCCGGTTTTGCCTGCATAATGATCGAGGATCAGGTGATGCCTAAACGCTGCGGGCACACAAAAGGGAAGATGGTTGTCGATCGCGATGAGGCATTAATGCGCATACAGGCTGCGGTTGATAGCCGCAATGAGGATCGAGATATTTTGATCATGGCACGTACCGACGCTCGAGCCACACATGGACTGGATGAAGCCATTAGCCGCTGCCAGGAATTCACAGAAATTGGTGCTGACATAAATTTCCTGGAAGCGCCGGAAAGTGAAGAGGAAATGATTCGTTACTGTGAAACAGTGAACGGACCCAAAATGGCCAACATGATTGAATACGGAAAAACCCCAAACCTTTCCCCGGAAAGACTGCAGGAAATCGGCTACAAAATTGCTGTGTATCCGCTTACTTTACTAAACACATCCATTTCAGCCATGCAAAACAGCCTGCAGAATATCAAAAACGGTCAACCTGCCACAAATATACTGAATTTCGAACAGTTGACTTCAGCAGTCGGTTTCCCGGAATATTATCGAGACGAAGAGCGATATTCACAAAAAGATTGAAGCACCAATTCATTAATTTGTACCTGACAGGGCCTTGTTTGCATATACCTTAAGTACCCTATCTTAAAGGCTTTACAAGAAAAACAAAGAGTAAACGCAATCAGTGCCTAAATTAATAATGCAGCAGCCTGAAAATTTTTACATCGTGTACCAGTTGTACCCTAATTTTTTTAACACCAAATTTAAAAATTATTATCATGTATTATCGTTCCAGGCTGTTTCCCTTTCTTAGCGACATTGAAAACCAGTGGCAACTGATAAGAGATGAATTAGATCAATATCTCGCAAAACAGACTGAACAGGCTTATACACCCTACCCAATAACCATTCCGTACAGCAACGAGTGGAAATTACTCGGGATATACCAATCACAATCGAATTCCAGTGGTATCCCCAATCTTGATGAGCAAATGGCGAGGAACTTAGCATTCTTTCCAAAAACCGGGGCACTGGTCAAAGCAATTCCTGGCATAATTCACGCGGGCTTCTCCAAAATCACACCCGGAACCCATATCAGACCTCATAAAGAAAATTATGGAAACAAATTACGTTGTCATCTCGGAATAAAAGTACCGGATGAGAGTGACTGCGCATTTATGGTAGCAGGCAAAACGAAACATTGGCACGAAGGTGATTGTTTGGTTTTTGACGGAAACTCATTCCACGAAGCCTGGAATTATACAAACACCAGTCGAATTGTTCTTCTAATTGATTTAGATCGGGATGCAGCCATTGAGGCCAGTAGCCAATATGGCAATGTAAATCAACAATTTATAGAACCTTATTCGTCAAGAGATAGACTCAATGGATATCTCATGCGGATTCGATCACGCTACCATCGTTCCAAAATGAGACGCGCTCGCAAAAAAAATGAGCTGTAACAACATCCGGTTATTAAAAACCGTATAGATCGAATCACCATCTAATTCCCAGCTGTCGTATAGGTGGTGCCAATAGAGTACTTCTTCCGTTGATCTAGGTTTATTTCACATTCGAACCAAAACCTAACGCAATCCTTCTTTCGATATCCACCCAGCAATAATGGCCTAAGTTATTCATCAAAAGCAATCAATCTGGCGAACCCAACAAAAACTATTGATCGCTCAAATCCGAACACATCAATCGACTAGTCAAACAACACGCTCCTGAACCTGAATTGTCATTTTGATGCCCATAAATCCCTGTAGTTTGCATTATCCTGCCGTATAGAACTGATAAGGTGATTCCTCGATATACACCATTCGCGTTCAAGAATACCCACTTATAGCACGCATCTTTTCGCGAAGGGCGTTGTTGTAGAACCTTGAAAGAGATGACTATTCCTGCGATTCTACGCCTAGCCCTTCACGAAAATCTACGCACTCAAAACGGGCATTCTTGAACGTGAAAGGTATAATTATTTCATAGTAATTCCGCAACGAAGAAAGAGTAAATTTATAAATGGATTGCAGGTTTAGAGTTCAGTACTTATTAAATAACTTTCCTTCTTATCTATTCATCTTCACCTTCTTTCAAGTCTCCATTTAATTCCAGCCACATCACATTAATAATGCCGAATGAGCAAGCCAAGAGTACGCCTAGTATCCAAGTGAAATACCACATTATTATGTCCGATGATTGCTTAATAAAGCGAATGACCATTGTCTTTAATATACTTTTCGGTGATGCGTCCCCACATTGCGCGATAACACCAAAATGTGTACCCCAGTATGATGGGTACAAAAAGCATAGCCATGACTGTTAAAATAGTCAGTGTGTAATGACTGGAGGTTGCATTGAAGACCGTCAAACTATCGTCCATTGAAATAGATGAAGGCGCAATAAATGGAAATAAACTGGTTGCGGCGGTGGTTAGTACACCTGCCATAGCTATTGTGCTGCCTGAAAAAGCAAGTACAGCTGATTCGCCTGCTTTTAAATAAGCTAAAACTAGCCCAATAATACTGATTAGAGGCAAGCCAATTGCTATACCTCTGTTTGTATAGCCACTTAACCAAGCACCTATTTCAGTTTTAACAAGCCTATCAGAATCGATAAAATAACCTTTGATATAAAGTGCCAACGCTGCACCCGCAATAACAAATAAGATTATGGCTGTTAGACTCGAATAACGTGCAAAACGAGTCAACCGATGAAACAGCTCGCCTTCAGTTCGAACTTGAGCGTAGGTCGCACCATGCAAAATCATCAGAGCCAGCGTTAATAAGCCGACAAAAACAGCAAAGGGATTAAATAAGCCAAGAAATGAACTGGTGACAACTGGGCGATGGAATTCATCAATATCAAAAGGGATACCCAAGAATAAGTTGCCAACACTCAAACCCAGTAAAAATATAGGTAAGGCACTGCCAGTAAAGATACCCCAATCCCAGAAAGTACGCCATGTTGCATTATCGATTTTAGCGCGATAATCAAACCCAACAGGGCGAAAGAAAAGGCCAAACAAGCATAACATCAAGGGTACATATAACAGCGAAAATACCGTTGCATAAACGGGTGGCCATGCGGCAAATAAAGCACCAATCCCCAGTACAAACCACACTTGATTACCATCCCAGTGTGGAGCGATTGCATTGATCAGAATACGGCGTTCAGTATTTGTTTTTCCAGCGATCGGCAGCAAAATTCCAACGCCAATATCGAAACCATCTGTGAGTGCAAATCCAGTAAATAATACAACGATCAACACCCACCAAATGAGTTGTAATGTTTCAACTTCAAACATGATTTTCTCCATGCCCTAACTGATTAGACTTTTCATGATGATACTTACCTGTATATAACGCACTGGGTCCCAATCTCGCGTATTTAATCATAAGAAACATTTCGATAATAAACAGCATACTGTAAAAGAAAACAAAACCACCAATGCTAAAATGCAGATCACTCGTGGTGAGTGTGGATGTGCTTAAATTAACGGGTAATATTCCACCGATACTCCATGGCTGTCGACCATATTCAGCAACAATCCAGCCAGCTTCAGAAGCTATCCATGGTAAGGGAAGGCTGATTACCGCAAAACGAAGTAACCAACGGCGTTCACTCAATCGTTTTTTACTATTGGTAAAGAAAAAGGAGAGGCCAAACAACACCAGCATAATGACTCCAGAGGCAACCATGACTCTAAACACCCAAAATAAAACAGGTACATTAGGTATAGTATCTAATGCCGCTTGTTTGATTTGATCTTCTGTTGCAATTGTCGGATCGGCCGTATATTTTTTTAATAATAAGGCGTAACCCAGATGTTTTTTTATTTCATCAAATGATTCTTTATCCCCATCACTTGCCGTACCATTTCTGAGTTTTTTCAACAGTGCATACGCAATTATGCCTTCACGAATTCGGAATTCGTTATCATCAACAATATCTAAAATTCCTTTCACTTCAGTATCTATAGAGCGCGTGGCAATAAGACCTAATAACCATGGAACTGTAACGGCATAATCTGTTTCTTGGGTTTCCATATCAGGTAAACCCGCCAGCGTAAAGGCTGCAGGCGCGGGTTCTGTTTCCCATTCAGCTTCAATTGCGGCCAGTTTCATTTTTTGAATTTGGCCAGCCTCATAGCCGCTTTCATCCCCCAGTAAAATAACCGAGCCTGCCCCTGCAAAACCAAAAGCAGCAGCAATCGCGAATGAACGCACGGCAAAAGCAACATCTCGACCTTTTAATAAATACCACGCTGAAATACTTAAAACGAACATCGAGCCAGTTACATAGCCTGCAGATACCGTATGAATGAATTTCACTTGCGCAACAGGATTAAGAATCACCTCTGAAATACTGGTTAGCTCCATTCGCATTGTTTCATAATTGAACTCGGCACCGACTGGATGTTGCATCCAGGCATTGGCAATTAAAATCCACAAAGCTGACAGATTTGAACCGATAGCGACCAACCAGGTAACTGATAAATGCTGTACTTTAGATAGACGATTCCAACCAAAGAAAAACAAACCGACGAATGTCGATTCAAGAAAAAATGCCATAAGACCTTCAATAGCGAGAGGTACGCCAAACACATCACCCACATAATGATCGTAATACGCCCAGTTCGTACCGAATTGAAATTCCAGGGTAAGACCCGTTGTCACGCCCATAGCAAAATTAATGGCGAATAACTTTCCCCAAAATTGCACCATATCTTTATATATTTCTTTGCCCGTCATCACGTAAACGGATTCCATAATCGCTATCAAAAACGTTAACCCCATGGTTAAGGGGACAAAAATAAAATGAAATAATGCGGTAATTGCAAATTGTAATCGGGAAAGTTCAACAACTGCTTCAGAGACCATTATTGTTAGTCCTGCTTAATAAAACGGGTAGAAGACAAAGTGTTATTAGCTTCACTGCCAAATAATACATGAGGAAGCGTTTCTTCAACGGTGGTGTCCGGGTTTGAAAACCACATCACTTTAATCGAGATAATTAAAATGAGCTTAACAATAAGAATAATTGTCAATTCTTTGGTCAGTGGCGTTGGAAAAGAAATATTCATAAGTCGAATAAGTCTATCATTCAACACCCAAAAGAGTAATTAATATAAATTAGTTTTCTTCCATTCTTAATTAGAAAATGGTGGGTAAAGCCATTCACAAATATGTAGATACATATATACTTAAGTCATTTCAGTTAATCCTATAAACTGATTATTTGAACAAGAACCTTATCCCAGATTATCTGCTCGTATCACAAATTTTCATTGACAGTAACAATAATCCTGGTTCGACTACCGTTTACCCAATCAATGAATAGGATTGGACTGCGGGGATCGGAATCGACACTAAATAATCAGCCGGTTGCCCTTTCTTTAGCCCGTGCATTCGTTCGATTTCTGCCAATGTTGCATGCAGAACGGAACGATTTAAAGCCCATCAACGCTCGAACGATACCTTTAATGGCCCGATAATCTTGCTCGACGATATTTTTGATACACATGAACTGAACCAGTTCAATGTCAGTCTGGATGTCTTCATTGTAGGTATCGACGGCTGCATTGTTAGCGCAGCTCCTTCCAATCGTGAACTTCTCATGTTCCCCATTGTTTTTATAGTTTTTTTGATTCAAAGCGTCGTTTTCCGATCACGTTTTTCGTAAGCAGGTAGTCAATGGTTTGCATGGCCCTGTCTACAGGTCGATACAAATAGCTCCAAGCGCCGCACGTCAAAATAATATCCATCTGAAAATGTACGCCCTTAGAGTTGAACCATCGATCTATGGTACTCCCCATTTCAATCAAAACGGGGCAGGATACCGAAAGTCATCGTTTGACATGTTTTTGCGACACAACCCAACCGCGCAATAGCGGGGCTAAAATTTAGGGGCAAGCCTACTCTGGAGAATCCGAATTATCGCACCGAATTACTTCGGCGTTAAATATGTAACCGGCACCCCATTCTGTTTTAATTATTTTGGGATGAGATGGATCTATCTCGAGTTTACGTCTGAGTTGCAATACCAGGTAATCAATGGTTCGATCAAATACCTCGGCCGGATCGGTTCGGCTTAATTCAAGCAATTTATCACGGCTTAAGACCCGCTGAGGGTGAGTGATAAACGTCACCAGTAACTTAAACTCGTTGTTGGTTAACTTAATTGTCTCCCCAACCGGGGAAACAAGTTCTCTTAGTGTTAAATTTAGTGTCCAATCGGCAAATTTAACGCTATTTTTCAAACGCCCTTCAGGGTTTGCCTGCCATGTCTGGCCGGTTCGCCGGAGTACTGCTTTAATACGTGCTAATAATTCTCTAGGGCTAAACGGTTTGGTCATGTAATCGTCGGCTGCCAGTTCTAATCCGACTACGCGGTCAGTCTCAGTACCCACACCGGTTAGCATAATGATCGGTAGGCTACTGGAGGCACGAATTTCCCGTGCCAGTTCCAGTCCATCGATATCAGGAAGTTTAAGATCTAAAATGATCATAACCGGCTGGCTAGTCGCTAAAAATTCTTTCGCGGCCATGCCATTTTCAACAGTAGTCACTTGAAATCCGCTTTCCTCCAAATACCGCGCTAATAAAACTCGTATCTCCGGTTCGTCATCGATAATCAGTATTTCCTGAGGCATAGTGATGTCTATTATTTTCAAGCAAAGTTATTAGTGCGGTTCGGAACCCTTTTCGAGCGAAATTTGATCACTCGATTCCGACAGGCAAAACCAGCCATTGCGATTATTAGATTATTCAAAAATATATTTAAAAAAGCAAATTTAATGTTTGAGACTTTTCATATTGGCATCGATAATTCAAAAAGTTATCAAACATTAATAGCGTATTATTAGTCAGTATTCACAATAGTCGGTACTGCAGACTACAAAATTACGACGATGCATTGTAACTTGCTATCATAAATTCAAGGCGGCTTGGCCCATGAATAATCTGCTTGCTCCAGCGTCCGACGCACTACGTCTTGCAACTCTTAACGAGTACGGCATTCTCGATACCCCCGTAGAGAATCTATTCGATAACATTACACGACTCATTGCTAATACTTGCCAGATGCCTGTTGCCTGTATTGGCCTGGTAGATGAGAGTCGCTTATGGTTAAAATCGACCTACGGTTTGGAAAATATCAAAGAAATTCCCCGCGATTCAGCGCCCTGCGCGGAAGCCATATTGCACACTGATCTCACCGAGATAGAGGACCTGGCAAACGATTCCCGTTATTCGGACAGTTCTCTGGTTATCGATATGAATCTACATTTCTATGCAAGTATGCCTCTGATTAACCCACAAGGCTTTACGCTGGGAACACTGGCTTTGCTGGATCAACGTCCGAATTCACTCTCCAGTGAACAAAGATCTATGATCAAAGAGCTTGCCACTGTAGTCGTTTCATTATTTGAATTGAAGAAAGCGGAAACAGAAGCCACCAGTTTTGGTATGACCCTGGATCGATCATTCAGCGAGATCTATGTATTCGATGTTAATACCCTGCATTTTCTGTACGCAAACGAAAACGCTCTTGTTAACCTGCAATACTCCTACGAAGAAATGAGACAAATGACGCCATCTGCATTGAATAAAGCGTTTACTGTAAAAAAATGCAAAGAACTACTGGATCCATTGAACTTTGCTCAACGCAATCAGGCCGAATTCGAATCGATTGTTCGACGTAGTGACCGAAGTAAATATCCTGTTGATGTGCGTATACAGCGCTCAGGTGCGAGTACGGGGTCGGTGTATGTCGCCATCGTAAACGACATCAATGAGCGAAAAAAAGCCGAACGAACTTTGCACAACAGCGAGGAACTAAACCGCAGAATTCTAAACAGTAGCAGCGATTGCATTAAAATTCTGGATTTAAAAGCGCGTCTTATTTCAATTAATGACGCCGGACTTTGTTTGATGGAAATCGATGAGAATAGCGAGTATATCGGTAAAAGCTGGTTAGAGTTTTGGCCTGAAGCTTCGTTTGCAGATATGCGCAAAGCAATCAAGGATGCCAAATGCGGATTAATTGGCCGTTTTAGCGGCGCCTGTCCTACAGCCTCAGGTAAATCCAAATATTGGGACGTCAAAATTACGTCTTTGCTCGACGACCTCGGTAAACCTTTCCGATTGATTGCAATTTCTCGTGATATTACTGAGATCAAAGCGGTGCAGGATGCATTATATCGAGAAAAAGAGCTGGCTCAGGTGACACTCGCAAGTATTGCCGATGCGGTAATAACCACGGATTCCAATGGCCATGTCAGCTATTTAAACCCAGTTGCCGAGCAACTGACAGGGTGGTCGACAGTGCAAGCCCACGGGCGGCCACTAGAGCAAATATTTAATATTATCAACGAGACGACCCGAGAGCCCGTCGAGAACCCGGTGGGTCGAGTATTGCGAGAGGGTATTGTGACAGGGCTCGCCAACCACACAATACTGATTTCTAAAAACGGTATTGAATATGCCATCGAAGATTCTGCTGCACCAATATTGACCCGCGAGGGTAAGCGGTCTGGCGCGGTATTGGTGTTTCATGACATGACTTCGGCAAAAGACCTGGCCAATCAACTCTCCTATCAAGCCAGTCACGATGACCTGACGGGTTTAGTTAATCGTCGAGAATTTGAACAGCAGTTGAAACTGTCGCTGGATAACGCGAGAACAACACAAAAGACACATAGCTTAATGTATCTGGATCTCGATCAATTCAAAGTCGTAAACGATACCTGTGGTCATTTGGCTGGTGATGAGTTGTTGCAACAATTGTCAGGTTTATTGCTAAGTAAGATGCGTCAATCGGATTCCCTGGCGCGGCTTGGCGGCGACGAATTTGCAATATTATTGGAAGGCTGTTCAGTTGATCAGGGTGAGCGGCTGGCGCGTGCGCTGCTAGAAACTATCCACGGTTTCCGGTTCACGTGGCGGGATAAGGTATTCAATATTGGAGCAAGCATTGGTCTGGCACCATTAACCGCCGACAGTACTGATATAGAAAGTGTGCTAAGTGCAGCAGATACAGCTTGCCACCTGGCTAAATTTAATGGCCGTAACCGTGTTCAGGTGTTCCAAATGGCCGACCTGGAAGTCGAGCGCCACAGCCGGGAAATGGATTGGGTTTCTCGAATCACTCGTGGACTGGAAAAGAATCAATTTCAATTGTATTTCCAAAAAATAATACCGATTGATGATTCCGAGAGCGATTCTATCCAGCATAAGGTTGCATTTCATAGGATTGAGAGGCTGTCGTCGAGAAAATGCCAGCAGCCGGTGAGTCAGTTCCGCTGCGCGGGACGTTCCGCCTAATGCGGCTTCGACATAGGGTTGGAGTAACTCATCAGGTCCTATTTTTTCGCCGAGTTGCTCAACATTACCCATTATAATTGCCAGTAGATTATTAAAATCGTGGGCGATACCTCCTGTCAACTGCCCTATTGCCTGCATCTTCTGCGAATGACGCAGTTGCTCCTCGGCATTACGTTGTTCCGTGATATCTGTAAATACGGCGACCAGTCCACCTTCGGGCAATAAATATCGTCTAATTTCAACCTGACGACCAGTCAACGATTTTAATTCTTCAACTGGTTTTACATTCCCATTCACCAATGCATTGATATGGTTTTGAGCGATGAGGGTTGGATCGCCTACACCAAATACCCCGAGTTTAGCGATAGATTTGTATGCATCCACCAAATAGGTTCCTTGTCTGAGAAATTCGTCCGGGAATATTTTTAATGATTTATAACGATTATTCCAGGCGACCAGGCGAAATTCCCGATCATAGATTGTAACGCCCTGATCTATAGTGTCGAAGGTAGTACTGAGGAACCACTGGATGCGATCGAATTCTTGGGCTTGTTTCTTTTCGTGGGATAAATTTCGCAGCAACAGACTTAACCCAGTACGCCCACCATTTTCAGAGGGTTCTAAGGTATCGATCGTTAAATTCACAGGTATCGACTCACCGCGATTGGAAATACACTGCAGTTCCAATTCCGCAAAGGCAATCTGCTGGGTAAAAATACGCGCGGTTGCGGATCTGAATTCTGTTAGGTAACTGGGATCAAACAACTGTTCCACAAATACACTAATTAGTTCAGTTTCCGTGTAGCCTAGTAGACTACAGAACGCCGAGTTTGTGGCAAGAATTTCCAGGTTCCTACCAAGTATCGCGACCCCGTAGGAGCCATGACGACACAGTTTATCATGCATATTATTTGCTTTTATTCACGTACTCATCCAGGTTTCTTTGAACTGATCATCAAGGTTTCGCAATGAATCCCACGAAATACTTCTCATGGGAGCATTATTGATCCTTACTTGTATCGGATTAAATTTTTATGCCAATGTATACGAAATCCGGCTGAATAATGTAGTTTTGATTGCCGGAATTTTAATCGGATTTGTGCATCTTGCCTATGGCCTTTTCAAAATGAAACATCACAAACAGGATTCCGAATTATAAACCAATTGAACTGACCACCTAAAAGGGTGCCCAGGCAAAATCGTCACTGTCGGGCACCATGTGGTCATGCGGCGTAGTCAACAATTTCATCAGCTGGTGTGCCCAATCTGCCATAATTTCGTTGGCATAACCATACCAGGTGAGTGTCTGAAGGTCGAGAATACGGCTTTCAGTTTCAATATCAACACCTGGAGCCAGCTCTACGCGAGAAAATTTGAGATGCACGAGGCGATCCGGTTGTCCAAGGCAGCACTTAATCGAATCAAGCTGTTAAATGCGAATGGAGACTACCCAATGGAAATATGCAAATCCAAGCAGGATCAGTGCCTGATTTAAATCCGTAGATTCTTTAACAATCTATGTTGACACCTTAGGTTGGGATTAATAATATATGTCCATAACTCTAGAGATATGGACAATAAGATGGACATTGAAAAAAGCACAATTGTGTTTGATGCACTGTCACAGGAAACCCGTCTGAAAGCGTTTCGTCTGCTGGTACAAGCGGGTTCTGACGGGCTTGCCGCGGGGGCAATTAGTGATGAGTTGGGTACGCCACACAACACGCTTTCTTTTCACCTCAACCACCTTTCAAATGCGGGCATTGTACGTTCACGGCGTAATGGACGATCCATCATTTACACGGCAAATTTTGAAATGATGCGGGATTTAATCGGTTTTCTGGTTAAAGACTGTTGCAGCCGTGAAGTTGCCAATATTCGTAAGGACAGTACCAAAGGCTGCTCGGTCATCGAACTGTCGGATTGCTGTGACATGAGTCAGAAGGTTGCCACCAATGGCGGGTGATATTAAAAGGGTTTTGTTTTTGTGCACCGGAAATTCCTGCCGCTCGATTATGGCGGAGAAGCTGCTTAACCATCTGGGCAAAGATCATTATCAGGGTTTCAGCGCAGGAAGTTTTCCGACCGGCAAGGTTCACCCCAAATCCATTGAAACACTTATACGACAGGACATTGACCCCGGAATTCCGCGCAGCAAGTCATGGGATGAATATGCCGAAATGACTTTAGATTTTGTCGTCACCGTGTGCGATCAGGCTGCGGGGGAAACATGCCCTGTCTTTCCAGGTCAGCCAAAAAAATTGCATTGGAGTACGCCCGACCCGGCAAAAGCTAAGGGCACTGAACAACACATCAATGCGGCCTTTGATGAGGTTTTCCAAGCACTTAAAACCCGTATTGAGAAAGAGCTATTGGTATGAGCGAAGCATCCCCTCTTGGTATTTTTGGCCGTTACCTAAGCCTTTGGGTGGCGTTTTGCATTCTTACTGGTGTTGGTCTGGGCGTTGGTTTTCCATCATTCTTCCAATTATTGGCCGGCCTTGAATATGCTCATGTAAATTTCGTTGTAGCGGTTCTCATCTGGGTGATGATCTACCCGATGATGACGCAAGTGGATTTTTCCAGCCTTAAAAATCTGCGCCGCAAACCCAAAGGTTTGTGCATCACGCTCGTTGTCAACTGGCTGATTAAGCCCTTTACCATGGCCGCATTGGGCGTGTTGTTCTTTAGCCATATCTATGTGGGCTTGGTCGAGCCGCATATGGCCAGGGAATACATTGCCGGAATGATTCTGCTTGGGGTTGCGCCCTGTACGGCTATGGTATTTGTATGGAGCCAGCTGACCCAGGGTGACGCCAGCTATACGCTGGTGCAGGTATCCGTCAATGACCTGATCATGGTGTTTGCTTTTGCCCCGATTGCCGCATTTCTACTCGGTATAACCGATATTGTTGTACCCTGGGAAACACTGTTGCTGTCTGTTGTTCTTTATGTCGTTTTCCCGTTGGTCGCCGGATATTTAACCCGTCATATGCTCGTGAAAAAGGATGACCACGGAGAAGCATTAAAGCGCTTTGCAAGCCACATTGAACCCTATTCTATGATCGGGTTACTGGCAACTGTGATATTGCTGTTCGGTTTTCAGGCGCAGACTATTTTGGAGAACCCGTTTGTGATTGGCCTGATCGCGATTCCACTGCTACTACAAAGTTACGGGATTTTCTTTCTGGCCTATGGCTGGTCCTATCTGTGGAAAGTACCGCATAACATCGCCGCCCCCGCCGCTTTGATCGGCACTTCGAATTTCTTTGAACTGGCCGTAGCGGTGGCCATTAGCTTGTTTGGCCTCCATTCCGGCGCGGCGCTGGCAACCGTGGTGGGTGTATTGGTTGAAGTGCCTGTGATGTTATCTCTGGTTTCTTTTGCCAATCGAACGAAAGTCCATTTTCTATGGCAAGACCTTCATCACAGCACCCGTTAATGAGAACCTGCAAGGCATCGTTTTTGATTGTCCGGCTTTCAACACACCCAAAGCTCTTATTTATCGCCTGATAAGATGCTGATTAAAAGACTTCACTCTGGATTAAAGTCAAGATGAACTAATTCTGTATTTCATATCAGCAATTTAAACAGTGAACAGACACAAGAAACTGTTGTGATAGAGTCATGATATACTCAACTCTTATCTATTAATCCCCTCGCTCTCTCCACAACGTCTGATGAAAACATTTTCTAATGCAGACTTAGAACGCTTACTTGCAAACGTGGAATCAGATCTTACCGAGCGCACGCAATCATTTAAAGATGATTCGCCCAAAAAAGCCCGACAGGCGATTTATGCCTATGCAAGTGAACTGCCTAACCGTCAGCAACCTAGTGTACTATTCATCGGTGCTCAAGATAATGGAATGCCGTCCAATGAACCCACTACTGATGAGCTACTACATAGTCTTGCCGATATGAAAACCGACAGTAATATATTGCCATTACCTGTTCTTACTGTTGAAAAACGTACTTTATTAAGGGCTGAAGTGGCTGTAGTTACTGTTCTGCCTTCGAGCATACCACCGGTAAAATACGATGGTCGCATATGGATTAGAACCGGGCCTCGCAGGGCAATTGCGAACCAACCATGGCTCTAAACGAAGCAGATACCTGCCGCGTTTATGTGACGCCAAAGATCAAAGAATCCGGTTGGGAACATCTGCCCCATTCGATCACTGAACAGTGTACGTTTACCGACGGCCGTGTTGAAGTTCGAGGCAGCAGTGTCCGTCGCGGGGCTCAAAAACGTGCTGATTATCTATTACGCTATAACCGTGATTTTCCGATCGCAGTGGTCGAGGCAAAACCCGAGGATGCCGCCGCCGGGACCGGTATGCAGCAGGCAAAGGAATATGCGGAAATTTTAGGTCTAAAATTCGCCTACGCGACCAACGGCCATGAAATCCTCGAATTCGATTTCACGTCTGGACAAGAGAAAACACTATCGGCCTACCCGGAACCCAAAGAATTATTCAGCCGACTGACCCATGCCCAGGGCCTTCAGTATCAGTGTATTGATACGCTGCTTTCGCCCTACCACAACATTGAAGGCTATATTCCTCGCTATTATCAGCAGATCGCCATCAATCGCACGGTCCAGGCCGTGTTACTGGGTAACAGGCGGGTACTGATTACCATGGCAACAGGCACCGGCAAAACGATGGTAGCATTTCAGATTTGCTGGAAGCTCTGGAACACCCGATGGAACAGGACTAACGATTATAGAAAGCCGCGCATTCTGTTTTTGGCCGATCGCAACATCTTGGTGGATGATCCCAAAGACAAAACCTTCGCACCGTTCGGAGATGCACGGTTCAAGATCGAAAATGGCAAGGTTTCAAAAAGCCGCGAAATCTATTTTGCCATTTATCAAGCAATCGCCAAAGATGAACGCCGCCCGGGGCTTTACAAGGAATTTTCCCGGGACTTTTTCGATCTTGTGATCGTCGACGAATGTCACCGCGGCAGCGCCCGGGACGACAGTAATTGGCGGGAAATTCTTGAATATTTTGAACCTGCTTTTCAAATTGGCATGACCGCGACACCGTTGCGCGAAGATAATCGGGATACCTATCGGTATTTTGACAATCCGATCTATACCTACAGCTTACGGCAAGGGATCGACGACGGCTTTCTTGCCCCGTACCGGGTTCACCGGGTAATTACCAATGTCGATGCAGCCGGCTGGCGGCCGGACAAAAACCAGGTCGACCGCTACGGCCGGGAAATCCCCGACGCCGAATACGGTACCCGGGATTTTGAACGCGTGATCGCTTTGCGTACGCGAACCGAAGCCATTGCCCGACATCTTTCCGATTTTATGAAGCGTACTGACCGCTTCGCCAAAACTATTGTGTTCTGTGTCGATCAGGAACACGCTGACGAGATGCGCCGGGCATTGAACAACCTGAATCAGGATCTTGTCAAAAAACATCCGGATTATGTCGCCCGCGTCACTTCAGAGGAAGGCAAGATCGGCAAAGGGCACCTCAGCCGCTTTCAGGAGCTGGAAACCACAAGCCCAGTGATTCTGACCACATCCCAATTGTTGACCACGGGCGTCGATGCGCCCACCTGCAAAAATGTCGTGCTGGCGCGAATCGTCAACGCCATGACCGAATTCAAACAAATCATCGGCCGGGGAACCCGCTTGCGAGAGGATTACGGCAAGCTTTGGTTCAACATCATCGACTATACCGGCTCAGCCACGCAAAATTTCGCCGATCCCGATTTCGATGGTTATCCTGACATCGAGGAAGACATCACCATAGACGACAGCGGCCATGAAACCGGTGTAGAAGAGGAAGGCGGAACCTATGTCACTCCCGAACCGCCGGACGACAACGGAGGCGGCGGCACAATCGGAGGAATCGGGACCGGCGGAGATGGACCGAACGAACCTCGAAAATATTACGTGGATGGAGGAATCGTCAAAATCACAACCCATCTGGTCTACGAGCTGGATGCCGACGGAAAACAGCTGCGCGTTGTACAGTACACCGATTATACCGCTGAGAAAGTCAGGACTTTGTTTCAGTCATCCGAGGAACTACGACAACGTTGGGCCGATCCGGTACAACGCGAAGAAATTCTAATGGAACTGGAAGAGCGGGGTATTCAGTTTGAACATCTTGCTAAAGTGACTCAGAATCCAAATGCAGATCCCTTGGACCTGCTTTGCCACCTGGCATTCGGCGCGCCGCTTCGCACCCGTCACGAACGGGCCGTACATTTGCGAAAAAACCAGCCTGATTTTTTTGATCAGTATGGCCCGGAGGCACGCGAAGTACTCAATGCGCTTTTGGAAAAGTATACCGACTTCGGTCCAAAACAGTTTGAAATTCCCGATGCCCTCCAGGTCCCGCCCATTTCCGAATACGGCAACGTCATCGAGATCGCAAATCTTTTTGGCGGCGCAGCACCAATGAAGGCGGCGGTCGATAGATTGCAGGCGCTACTTTACTCAAAGTAATGCGATATAATAAAGTTATGCGAGTGTAAAAAGGTAAAGCCATGATCGATTATGAAAAAACAGCCAAACTCTCGAAAAAGGGTCAGATCACCTTACCCAAGAAAGTCCGTGAATTTCTGGGTTCGAATGTCGTTAAAGTTGTCATTGAAAACGGCCAAGTCCGCTTAGAACCACTCGGAGACCTGGCCGGTAGTCTAAACCAGTACGCTAAAGAATACATCCCATTCGAAGAAGCCAGGGACCGAGCATGGGAGGCAGAAGTCAATGACAAATATTCACATCGTTGATGCGAATGTCATCTTGCGATACCTCCTTGCCGACCACGCAGTACACCATCAAAAAGCGAAGGCCTTCCTGAACGAGGTACGAGAAGGCAGCAGCGCCGCTTTTTTTCCAGAAACCGTCATTGCCGAGTGCGTCTACGTTATGCAGCGAATCTACCAGATACCACGCGCTGAAATCGCGGAGAAACTCAGCGGGCTATTGAGTTTTCGCGGCGTGGAAGGTCACGAGCCGCTCCTTCAGGTGCGTGCCCTTCAGCTGTATGCGGAACGTAATCTGAGCTTCGTCGATGCGCTGATCGCGGTCACGGCCAAAGAAAACCACTGGTCGATCCAGACCTTTGATCAGGACCTGATTAAATGGGCGAATGACTGAACGATGGCAACCAAGAAGCAAAACGCAAAACCCATGACCACAGCCCAGCAATTGGGCTCAATCGTCAAATCAGCGCGTCAGATCATGCGCAAGGACAAAGGACTAAATGGCGACCTCGACCGTCTACCCATGTTGACCTGGATCATGTTCCTGAAATTTCTCGACGATCTCGAACACATGCGGGAAACTGAGGCAGTGCTGGAAGGCAAAACCTTCCAATCGGCCATTGAATCACCTTATCGCTGGCGGGATTGGGCGGCCGTCGAAGGAAGCGTCACCGGTGATGAACTCATCGCCTTTGTCAATAACGATGAATCGGTCCGGCCCGACGGTTCACGCGGCACTGGTCTGTTTGCCTATTTGCGCGGGCTCCAGGGCGCCAACGGCGGCGACCGCCGTGACGTGATTGCTACGGTTTTCCGCGGTGTGCAAAACCGGATGATCAACGGCTATCTGCTAAGGGATGTTATCGACAAGGTCAACGGCATCCATTTCAATTCGTCCGACGAGATGCACACACTGAGCCGGCTCTACGAATCCATGTTGAGAGAAATGCGCGATGCTGCGGGCGATTCCGGGGAATTCTATACCCCGCGTCCGGTGGTACGCTTTATGGTCGAGGTTACGAATCCGAAGCTCGGTGAAACCCTGCTTGATCCGGCCTGCGGTACCGGAGGATTTCTGGTGGAAGCTTTCGAACACCTGGAAAAGCAATGCCAGACCGTGGAACACCGGGAAACCCTGCAAAACGGTAGTCTAACGGGTGGCGAAGCCAAATCAATGCCCTATCTGCTGGTGCAGATGAACCTGCTGCTGCACGGCCTGGAGTATCCGCGCATCGATTCCGGCAACAGCCTGCGCTTTCCGCTGCGTGAAATAGGTGATAAGGATCGGGTCGATATCATTCTCACCAATCCGCCGTTTGGCGGCGAGGAAGAAAAAGGCATCCTGGGCAACTTCCCCGAAGATATGCAGACCTCCGAAACTGCCTTGCTGTTTCTGCAACTCATCATGCGCAAATTAAAGCGGCCCGGCCATGGATCGGAAAGCGGTGGGCGTGGTGCGGTGGTGGTTCCTAATGGTACCTTGTTCGGCGACGGTGTCTGCGCGCGAATTAAAGAGGAGCTACTCAAAAACTTCAACCTGCACACCATCGTCCGGCTGCCGGAAGGCGTCTTCGCGCCATATACTGACATTCCGGCCAACCTATTATTCTTTGATCGAAGCGGTCCGACCCGGGATATCTGGTATTACGAAATTTCGATTCCCGAGGGTCGCCGGAAATACACCAAGACCAAGCCGATGCAGTATGAAGAGTTCGGTGACTGTCTCAAATGGTGGAATGAACGGAAGGAGAATCGGCAGGCCTGGAGGGTTTCCGTGGACCAAGTGCTGAAATACGGTGACTCCGGGGGGTTGGTTTCGGTGAATCTGGATATCAAGAACCCGAATAGTTTGGAGGCCTTGGAGCATCGGGCACCGGAGGAGTTGGTGGTGGAAATTCTTGAGAAAGAACGACGTATACTGCGAATCGTAGAGCAAATAAAAACTCAAATAGCGGAGAACATCGCTTGAAGAATTGGCCCGTTACTCCACTTTCTGACTTAATAACTTTGGACTTAGATAAAGAAGCTGTAAATCCCACTAAAGAATATGAAATGGTAGGTGTTTATAGTTTTGGACGTGGCTTATTTGATCGAGAACCAGTACACGGAGGATCGACCAGTTATAGAACGTTTTACCGATTGCACGCCGACCATGTCGTGATGAGCCAACTATTTGGTTGGGAAGGTGCTTTGGCGCTTTCTAACGATAACTTTCACGGGAAATATGTTTCTACCCAATTTCCAACTTTTAGAGTTACTCCAAGGATAGATAGATCATTTCTGGGTTGGTGGCTCCGCCTTGAAAAAGTTTGGGATGAATTAAAAGCCAAGGCAAAAGGAATGGGAGACCGTAGACGCACTTTAAATCCCCATGCCTTACTTTCCGCTTCTATCCCACTACCAGCACTCCCCGAACAACGCCGCATCGTCGCAAAAATCGAATCCCTTGCAGTCAAGACCAAAGAGGCCAAGCGATTGCGGCAGGCTATTCAGAACGATATGAATGCGCTCCTGATCGCCATGGCCCATCGGAACGACCTGAGTGAATCCCAAAAGAAAAATCAAGGCTGGCAACGAATAGCTCTCGGTAATATCATAGATTTGGCTCTAGACCCTATCCCAGTGGATGTAACTAACACGTACTCTAATCTTGGCATTTATAGTTTTGGGCGCGGCCTTTTCAGAAAGGCACCGATTGGTGGTTCGTCCACAAGCGCTAAGAAACTGTATAAAGTAAAAGCCAACCAATTCATTTACAGTCGGCTTTTTGCCTTTGAAGGAGCGTATGCAAAAGTCGGCAAGGAATACGATGGCTTCTTTGTATCCAATGAATTTCCAACTTTCGATTTTGACAGAGACCGAATTACATCATATTTTTTGGAGGCATATTTCCAATCACCCCATATCTGGACCGAAATCGCCAGCGGCAGCAAAGGCTTAGGTGATCGTCGTAAACGGGTACATCCAGAACAAATATTGGGTCACGTTTGTTGGTTACCACCCATCGAATGGCAGAGGAAAATTGAATTGACAAGCAAAAAACTAAAAACTGCGAGAACCGACGGCATCCTATCAAACACCGAACTCGACGCCTTGCTCCCCTCGATTCTGGACAAGGCATTCAAGGGTGAATTGTAATGGACCAAATAGTGCGAACCGGTGCGGTTAATGATTCGTTTCAGGCGAAGGAAGATCAGGCGCAAAAACCCACACAGACTGTTTCGCCATTTTTCTGCTTGCTTTTTTCTTTTTTCCCACAACATGAGCGTGAGCAGGTTCCTCGGGCAACGGGTCGCGAACAATCTTTTGATGACATTGACGGGCGAATCCGGCAGTAATCGCAGCCAGGGCAAATCCTGTATGGCCGTGTAAAACTTCTTCCAAGCTACGGTTCTGTTCTTCAAGAACATCTCGTAACACCACGGACATAGGCGATCCGTTTGGATGATCTCTAAATGCGGCCGAGCTTGGCCGCCATCGTCCTAAATTCTCGTCCCAAACAACTGTAAATTCTGGTTTTACTTGAACCCTGCGAAGTAATTCACAGTCATCCCGTATGCTTTCATCATCCTCATAGCCAGCACCACTCATGTAAGGAATGCTCTGTTCGCTAGCGATTCGTGAGTTCCCGGATAAACGTCGCTAACCGCGTCATATCGTACTGTAAGTCGCCTTCCCATTCATTATTGCTTATTGAATCCTCGTATGAAACGTGAAATAAAGCTGGGCTTTCAATTTCCACCTCCAAGTCGATTCCTTTGGTATGCCACTCGATTTGCACATGACCCTCGGGGGTGGGAATTATTGCGGGTATCGGCGTGTCACTGCTCATCAAGTTGTATAAAAGGTCAAGTACAGTTTCCGCGGATTCCGGTCGGACTGGATGCGCTCCGTAGGAATCCCAATCGGCATTCAGCTGTAATATATCCTTCAAACGGGAAACGATGGGCGGTAGCCACTTGAAATCGTTGTTGTAAGTGAGTGTTTCCCCGACGGCAGCAACGCTTGTATCGTCTCTTTCACGCAACCGACAGCTGCTGAATCCCGAAACGTCATCCGTCACGGGGCCGAATTGCGGCGCATATGCAAGGTTTCCAGCGCTCATAATTTCCTCCAAACCTCGTGCATTTCTTCTGTTGTTATGGCGTCGAACGAATCTACAATATGGCGGCGCCCCAAATCCATAAACGATAGAATTCCGTCTAAACCTTCGTTCATCGGTTTCCCACGGCAGGTTAATGTCAACACGAAAATCGGTTTGTCATCCTGCTTTAAAAAAGCGGGTTCGACGGAAATATGCAGACGGCCAAAAAACTCATTTTTTTGAGATGAGATAACATAACGTAAAGCAAATTTGGCATCTTCCATCTCAAGTGGAATTCTTTTGTCATTGCCGCCATTCCAGATTCGGAAGATAGATCCCAGCTCGTTGTGATCCTGCCAAACGTCACCTGAAACAATGTGGTTTACATAGGTGACCGAACATTGATTCGGTTTAATTGGCCCAAGCCCTTTCTCCTCAACGTAACGTTCGAAAATGTTCCAATCTGTTACGAACCCAGGTCGAATGGCATCCTCATAACGCGGATATTCTTCTAGTTCTTTAATTTTCCTCCAATTTCGCCCAAAGAAGTCACTCTGCACCTGGACAAGTTCGTTTCCCCCGTCTTCTGCAAACCATAGTCGCGGTAAAGGGGGATTTTCTAAGAGTTTGAATCCGACCCTAGGCTGCGGGACTGCCCGAACTCCAATTCGTTCGATGACCTGATCGACGGGCGTGTGTTGTTCAACACGAGGAAACCTTTCCTTAAATTCAGCCCATAAAAGCCCCAATTGCGGGATTTGCAATTCAGGTAGAGATTCAAATTGGACTGAAAGCGCTACTTCGATTAAAGGAGGATTCTCAAAACTCGGTAGCTTGTTTAATGTAGTCATTCCCACCCGCAACTCATAATAATTTTCAACTCGAATATTGCCTTATAAACAAAATGATTTATCTTAATTCTATTTCGATGTTTATTTGCAAGCTTCACGAATTCAGCAATATTTGTCATCTTAGTTGAACATAATTATCGGACATTTTCGTTCATTTATAGTTTTTAATCCATCAGTAGCCTCTTCCAATTTGAAATGAGCCTAAAGAGGGAAATTACTTCAAAGGTTATTTCATAAATAGAATCAACCTTAATTCCACTCTTCAGATTGCTTCCACAAAGAAAATACCGCCGGAAAAACCACCAACACAATAAACATCGCCGAAGCGATGCCGGCCACCATGGGCGCCGCAATCCGCTGCATCACATCCGCTCCGGCGCCGGTACTCCACAGAATTGGGACCAGTCCTAGCAACGTAGCCATCCCAGTCATCAACATCGGACGGATACGGAGTGTGGCACCCTCTACAATCGCTTCGGTCAAATCCTGATCCGTATTCAGCTGGTTTTCTGCAGCACGCTGCTGATAACTCATGCCCAGATAAAGCATCATGAGTACACCCATTTCGGCATCGAGACCAGCCAAGGCGATCATGCCGACCCACACGGCGATACTCAGATTATAATCGAGCCAAACTAAAAGCCACACCGCGCCGATCAGAGAGAACGGGATCGCCAACAGGATAATCAAAGCCTCGGCGATCGACCCTCGATTGAAATACAGCATGAGAAAAACGATCAACAAGGTCAGCGGAACCAGGAGCTTGAGTTTGGCCTTCGCGCGCTCAAAGTATTTAAACTGTCCGGCCCAAGCGATTCTATAACCGGAGGGTACAGCGGCCTTTTCATTCACCACTTGGCGCGCCAGATTGACATAATCGGCAATGCCGATGTCTTTAACATCCACGAATACAAACGAGACCAGTTGGCCATCTTCATTGCGCAGCATGGGTGGGCCTGTCAGGAAGTTAAACTCGGCTAATTGACTGAGGGGTATTTGTGCCCCGTCCGGCGTCGGTACCCGCACACGTTTCAGCGCTTCGGGGTTATCGCGGAACTCGCGGGCATAGCGCAGATTGATGGCGTAACGTTCTCGCTCCTCGATCGTTTGAGAAACGGCTAAACCGCCAATGGCGACCATAAGAACCTCTTCCACATCGCTAATCGTGAGTCCATAGCGGGCAATTTTGTCCCGGTCAATATCGAAATCAAGAAAGTATCCTCCGGTTAGCCGTTCGGCAAAGGCGCTGCGGGTAAAAGGACGAGTACGCTGATCTTCTTGCAGCGCGCGCTCGATACGAACCGCCGTAGCCTCGATGGTGGATAAATCATCGCCAAAAACCTTGATACCCAAGCTGGAGCGAATGCCGGTGGCCAACATTTCGGTGCGGGTCTGAATCGGCATCCACCAGATATTAGGCATGCCCGGATACTGCATCTTTTCATCCATTTCGGCGATCAAAGCATCCCAGGTCAGGCCGTCGCGCCACTGGTCTTGAGGTTTGAGAGTGATGACGGTTTCAACCATCGATAGGGGAGCCGGATCGGTGGGACTGGTGGAGCGGCCGATTTTACCAAATACCCGCTCGACTTCAGGAAAGGTCTTCAGTTGCCGGTCCATGGACTGAAGTACCTTTCCGGCTTCGGTAATGGACATTCCCGGTAATGCCGTTGGCATGTACAAAATACTGCCTTCATTCAGCGGCGGCATGAATTCATTACCGAGCTTGAGGAAAGCCGGAATGCTTGCAACCAGTGCGAGTATGGAAAAACCGATCACCCACCACCGAAAGCGGATCGAAAAGCGTACTACCGGTGTATATAAAACGACCAGTGTACGGTTGAGTGGACTTTTGTCTCCTCGAATCTTGCCGCGTATCAAGAGCACGGCCAGAGCCGGTGTAAAAGTGATAGCGAGTAGCGCCGCGAAAGCCATGGAATAGGTTTTAGTGAAGGCCAGAGGTTCGAATAATCGGCCTTCGGTACCTTCCAGGGCAAATACCGGCAGGAAAGCGACGGTGATAATCAATAACGAGAAGAAAATGCTGGGTCCGACTTCCTGCATGGCATGAATGATGGTTTCCCGCCGATTGGAATCAGCGCCATCAGATTGTTCTTCCAGGCGTTTATGGATATTCTCGATGATGACGATGGAGGCATCCACCATGGCGCCGATGGCGACTGCTATACCGCCCAGTGACATGATGTTAGCGGTCAGTTGTTGCTCAGACATCGGGATAAAAGCTAACAGGATGGCAAGGGGCAGGGTTAAAATAGCGATCAGGGCGGAACGAAAATGGAGTAAAAACACCAGGATGACTACAGAGACCACAATCATCTCTTCGATCAGTGTACTTTTAAGCGTTTCGATAGAGCGCTTGATCAGATCCGAGCGGTCATAAGCTGTCACGATCTCAACGCCTTCCGGCAAAGCGTCCCGAATCTCGTTTAGACGCTGCTTGACCCTTTCGATCACCGCCAGGGCGTCTTCTCCATATCGCATTACGACGATGCCACCGACCGTTTCTCCTTCACCATCCAGTTCGGCCAATCCCCGCCGCAGCGCAGGCCCTAAACTGACGGTTGCCACATCGCGGACCGATACCGGCACACCCGCCGTGCTGGCGCGCAAGACAATGCGTTCGATGTCATTGGTGGAATGAATATAACCGCGTCCGCGGATAAAATGTTCGTGACCCGCAATTTCCAGAACACGGCCTCCCACGTCATTGTTGGAACGGCGAATCGCCCGGGCGACTTCATTTAAAGAAATACCATAGGCCGCTAGTTTATTTGGGTCTACAGTGACTTGATATTCTTTCTCGAAGCCGCCGATGGACGCGACTTCCGCCACGCCTTTGACCGATTCCAGCCAATAACGCAGGCTGAAGTCCTGCAGACTTCTGAGATCGGCCAAGCTGTTTTTGCTGGATTTATCCACCAAAGCATACTGATATACCCAACCGACGCCGGTGGCATCCGGACCCAGGGTTGGACGCACGCCACCCGGTAAATCGGCCGCCGCTGAATTCAGATATTCCATGACTCGCGAGCGAGCCCAATAAATATCCGTGCCGTCTTCGAAAATCACGTAGACAAAACTCAGGCCCATAAAACTCTGCCCGCGCACGAATTCTACATTCGGCGCCGCCAGCAGTGTTGTGGTCAGCGGATAAGTGATCTGGTCCTCAACCAGATCCGGGCTGCGTCCCGGCCATTCAGTGTAGATAATGACCTGCACATCGGACAGGTCTGGAATGGCGTCCAAAGGGGTATTGATCAGCGATCGATAGCCCCAAAAGGCACAGGTCGCAACCAGGATCAGAGTCATTGCCGAATGGTGGGCGCAATACGCGATCAATCTTTCAATGGGGCCACTGGGTGTTGTCTTGTCATCGTTCACCATTGATCGACCCCCGCTTTAAGTTTACTCTCTGCCGAGATGAGAAAATTACCCGAGGTGACGACAACATCACCGGCGCTCAAGCCGGAGATTGCTTCGATAAAGTCGGCGTTGCGAAGGCCTGTGTTGATCTTTCGCGGTTGCAGCAGCCCTTCCCCAAGATCCAAAAAAACGATGCGGCTTTCGCCCGCAAAGAGGACCGCTTCCTCCGGGACGACCAAACGTTGTCCCAGATCAACCTTCAGATTGAGGCGGGCATACATATCGGGGCGCAGAATGCCTTCCGGATTGGACAGTTCTACCCGTATACGCGCAGTACGGGTTTCACCTTCCAGGTACGGACTGATAAAAGTAACTTTTGCCGGAAAGGAGCGATCCGGCTTGTCGGGCAGCATGACTTCCGCATCCATGCCGACCCGCACCCACGGCAGTTCGTATTCGTAAATTTGTCCGTCCACCCAGACCATTGATAAGTCAGCGATGCGTAATAACTGCGCACCGGCCTTGATAGCCGTACCAGATACGATGCTTTTTTCGATAACCACTCCGGTAACCGGAGAGGGGATCGGTAGATATTCGATGGCCTTGCCGCGTTTTTCCAGCGCCCGAATCTGAGCCGGGCCGATATCCCATAAGCTAAGGCGCCGACGAGCCGCATTCCGCAGTGCACTCAAACCAGCGTTGTTTCGCCACAAGGTATTGAGATACTCGTCCTGAGCCGAAACCAGTTCCGGGCTATAAACCGTGAAGAGTGTCCGCCCTTTTGTGACGGGTGCACCTAAATAATCGGCATAAAGGCTGCCAATCCAGCCATCGAATTTGAGGCTGATATCGGTCAGTCGGGTTTCGTCAACTCTAATTTCTCCGGCCGCACGAATAATTTTCGTGAGAAGTCTTTTCTCCACTATTCCCGTTGTCACGCCGATGAGCTGGCGCCGGTAGGCATCCACCCGAAAGGTTGCCGGTTGTTTCGGAGATGGCGCAACATAGGCCTCACGGGGCTTTTCTGATTGAATGCTGCTCGGAGTCGAAGTGCTTAATTTCAAGCCCTTGCGGCTGGTGGCCATCTCAAAGGTGAGTTTGGCCTGTCCCTGCGTGGCGGATTGGATTTTCACGGTCAACGGCCAGGCGCCATCCATGGGTAATTCAAACTGCCCTTGATAGCGCCCGGCGCCGCCGGCTTTGATTTCAACCGGCGCAGGCATCGCGGGCATTGCACCCATCGCCGGCATTTTGGCGGTAGCGCTAACATTGGCATCCTCAACCGGCTGATCATCTTTGTTTTGGATAATGAGTGTAAGTTGGTTTTTGCCGATTCTGGGCTTTTCCGGATAGATACCGATCTGGACTTGGAACGGCCCGGCCATATGGATTGGACCTACAGACTGAATGCCCACAAAAACGCCGTTTCTGTCACTGAGAACAACAATGCCTGCACCAATAAGAGCCAACAGGATTAGCGCGGTCGTCGTTAACCCAATCTTCGTAGCATATTTCATGGCTGATGCCTCTCGAAATGACCTTCAGTGGTTAACGGTTCAATGCGACCTACCGCACGCTCAAGTTCAGCCAATCGGCGATGTGAATCAGTTAACACCCGTTCCACTTCCAGTTGAGTCTGCATGAGGTTTTTTTCGGTGCTGATTAAGGTTAAAAAATCGCCGCTTCCGGAACGGTAGTCCGCCATTGCGGCGTCGAGGTTTTCTTCAGCGAGGGGCAACAGTTGCCTCCGATAGAGGGTGAGTACATGCCGGGTTTCCTGTACCCGGTCGTAGGCGATTTGTACTTCTTCCTCGATCATTGCTGTGAGATCGTTTTTCTTCCATTGCGCCTGCTTCAGTTTTGCACGAGCCTCGGCTTCGGCCGCTCTGCGCTTGCTTTGATCGATCGGTAGATTGATTCCAATACCAACGGTGAAACGCTTCTGGTTTCTATCCCACAGACTGTTGTACCCCGCGGATAGGTTGAAATCGGGGTAGAAATCCCGTTGAGCCAGTTCCGTTCGGGTGTAGAACCCTTGAATATGCGCCTGTTGAGCCTTGAGTTCAGGTCTCGATTGAAGCGCTTGGGCGCGCAACGAATCGGCTTTGCCTAACTGCACGGGTTCTGAGAGCTTATGAGGCAGTGGTATCGGTTCATCGGGGTTACGGGTCAGCAAACGGTTGACGCGGGCAATAATCTCGCGTCGTTCGCGATCCAACCCAATCGCCTGGTGTTTCAGCAAATTGATTTCCACTGCCGCATGCAGCGCGTCCTGCTTGGTCGCCAAGCCGGTACTGTAACGTGTGATCGCGATCCGCTGGAATTCATGCAAAAGATTCTGGTTGATGCGGTTGATTCGGATACCCTCATGTACGAAATACCAATCCGCGAACAAGATTTTGGCTTTTGCGGCAAGGTGCAGCTGCAGCGTTTTGACACTTTGATGAACCGCATCGGCATCATATTGTGCGGCTTCACTGCGTAGATGTAATTTACCCGGCCAGGGAATTTTCTGGGAAACTTCCAGTTTCTGACCGAAATCCAGACCGGATACTCCTGCTGTTGCGGGCGCTACTCTATAGGACAGCTGAGGGTCGTCCAGTGCAGAAACCTGCTCAATACGCGTATCGGCAGCTTCCCATACTGCCTGCATCGCTGGCAATGTAGGGTTTCTGGACAATACTGCGGCAACAAGCCCGGCCGACGTCAACTCCGTTTGCCCTTCAATGAGCTGGGTTTCGGCCGCATGTGTAGCTGCGGTGACAGTGAATAACGGCAGTACAACAGCCCAATGCCGCCAGGTCGCTGGGAATTTACGAATCATAAACACCTCTCAGTACAAAAATAAAAACCACCCCGCACGCAGAATTAATGCGTTGGCAGATCGAATAGCTTCGAGTGAGAGATGTTATTAAATACGAAAGCGCTGCGTAACGAGATAGATCTCGGTACCGGCAAGATGTCGATTTGTGGTGTAGTAAAAGGGAAGGAATGCACCGCCGAATTTAAACTGTGGATTTGAAACAGCAGTACAAAGTGCTAAAGGAGGTGGCTGCGGTGCGTTTTGCAGGACGACTTGACTGGCCGTTGACGCGGGACCGCCCAGACTAACGTCAGAAAGGTCGCCAACAACAACTTCGCAGCAATCTGAATCGAGGTGGTGTTTTTCATCCATGCCGCACCCACCGCCCATTTCGCAGCCGTCTGACATTTCTTCGCCGCAGCAGCAAACGGGCTGGGGTTGACCGTCCATCAAGTCGCAGGCGAATACGACCTGGAATTGCGATGAAAGTCCCGTTAGTAGAAACAGTACTACCACAGCGCGTTTAAAATACGTGGTTTGACGGACGTTCATGAAATAAATGTTATACGTCATTTGGACGTTTCGCAAGATAGAGGATCCATCGATACACAAACAACCAAATATTGTGTTATCGGTTTCGACTTCACCTCAGTAATCTCAAGCCATTTGCAACCACCAGCAATGACGCCCCCACATCGGCTGCGATCGCCTCCCACAATGTGGCCACTCCGGCAAAAGCCAAGAGTGCGAATACCGCTTTGACCGTTAATGCAAAAATTATGTTTTGACGTATCACGGAAAGAGTTCGCCTGGAATGGCGGATTAGCCAGGGGAGTTTGGACAGATCGTCGCCCATCAAGGCGATGTCGGCGGTTTCGATGGCAGCGTCGGAACCGATCGCACCCATGGCGATGCCAAGGCTTGCCCGCCCCAAGGCAGGGGCGTCGTTAATGCCGTCGCCGATCATGGCTACATTGCCGTATTTTTTAATCAGTTCACTGACCGCATCGACTTTATCGGCCGGCAACAACTCGGCGCGGATTTCATCGACCCCGGTTCGGGCTCCAATACAATTCGCGGTCACAGTGTTGTCTCCGGTCAGCATAACCAGGTTTTTTATGCCGATCTTTCGTAGCGCCTGTATAATCAATTTAGTCTGATCACGTGGCTCATCAGCCACAGCAATCAGGCCGCAAACGTGCTGGTCATTTCCAACGGCGATCACCGTTTGTCCTGCCTGTTCCAACGTAAAGCCTTTTTTACCGACATCGGCCGTTTCTTGACCCCGCTCTAACAAGAAACGGCGGGATCCCAGCCAGAAACTGGTTCCATTAATCAATCCGATAACACCTTTCCCTGGAAGTACCTCTATGTTCTCAGCATTCGGCAAAGCAATTTCTAAAGACTGAGCATATTGCAATATAGCTTTCGCCAATGGATGATGGCTACGTTTCTCCAAAGCAGCCGCCCGGGAAATTAATTCTTCTTCGGTATGGCCATTCAATGGATAGACGTCAGTGACGGACGGTTGGCCACGGGTTAATGTGCCGGTCTTGTCAAATGCAATGGCTTGTAGCGATGCCGGCGCTTCAAGATAAATCCCGCCTTTGATTAATATGCCCTGCCGTGCGGCACAAGCTAAGGCTGCCACAATACTAACCGGTGTAGAAATAACTAAGGCGCAGGGACAGGCTATGACCAGTAGTACCAGTGCCCGGTAAAACCAAAGATCCCAATTTTCAGCGAAAAATAAGGGTGGCCCAATGAATACGGCAAGCGCAAGCACGATCACGACCGGTGTGTAAATTCGGGCGAATTTTTCGACCCATTGTTCGGATTCTGCCCGCCGGCTGTGGGCTTCCTCAACCATATGGATTATTTGAGCCAGTGTTGTATCCGAGGCGGGTTTGGTGGAGATAGCTTCAAGTGTCCCTTCCTGATTAATCGTACCGGCGAAGACCTCATCGCCTGGATGTTTGGAGACAGGAATACTTTCTCCGGTGATTGGCGCCTGATTGACCGAGCTTGACCCACTTGCAACTTCGCCATCAAGCGCAATTCGTTCGCCCGGCGCGACAATAAACCGGACCCCAACCGTAGCCTCCGTTGCCGGTATTACTTGTTCGCCTCCCGTTTGATGCTTTATTCGTACTGAAGATGGAGCCAGATCCAGAAGCGCCTCGACAGCCCGGCGTGCACGGCCGATACTCCAGCCTTCGATTGCGAGCGACAAGGAGAATAAAAATGCGACCGTTGCTGCCTCAAACCATTCATTGATGAAGATCGCGCCGGCGACCGCAATGGTCATCAGCAGGTTCATATCCGGGCGCATAGTCCGGAACGCGAACCATGCTTTTATCACCACATAACGAACACCAAAAGCGATCGCGAAGCCATAGGCGATCTTTTCCGAAACGGGTATAGTAAGCTGTGTATGAGTCTCTAGTAGATTTTTTAGATACGCCGTAATGGCGTCCCAATTGACGGAACGAATTTCGTCTTGACCCGCCATTGCCGGTGCCTCGAAATACCCGCCCGCGAAGCCTATATGCAGGATGATACCGACGAGAATTGAGAGCCCGCTTAATACCGTGTAGGCCGTTTGGATTTTCTGCCTGCGCTGAAGGCTGGTCGCGGATGACGTGGGTTCCCAGGGGATCGCTTTCATGCCTGTAGTCGCGACCTTTTCCTGGATGATTTTGGAAGCGACTGTTTTGCCACCGGGCAATACCGTCATTCTACCGTTCAGCACGTCGAAGGAAAGGTAGGCCTCACCGCCGACCAACGGGCTAATTTCCCGCTTAAGAATGGTCACTTCTTCAACACAGTCCAGCCCCTGGATATCAAAAACCTGGTTGCCGGTTGCTGCGGAATTTGGCAAATTCCGGCCCGGAATCTCAGGATCCTGGCAACTATCGCAGGACGTACTCTGTGGATTTTCGTTTTCTTTTGTCATGGTTGCTCATTGATCCGTTTAAATTCGTTCGGTATGCATTGATTTCGAAAAGGTAACTACTAGCCCCCTTCCGAAACCGCCCTCTATGGGTGATCTGTGGAGAAAGTGTATGCGGCAGGGAAGCCGCATCCAAGCCTACATGGGTGTATTTACGGCGTCTTTCGGAACAGATCACTCATAGAGGGGAGAGCCGTTACCCGAAAAGCTTACTAATTTTCTTTGGTCGGAGCATGATGAGTCACTATAATCTTTTTGACTTCATTCTTATCCACTTTAATGTCAATGGAAAATTTAAAAGCCCATATTCTTCGACCAGGGTGAAAATAACGCGTACTGCCGATCGCTAACACGAGTCCCTTGGATGAAATCAACTCGATATCCACATGACCGCGAATGTGGCCCGAACCATGAGATTTTTTATGTACCACGCCTGTAATCAAAAAACCGGATTCCGTGGGGGTTACCATAATTCGTTCAGGAACGGCATGGTCCGAGGGTACAGCGACTATATCGAACTGTTTTTCTGGGCTTGGGTCAGTGGATATTAAAGTGCAAGCAGATAGTGTCAGGATAACCCAGAGCACGGTTACAGCACTTCGGTCCAGATAAATTCTTTTCATCCTTGTGTCTCCTCATTAATATTCGACGACTGATTCAACCCTGCGGTTGGCGCGAACCATTTATAGAGCGCTGGAATGACCAACAGCGTTAGTAAAGTCGATGTGACCAGACCTCCAACCACAACGGTCGCAAGAGGACGCTGGACTTCGCTACCGGTCCCCGACGCTGCCAATAGGGGTAAAAGCCCCAGCGCTGTAGTTACCGCTGTCATCAATACCGGCCGTACCCGGAGACAAGCGCCACTGATTGAGGCTTCATCGATCGGCATACCGTTACGCACCAGTTGATTGAGATAAGTAACCAGCACCATGCCGTTTTCAAGTGCAATGCCGAACAGGGCGATAAAGCCTACCGAAGAAGGCACCGACAGGTTTTGCCCACTGATCCACAGAGCGATGATACCGCCCACTAGCGCTAAGGGGATATTTAACAATATCAGTGCAGCATTCTTAATCGAATTGAAACTGGTATAAAGCAGCAGTGAAATGATCAACAAAGTCACCGGAATGACCACCGCTAATCGCTTATTCGCTTCCTGTTGCAACCTAAACTGCCCGCCCCAGGTGGTTAGATAGCCCGGCGGTAACTTTACTTTATCGTCGATTGCCTGCTGCGCTTCTTCCACGAAAGAA
>Ga0114932_10000445_pt1 | contig 49457 bp, 27 predicted proteins | sample 2SBtaG_2_FD_87286 | JGI IMG/M metagenome (GOLD analysis project Ga0114932, IMG submission 87286) | Deep subsurface microbial communities from Kolumbo volcano to uncover new lineages of life (NeLLi) - 2SBTROV12_ACTIVE470 metaG | ecosystem: Environmental > Aquatic > Marine > Volcanic ...
CACGACGAAGTGAACGACGCTGCCAGCGCGGCAAAAGCGGTTCACCATCGGCGCCATTTGTGGCAATAGTCCGCGCCTCATGGCAGCAGACCACTACGACGGACAAGATCTCGAAGCGCTCGCAGAGATGCCGCGGTACACCGATTGGATCGTCGATTTTTTCCGGCCCTACCTGCGCGGTCGCATCATCGAGGTGGGCGCCGGGATCGGCAACGTCACCGCGCGTTATGCCGATGCGGCCGATGAGCTGCTCCTTGTCGAACCCGCCGACAACCTCTTTCCGCGCCTGCTCGACCGTTTCGCCGGTGACTCGCGCGTCCAGGGGTCCAACGCGGTGCTCGAACGTGTCGAGCCGGCGCTTCTCGAGCGACCGTTTGACGCCGCGATCATGGTCAACGTGCTTGAACACATCGACGACGACGCGGCGACGATCACGCGCCTCGGCGAGGTCCTCACCGACGACGGACACCTATTAATATTTGTACCCGCGCTGCCCTGGCTGTTCGGCAGCCTCGATGAGCTCGTCCATCACTTTCGCCGCTACACCCGCAAATCCCTCGCTGGCTTGCTGGAGTCGCGCGGTTTTGACGTGATCGACATGCGCTATTTTGACGTGCTCGGCATGGCCCCGTGGTTTGTGGCAGGCCGCGTGTTTCGACGCGACAAGTTCGACGAGGGCGGCGCCAAGCTCTATGACCGCTTCGGCGTGCCTTTGACCGCGTTCGTGGAACGACTTATCGTGCCGCCGCTCGGCAAAAGCCTGATTTGTGTGGCCCAAAAGAGAGCCGCCAACGCCTGATGGCCCGTGCCTCGTAGCCCGCGCGCCGTGGAAGAACCGTCGATGAGCCCGACCAAGAAAGCGACGTCCCGCAAGTCGCCAAAAACCAAGAAGTCAGCGTCCACCGAAGACACGCGCGACATCCCGTCGTGGAAGCTCTCGGTCGTGATGCCCTGCTATAACGAAGAAGCCACGCTGCGGACCATCGTCGGCCAGGTGCTCGCCCAGCCCTTCGATATCGAGCTGGTCATCGTCGACGATGGCAGCCAGGACCGAACCCGCGAAATCCTCGCCGAGCTCGACGCCGAATACCCGCAGGTCCGGGTCTTCCTGCAGCCCCACAACCAGGGCAAGGGCGCGGCGTTGCGTCGCGGTTTCGCCGAAGCGACCGGCGACATCGTCATGGTCCAGGACGCCGACCTCGAGTACGACCCGGCCGAGTACGGCAAGCTGGTCGCGCCCATCGTCGACGGCAAAGCCGACGTTGTGTACGGCTCACGTTTTTCCGGCGAGTCGCATCGGGTGCTCTATTTTTGGCACTCTGTCGGCAACAAGCTGCTGACGACGCTCTCCAACGTGGTCACCGACCTGAACCTCACCGACATGGAGACCTGCTACAAGGTCTTCCGCGCCGACATCATCAAGCGCCTCACACTCGAGGAAGATCGCTTCGGCATCGAACCGGAGATGACGGCCAAGATCGCGCGAATGCAGGTGCGATTGTGGGAGGTACCCATCTCCTACAACGGTCGCACGTACGCTGAGGGCAAGAAGATCGGCCTCAAGGACGCGTTCCGCGCGGTCTATGCCATCACCAAGTACGGCGTAGTGAAGCGTTTTTTGTGAAAGGTGGGTTGCTTGACACCCTCTCGGGGCGGCGGGACACTCACCGCGCCGCATGACTGCATCTCGGTCGGTCTTGATGACCGCGAGCATGTTGGCCGCGAAAGGGGAGACGCCGTCAGATGACTCACCGCGCACAAATCCGTCGCTGTGCAACGTTCCTTGCCGCCGCGACGCTTGTTGCCGTGGCGGGAGCGTGTGGCCCGGTTTCGACGGCATCGACCATCAAGGACGCTGAGCACGACCTGAAGGAAGCGCGCAGCCTCGACGCACAGAAGAACGCGCCGTACGAATACACCAAGGCTGCTTCGTACTTGCACAAGGCCAAAGAGCTCGAGGGGTACGGCCTGTACGAGCAGGCATCAACGTTTGCGCGCCGCAGCCGGCTGATGAGCGAAAAAGCCCAGGACGTCGCTCGCCTCGCGCGCGAACGCAACCAGCGCTCCGAGAAGTTCGGCAAGAAACGCAAGAAAGACGCGGCGCCCGCGTTCACGCCATCCGGAGGTGGCTGATGCATCGGCGAGTGCGATGGATGGCGAACGCGACAGCTCTGGCTCTCGTAGCCGCGACCGGGTTCGGCTGTGTGTCGAGCAAGAAGGTCGGCGAAGAGACCAAGCGGATGACCGAGATCATTCGGTCCGCGAAGATCCAGGCTTACTACTGCGCGCCGGTTGACCTGGCCCTGGCCGAAGCGAACGTCGAATTCGCCAAGATCGAGTCCAACCGCGGTGACACCATCAACGCGTGGGAACACATCAAGAAGGCCAAGGCGCACACCGCCAAGGTTTACGCCGTCAAGGACAAGAAGGGCTGCTGCCCCGACCGCGATGGCGACAGCATGTGCGACGCGGCCGACAAGTGCCCCGACGACCCCGAGGACTTCGATGGCGACGAAGACACCGACGGCTGTCCCGAGTACGACCGCGACGGCGATGGCATTCACGACCAGAAAGACCGCTGCCCCGACGAGGCCGAGGATCGCGATTCGTTCCTCGACGAAGACGGCTGTCCGGACAAGGACAACGACGCCGACGGTGTGCCGGACCGCCGCGACAAGTGCCCGAACGTGCCCGAAGACAAGGACGGCTATGCCGACAGCGATGGCTGCCCCGACTTCGATAACGACGGCGACGGCGTGCTCGATTACCCGGTCAAGGCCGACAAATGCCCGGGCAAACCCGAGATCTACAACGGGCTCGACGATCTCGACGGCTGCCCCGACAAGCAGGCGCCGCCGCCCAAGCCGAAAGAGTACAAGAACATCATCGTCGAGAAGGAACGCATCGTCTTCAAGAAGCAGATTCGCTTCAAGACGAACTCGGCCAAGATCATCGGCGCGATCAGCTTTGCCATCCTCGACGAAGCGTCCGACGCCCTCAAGACGCGCAACGACGTTCGCGTGCAGATCGAAGGCCACACCGATGAGCGCGGTAACGACAAGTACAACAAGAAGTTGAGCCAGGCTCGTGCGGAATCGGTCGTGGCTGCCCTCGTCAAGCGGGGCATCGCGCGCAGTCGCCTGCTGCCGATCGGGTTTGGTGAAGAGCGCCCGCTCGACACTGGCCACAACAAGGACGCGTGGGCCAAGAACCGCCGGGTCGAGTTCAACTTCATCATGGACTAGCCCGCCGGAGATCTGGCAAGCCGGGCCAAAGGCTCCCGCTGGGCTCTCTTTCTTGTCGATCGTCTCGGGGGCACAGCGGCAGGATCGTCGATGTCCGACAACGCCCCCCATCCGAGCGACAGCGCGTCTGCCCCGTCGCCACTCTCTTCCCAGTCGCCAAACTCTTCCCAGTCGCCAATCTCTTCCCAGTCGCCAATCTCTGTCCAGTCGCCGGGGTCGTCGCACGCCGATGACGCTCGGCCGCACTTTCAGTTTGGGATGTGGACGCTTGTCGTCTTCACAGCCGGCGGGCTTGTTCTCGAGGGACTGCACGGCTTCAAGGCCGGCTTATACCTGGACGTCGGCAACGAAACGCGGCGCTTGATGTGGACCTTGGCGCACGCCCACGGGACGCTTTTCGGCCTGCTGCACATCGCGTACGGCGCAGTGGTTGCCGCGCGGGGCAACGAAGCATTGAAGCGGCACAAACTGACGACCGCTTGTCTGCGAGCCGCGACGGTCATGTTGCCGGGCGGGTTCGCGCTCGGTGGCGTTTGGACGTATGGGAGCGACCCCGGCCTCGCGACCGTGATTCTCGCTCCCATCGGTGGATTGTTGATGCTTGCGGCGCTCGTCTTCGCCGCTCTCGACGCGTGACTCAGTCGCGGCTTTGTCGCGGCTACTGCATCGGGCCCATGTAGCGGATCTGCAGCTTGCTGTGGTTGCCCGACGTGTTCCACGAGTGCCAGCGGTACGGGTTGCTCGCATCGGCGTGGTACCGCACATAAAACGTGTCGCCAGCGCGCATGCGGAAGAACTGCGTCATCCGCGTGTGGCCCCAACGGTGCCCGTAGTTTTCATCGTTGTGCACGTACGCGCGGCCCGCACCGTTGACGAACATCTGCAGGCGCTTGCTGCCGCTGCCGTGCTGGTCGGCGTAGGCTGCAAACTGGTAGTAGCCGGCAATCTTGACCGTCACAGTGCCGTTCTTGTTGACGGTGATGTAGCCCGCCTTGACCGCGGTATCGTCGCGCCAGCCGTCGAGGCAGTAGGTGGCCCAGCCGCTGCCTTGGCTGTGGGATTTGCAGCCGCCTGACCACGTGATCGGCCGCGGCTTGGCGGCGGCCCAGACGTAGGACGAGACCTTGTTCTTGTTGTCCACGTTCGGCTGGCAGATCTGCAGACCCCAAACCGGCATGTAGCGGATCATTCCGACCGCATCGACCGTGCACTTCGTCTTCGATCCGTCGCCGATCTTCAGCTTCAGCCCGGGCGCCAACTTGTCGAACGTCTTGTACGGGCCGACGATGGCGTTATCGACATGCAGCGAACCCTTCAGCGAAATCGCCTTGCCGCTCAGCGTCTTGATTCGGATCGACCAAGCGACGAGCTCGCCGTCGATCTTGTTGTCCTTGAAGCCCGCATCGAGCACCAGCAAGCGCCACTTGCCCTTGATGTTCTTGTTGAGCCAATCGCCGTGAATATTGCCCGCGACTTCCTTGGTCTTGGTTGGCCAGGTCGACTTCAAGACGGTCTTGTCCTTGGCGTCGAACTGCTTTTTCTTGTGCAGGATGTAGTGCTTGTACTTGCCGCCGTCGACATTCGGGTTGGTCGGCCACGACTTGACGATGGAAGCGATACTCTTGGGAAGAACCGGCGCGTCCGGCGGGAACAGCAGAATCACAAGGTCGGCCGTATTGGAGTTGTTCAACTCAAGGTCGATCTCGAGCGACTGCGCCAGCCCGACATCCGGGAAATCGATCGTGTCGAGCGTCCCTTCGGGGTTGTTGTCGGTCAGCGGCTTCTTCTTGCTGCCGAACAGCTCGTCGCTGTACTGGTTGGCGAAAACGCCGTTGCTGACGCTGCCGATGCCCGAACCGGCGGCGGCCACGCACTTGAGGGAACCGTCGCCGTTGATGCCCTGGACGACCTGACCTTGCTTGCACGCTCCAGCAGGCGTCTTGATTCCGGTCAGCTTCGAGCCGTCGCCAACAAACTGCTTACCCGCGACGATTCCGCCGGCGATGAGGTCACCGGCCGCCGTGAGCTTGCCGACCTTGAGCGCGTTGGCGCCCATGTCGACGTCAGCATCGAATTTCAGGTGAGACGTGTTGACGCAACCCGTGCACTTGAGCGCCCGCGCCTGCTTGGCGTCTCCGCCCTTCACGCCGTCCGCGGCGGCTGCATACGCGAAGTTGACCTTTGTCGGGCCGATCGAGCCGTTGGCGACGTGTTTGCCAGCCAAGCACCCCGAACACGCAATATCACCAGCGGTCTTGGCGTGGATCGAAAACGCCACGGCGTTGAGAGGGCTGCGCGCTGTTGCTTGCCCGTCGACCTTGATCTCGAGGAATTGGCCGGCAAGTGCGGCGAGTTTGCCGGCGTCGATCTTGGTCGTGCTGCCGAGGCGATGGCTGAATCGACCGCCCTTGATCGCCAGCTTCACCGGGCCTTCTGTCCACGCGGCCGTTCCGCCCGTGGCTTTGTCAAAGATCGCGAATGTCACCGAGTAGGTGCCGTCGGCCGCGGGACCACCGCCAGAACCCTGTAGGATGCCTTCCACCAGCGTCGTTTCCGGCGCGGCCGCAAAAGCGGGCATGGCGGTAGCGGTTAGCAGAGCGGCGGCCACTCCTGCGAGTGCGCGGAACGTCGAGCGCATGGAGACTCCGATCGATGATTCGACTGATGGCGGTCCTGTGGTGCGGACCTGTAGGTTATGCGCGCAAAGATACCGATTTCTTGCGGCCAAGTGCAACGCATGTCGGGGCTCCGGCTCGTTACTCCGGCAGATCCACTTTCTTGTCATCCCGGTCCGACAAAAGCCGGTCAAAATCGGCTCGCTTGACCGGCATGGGCTCGCCTATCACCTGGCCGGGCGCCGGTGGCATGGCGCGATTGTGGTGTTGGACCCAGCCTCGGAAGGCCCGCGCGGCGACTTTCATGCGCTCCGAGGTGCGTCCGATCCAGTCGTATTCGGCGACATCAATCGTCGAGTGCAGCTTCAGGACGCGTTTGGCCATGAAGCGCACCGCGGGATAGGGGTCCGTTAGCCGCTGCAGCAACACCAGGGGCATCCAATCGGCACCTGAAGCCTTGCGCGCCGGCTCCCACCCCATGTGCCACACAACAAGCGCGCGCTGGAGGGCATCTCCGGCGAGGCCCCATCGCACCCCGATCGGCAGGTTGTCTTCGTCGGCGGTGAGCGGAGGAATCGGTTTGCCGTACCACGCGCCGAGTCTCCGCGAGGTCCAGCCAAGCGACTTATCGAGGTGACAAAGGTTGCACGCACTCGGCCGCCCGGTCCGGCTGGCCACCGCTGCGCTCGGGCTCTGGATCAGGTGGTCGCGCGTCGCCTTGAGCAGCGTGTACGTCGCGTGCGGCATATGGCAGTTCATGCAACGCGACCCCGCGCTGTCGGCGGCGTGATGGGTATGCGAGTCGGTGCGGTAGCTCGGTTTTGGGTGGCAACCGGTACATGCAGCGTCGCCTTTCATCCCGGCACCGACCTGGTCGTCCATCCATTCCTTGTTGGGGCGGGGATCGTCGCGCTTCTTGTGGAGCTGGTGACAGGACATGCATGACAGCTGCCGGTCGCCTTCGCCATCGGTGTGGCACTTCGATTCGACCGACGCCGTGTATTCGCGCCCTCCGGTCTTAATCATACCGTCCGACCAAAACAGCTTGTCGAGTAACCCGGGGTTGAGGCGCTTGAGCCGAGTCATAGCAGTACCGTCAGCAGCATCGCCATGCCGGATCACGTGATAGCGGTCCTTGAGCCGGTCGCCAGGTCTGAACTGCGGACCGAATTTCACGAACGCATGCAGGTCCTTGTCGGCACGAAAGACGAATGCGCTGTGGCAGTACGCGCAGACTTGCGAGCCGCGGCTTGCATCGAGATCCGTGGGATTGACGACGTCGTCGCCCGCCCCGAGCCCGAGGTAGCTCGCGTACCGGCGCAGCGGGTTGGCGTGGTTGGCACGATGGCGGGCGGCCGGTCCGTGACACGCCTCGCACGCGATGCCGTGTTCGACGACATCCGATTGCGGTTTGGGCGCGCTGGATCGGGTGTATCGCGGGCGCGGACCCGTCGTGTGACATCGCAAGCACGTCGTGTTCCAACGCCCCGATTCAGGAAACTCCTGGCGCTTTTCAGGCCGCAGGAAAGTCGCGCTTCGTGGCACCCAGCGCTTGGCCTCGATGAGGTACGACCAGGGCAGCATGCCCAGCCGCGTGCCCGAGCCAGTCGCGTACCAGAAGATCTGCTTGTGATGCGACCCTGTGACCAGCAGCACCTGTCGCTCGATGCGTGGCGCTGTCTTTTGATCGATGTAGCGGCGCAGGTTCCCCAGCAATCGGTCCACGTCGAACATCTCGACCCAGAGCTGATCGCCGCGCTTGAACAACTCCAAACGTGTCTCACCGCGGCCGACTGTCCCTGCCCACTGCGGGACGACGGACTCCTGGGTCGCAGGCTCCGTCATGCGGCGATGATACGAAAGGTGCCAGGTATCGTATTCGCGCCGGTGACACGAGCGGCACGCCGATGAGGCTGCGTACTCGTCACGCGGACCGGCAGGCGGTTCACCGCGCCCAAGCCGCGATGGTGGGTCGGTCGCCACGAAAAGCGCGACGCCAACACACACACCAATCAGGGTGAGAGTCTGTTTCACGCGACGTCGCCGCGCTTCCCTGGAAGGTCGATGGGCCTGCCCAGTCTACTTGTTTGCCAACACGTCGAAGTAGCGCTGGTAGTCCCACTCCATACCGGTCGGGAAACGACCGCCGCTCTTCTGCGGCAGCCACGTGTTGCTGTAGTACGCCAGGCGCGTGCGTCCGTACTCGCCGTTCCAATCGGTCCATCGGTAGAAGCCGGTCTTGAGAACGACGGTGGAGCTCTTGTTGGCCGGATACGTCATCGACGGGCACGAGCTGCTCAGGTTGTTGCTGGCGTAGTTCCACACGTTGCCCTTGTTGAGCGCGATCGACGTCTGGTTGCTGTGGTGGTCGGACGAACTCCAGTGGAAGCAAACCGTGTGCTTGAGGTTGCTGGACGTCGTGTTCTTCACGAAGTTGGTCAGGTAGATACTCGTGCGGTTGTTGTTCTCGTTGCCATAGTTCGGCCCGCCCATCTGCCACGTGATGTTGCCAGCTCGATCACCCCAGATGATCTCGGGCGTGATGCGCAGCAGGGTCTGGCTGTCCGTGCTGATGTGGTGCGCGTACTGGTAGAACGGCATCACGCTCCAGCGACCGGAGAGCCAGTCGTTGTGCCTGCCGATCAGGAACGGACGGCTGCCGTCGGGGAACATCCCGTACCAGATTTTGCGTCCGCCAACCCATGTGTACGGGTCGGTGACCTTCATGCTGCCGCCAATGACGACATCGCCGGGTTTCTTGCCGCTGCCGTTGTACATGCCCCAGAGCTTCTTGCCTACGAACGCGGTGCCCGAGACGTTGACCGTCTTGTTGCTCAGCGTCTTGATCTCGATGCTCCACGCGTTGAGCTTGCCGTCGTTCTTGTTGTTCAGGAACGCCGAATCGATGATCCAGATGCGCCACTCGCCCTTGATGTTGGTGTTCAAGTGGTCCTTGTGGATGTCGCCCGTGAGCTCCTTGGTCGGCTTGGGAAACGTGGTCTTGATGATGGTCTTGTTCTTCGCGTCGAACTGCTTCTTGTAGTGCAGCGTGTAGTGCGGGTAGGTCTTCGGGTCCTTGATCTTGTGGTTGCTGTCGATCAGGCCGGCGCGGTTGGATGGTAGGTTCGGGGTCTTCGGCGGGAAGAGGTAGACGATGACGTCACCGGTGTCGCTGTTGCTGATGTCGACGTGAACCTTGATGTCTTGCGCGATACCGATATCGGGGAAGGTGATGCTATCGAGCAGGCCCTGCGGGTTGTTGTCGGGGACATCCTTGTTGGTGCCGCCCTTGATGACGTCCTGGAACTGCGTCGACAGCTGGCCGTTGGAGATCTCGTCCAATCCATCCTTGGGCAGGCTGTTCGGATCGAGCGCCTTGACGCACTTGAGCGAACCGTCGGGGTTGATGCCCTTGATCACTTCGCCAGCGGTCTTGCATTCGCCTGTCACGTGCTTGATGCCCGTGAGCTTGCTGCCGTCACCGATAAACGAGTTGGCCGCGACGCTGGCCGCCTTGAGGCTACGGGTGCCGAGGTCGACGTTGCCGTCCCACTTGATCTCGCTGACTGAAACGCAGCCGGTGCACTTGAGGTCTTCGGCCGAGGTGGCCGCGCCGCCCTTGGTCTTGGAGCCGGCGTAGGCGAAGCCGACCGAGCTGCCCTTGATCGAACCGCTCGCGATGTGGCTCGCGTTGAGGCACCCCGAGCAGCTGAGCTTGCCTGCCCAGTTGGCATACAGCGCAAAAATCGCCGAGTGCAGGGGTTGGCGCGGCATCTCGGGGTCGGTGCCAACCTTCAGGCCGATCCACTGACTCTTGAGCGCGGCGAGTTTGCCGGCGTCCAGCGCCTTGACGCTGCCGAGCGCGTGGTGGAACTGGCCACCCTTCGCGCCGACCTTGGCCGACTCCGACCAGACAGCTGAACCGCCGGTCTTGGTCTCGTAGACGTTGAACGTCATGTCGTAGACGCCGTCAGCCGCGACACCGCCGCCACTGCTCGTCAACAGACCTTCCAGAACCACAGTCTTGGGCGCCGCCGCCATCGCCGGACCGGCCAGGAGGGCCGTCAGCAACGCCGCGATCCCGCTGACAATCACACGCTTATGCATCGTTTTTTCCCCGCATCGATGCGCTGTTTCCAAGCCGATTTCGACCCGGTTGCAGCTTGTGCTCTATCACTTGCCCAGCCAACGGCCGAGCCATTCGTAAAATCCAAATCCGGCGCCGAGCTTACCGCCTGCCGCGGGCTTCGTCACACCGCTTGCAACGCTGCCACCTGCGAAGGCGCGCACACCAAGCTTACCGGAAGTTCCCGTCAGAACCGCGTTGCCGACGCGCGCCCGAAATTGCGTCGGAGCGCATCCTTCGTCGGTCGTGCCATCGCAGTCATCGTCTTTGCTGTCGCACGCTTCCTTTTTGACCGGCAACGTCGCGCCGAGACAGGGACCGAGCGTACCGTCGGACTTGCATTGCGCTTGCCCGTCTTTGCAGGTGCCTTTGCCGCGCGTGGCCGCTGGACCGCCGTAACAAGCGTGCGCGGTCTTCGTGTCGAGGGCGTTGGTGCAGCCCTTCTTGGAGTCGCAGCTGTCGTTGGTGCACTTGTTGCCGTCGTTGCAGTCCACCTTTTTGCCGGACAGGCACACGTGTTTGCCGGCCTTGTCCTTGCCGCAGGTGTCACCCTTGGTGCACGCGTCGCCGTCGTCGCAGCTCTGCGCGAGGTTGTTGTAAAGGCAATCGCCCTTCTTGGTGTCGCAGGAGTCGGCCGTGCACGCGTTGTTGTCGTCGCAGCCCTTCTTGCCGCCGACGATGCACTTGCCGGACTTGCACAAATCAGGCCCCGTGCACTTGTTGCCGTCCGCCTCACATTGACCACCCTGCGGTGTGTGCTGGCAGCCCTTCTTCGGATCGCACGAATCGGCGGTGCATGGGTTGTTGTCATTGCACTGCAGCGCCTTGCCGGCTTTGCACAAGCCGCTGTCGCACGCGTCGGCGACGGTGCAAATCGAGTCGTCTGCGTTGCAGGGCGTCGCGTCTTTCTTCGTGATGTAAGCGCACTTGCCAGTCGCCGCGTTGCACGTGTTCTTCTGGCAGAAACCGTCCTTGCTCGCGTCGCATTTCACGATCGTCTTGGGGTTGGTCTTGCACTGGAAGGGCGCCTTCGACGTGTCGCAGAACAGCGTGCCGTTGCATGGGTTGCCGTCCTCTTTGGCGAGGCAGTCCTTGTCGACCTTGCAGGCGCACGTGTTGGTGCCCGACACGCACTTGCCCGACGAGCAGACGTCGCCAGCGGTACAGACATTGCCGTCGTCGCACTTGATATTCGAAAGCGGCGCGTGCTGGCATCCCGCAACGGCGTCGCAGCTATCTTTGGTGCACGGGTTGTTGTCGTCGCACTTGGCGGGAACGTTGATCGGCTTGCCGGCACACAGTCCGCTGTTGCAGCTGTCCGCGGCCGTGCACTTGTTGTTGTCGCTGCAGGGCGTTCCGGCGGGCGCGGCGACGTTGGTGCAGCCGAGCTTGGCGTCGCAGACGTCCTTGGTGCACGGGTTGTTGTCGTCGCAAACGACCGGCTTGCCTTTGCCGCACACCGGCAGGCCCGTGTCCTTGTGCTTGTGGCAGGCCTCGCCCTTGGTGCACGCGTCGCCGTCGTCGCAGGCAACGGTGAGCGCCTGGAAGTTGCAGAAACCGGTCTTCTTGTCGCAGAGGTCGGCGGTGCAGGCGTTGGCGTCCTTGCACACTCTTTTCTTGCCCGCGTTGCAGATCCCGGCCGAGCACGTGTCGGCCTGCGTGCACTTGTCGCCGTCGGCGTCGCAGAACGAGGTGTTGGGCTTGTAGACGCAGCCGTTCTTGGGGTCGCATGAATCGGTGGTGCAGACGTTGCTGTCGTCGCACGTCAGCGTTTTGCCCGCCGCGCACTTGCCGTCCTGGCAGGAATCCTGGCTCGTGCACACGCTGTTGTCGGCGTCACACGGCGTTCCCTTGGCCTTCTTGTCGAGCACGCACTTGCCGTTGGACGCATCGCAATCCATCGACTGGCAGGCGCTGTTGAGGGACTTGTCGCACTTGACGACGCTGGCCGGATCCACCTTGCAGCCAAATGGCGCCTTGGTCTTGTCACAGATCAGGGTGCCGTTGCAGAGGTTGCCGTCTTCCTTCTTGGCGCAGTCGGCATTGGATTTGCACGCGCAGATATTGCTGCCGGCCACGCACTTGCCCTGCTGGCAGGAGTCCGGCGCCGAGCACGGGTTGCCGTCGTCGCACGGCTTGTTGTGCAGCTTCTTGACGACGCAGCCCTTCGCGGCGTCACAGCTGTTGAGCGTGCACGGGTTGCCGTCGCCGCACGTGTCCGTGACGTTGACCGCGAGGCCCACGCACTTGAGCCCCGCGCAGGCATCGTTCTTGGTGCACTTGTCGCCGTCATCACACGCGTTGGGCGTGGCCTTGTGATTGCAGCCCGACTTGATGTCGCACGAATCCGCGGTGCAGGTGTTCTTGTCGTCGCAGTCGGTCTTCTTGGTCGCCTTGCAGCCGTCGTTGTCGCAGATTTCGCCGGTTGTGCACGGGTTGCCGTCGTCACAAGGCAGGGCGACCTGAGGGGTGTACTTGCACTTGCCGGTCAGCAGGTTGCACTTGCCCTTGATGCACTGATCGCCGCTGTTGCAGGTCTTGAGTTTGCCGGCCGAGCAGACACCGCCATCGCACTTGTCGCCGACCGTGCACGGGTTGTCGTCCGCGTTGCACACACCGCCCGACGAGGATGCGTGCTGGCAGCCCTTCTTCGGATCGCACGAGTCGGTCGTGCACTCGTTGGCATCGTCGCACTTGAGCGCCGGACCAGCCGCGCATTTGCCGTCCTTGCACTTGTCGCCGCTGGTGCACTGGGAACCATCAGCGTCGCACGCGCCGTCCTGGTTGACGTGCTTGCAGCCCTTGTCGCCGCCGCACGAGTCAGCCGTGCAGACATTGTTGTCGTCGCAGGTCGTCTCGTCGGTCTGGCCGTCGCAGTCATTGTCTTTGCCGTCGCACGCTTCGGGCGTCGCTTTGGGCGCGACACAGGCCGTCAGTCCGCCGCCCTTGGGGGCACCGGGGGCGCCATCAGGCAGGCAGGTCCGTTTGCCCGGGCACTTGCCGTCGCCAGCGGTGATGAAGCACTTGGTCGAGAGCTCTTTGGAGATCGCCCGCGCGCTGCAGCCACACGCCGCGCCCTGGGCCACGCATTGTTTGTGGTCTTTGCCGTTGACGTCCTTGACGTCCGAACAGGCGTAACCTTTCGGGCAATCGGCGGTCTTGCTGCACTTGGACCCGCAGTACGCGCCGATATCGCCACGATCGACGCACACGGCGTCGAGATTGCCGGCGGCCGTACAATCAGCGTTGGCTTTGCACGGATCACAAATGCGGCCCCAGCGCGGCACGCAGATATTGGACGTGTCGCCGCCGCCGCCGCCGCTGGCCTGGGTGCACTTGAAACCGATCGGGCAGCTGTCGACGCATTTTTGGGCACAGCGGAATCCGACCGGGGTTTCGATGCAAAAACCGTTGTCACAATCTTTGGCTTCGGAGCACTCGCAACCCGGCTCGCCGGGACAGGTCGGCCCGGTGTCCTTGTCGCTGATCTTGACGTCGGGTTGGTCGCTTCCGGTGTCGACGCGATCGACGATTCCAGTGTCGACGGGACCGACCGTACCGGTATCGTTTCCTACTCCGGCGTCGAGCTGGTTGCCGCCGATGTCCGCTTCGACCTTCTCCCCGTCTACATTCTCGGTGGGCTCACCCGCACAGCCGCCAGCAACCAGCGCACCGGACAACGCGACAATCGCGGCGGTCATTCGTGCTGTGGCGCGAGGATCGGCGGCGCGTTGGTGCATGCTTTCGGCCTCGATGTTCGCTGGCGGAGGACAGCGTTCAACTCGGCGCGGTCTGAAGGGGAGCGCCGCGCAAGACTGGGGATCATATAGGACGAGAAGGTGGGGGGATCATGGCCAATGGCGCACCGCAAATCAAGGACGACGCTGCAGCGTCCGCGACCGATTGACAAAAACCGGCAACGATGCCACGCATTCGACGCACTGTGAGCGATTGGCGCCGCAGTCGGCAGGTGCTCTGTTCGCATCAGAACCCGCGCCGAGTTCGTACAAGAGGGGGCCGCCGTGGAGGTGGTGAGGAGCGTCACAGCGCTCCGTGCAAGCGCCGTTGGCACGTCCGGCGGGTCGCCTCAGCCGCGAGGCGCCGTGACGTTCGGCAACTTCGACGGCGTCCACCTTGGTCACCGCGCGCTTATCACCACCTTGCGCAGCGCCGCCGCGCGCTCTTCCGGGCCCGCTGTTGTCGTTACATTCGACCCCCACCCGCTCCACACCCTGGCCCCCGATCGCGCCCCGCCCGCGATAGACACCCTCGACGGCCGCCTTGATTGGCTCGCCAAAGCGGGGGTCGATCGGACCGCCGTGCTGCGGTTCGACGAATCGATGCGCGACCGGTCGGCCCATTGGTTCGCCGAGAATGTGTTGTTCGCGTGCGGCCCCGCGACCGTTGTGGCCGGCTACGACGCCAGCTTCGGACGCGGCGGCGGTGGCGACATCGATCTACTGCGCGGACTTGGCGTGGACCGCGGCATCACCGTCGAAGGGTTCGACGCCGTTGTGGCCGAAGGGGACGTCGTTTCCAGCTCACGGATTCGCGCGCTCGTCAGCTCCGGGGATATCGCCACCGCCGCGCGCCTGCTCGACCGACCTTTCGCCCTGCGAGGCCCCGTGGTCCGCGGCGACGCGCTCGGTCGCACCATCGGGTTCCCCACGGCCAACATCGACGCATCCAGCCAGGTGCGCCCCGCCAATGGTGTCTACGCGGCGCGGTTGGTCGTCGACGGCGTCGGACACGATGCGGTCTGCAACATCGGGGTGCGCCCGACCGTCTCCGATGGCCTGCAATGGCGCACGGAAGCCTTCATCTTTGACTTCGACGCCGACATCTACGGCCAGCATGTGAGCCTGCAGCTCATCGCTCGATTACGGGGCGAGAGACGGTTCGACGGAATCGACGCCCTCAAGGCCCAGATCGCCCGCGATTGCGAGGCCGCGCGGAAGGTCATGGCCGGTGTGCAAGCCGAAGATTCCAGCCCGCGGTGACGACTACCAGTTGTAGACGATGGTCCCGTACGGGAGCGGCAGCAGCGAATTGAAGCCCTTTTCGTCCCACCAAGCGGTGTAGAGCAGGTCGACAGATAGCGAAAACCCGTGTCGCATCAGCGCGCCGAACTCGAAGCCGACGCCGCCAGCGAGCGAGTATTTCTTCTCGATTGTTTCCTGCGGATCCGGACAGGTACTGCCGCTGCAGCTGCTCGTGTCGGTGCTGTTGGTGTGCGAGATCGAGCCGAGCGCCACCGTTCGCAGCGCCGTGGTGTTGGGCAGAATCGACGTGCCGCGGGCCGAATGCCAGACGATCAGGTAGCGACCGACGCTCATTCCGCCCATCAACATCATGAACTCGCCGCGGTCGAGCATCAGCGGCAGCACGTTGGCCTGGATGAAGGTGTTACCGATGTAGTGGCGGTAGAGAAAGCCGGTTGCCCCCGCGAATCCACCGGTGAAGCCGATGGCGTGATCGTTGGTTTGGATGCTCTGCTTGTGGCCCGGCAACACGCGGGTTTGCGCAGCATCGGCGCGGCTCGCGAAGATCGACGACGATGACGCCATGAACGCGAGCAGGGCGAACGCTGCGATGAGCGTCGTGGAGCGGCACCGATGTAAGCGAGCTGTCATCGATAGCTACCAGTTGTAGAGCAAGCCGAGCGCGGGCACGGGCAGGATGTCATCGAGCCCTTTGTCGTCGAACATCGCGGTCAGCATGAGGTCGAGCGACATCGAAAAGCCGGGCCGCATCACGGCGCCGAATTCAAAACCGACCCCGGCGCCGACGAAAGCGTCCCACTTGGTGGAGTTCACGGTCTCCTTGATCACTTCTTTCTTGCAGGGGTTGTTGCTGAGGTCCACGCAGGTCGGGTCGAGGTTGCGCTTGGTCGTCTTTTCTTCGCTCGACTTGCGGTACAGGTAAGAGCCGGCGCCCGTGATCCGCAGCGCTGACGTGCCGGGCAGCAATCCCGGTCGGTCATAGCGATGCCACACGATCAGGTAGTGGGTCGCAGACAGCCCCGCGAAAACCGTCGCGTCTGCGCCGCGCTCGGTCACCATGGCGAAAAGCGTGGCTTGCAGGGACGTCTTGCCGAAGAACCGTCGGTAGGCAAACCCGCTCCCCGGAGCCCAGCCGCCGGAGAGTCCGAGGCCGTGTTCGTTGTCCTGGCGTGTGATCTTGCGGCCTTCAGCGCGCCGCGACGTGACCGCCCGGGTCGTTCTGGCCCGCGTTGCGCCGGGAACCGGGGTTGCCAGCGGAGGGTGGGCACCGGACTGTGCCAGCGCTGTTTCGGGCGACACCATCGCGACGGCAATGAGAAGCGAGACGGTAACGAGAAGCGAGATGCCGCCGACCGCGCGGGACATGAGACGGTTGCGCTCGGGGGGAAGCTTCATGGCCGCAGCATACCCATTTCCGGGCTCGACGCAGCTTTGTTGCATGGCAGGCCGCTCTTTGCTCGGGAACGCGGCGAGCCCTCTTAGATGGGACCCGCTTGCTGTAAGAAATGCTCCTGGGGCCGATTTGTCGTCCATCGCATGAACATTTCCATCTCGTCGGCGTCCGCGTTCTTCAGGCGGCGCGCGAGATAGTCAAATATGTACTTGTGCTTACGGCACCATGTCGAGTCGCGCATGCGGCCGGTGATCGTGCCCTGAGTCTTGTAGTTGTACTCGGGCTGCTGACCGCAGTACGGCTTGTACGTGCACTGCACACAATCGGGCTGTGCGTCGTTTGTCGACGCGATCACCAGCGCCCGCGTACCGGCGTTGGTCATCAACTCTTCGTACGTGTTGTCGAGGCTGCCGATCTGGAAGATGTTGTCGCCCATCGCGGCCACGAACCGGCCCTCGTCACTGCTGAAGATGGTGCCGTCGGGCGCGTACCCGATCTGGCCGATCGCGGCGCCGCCCGGTGATCGGAGGTCCAGGTAGTTGGGCTCGTAGTCGGCGATCATCTTGCTGAGCATGATCGCCGCGTTGCGCTCCATCACCTGCACGCCCTGCTTGTTGAGCTCGATGATGTGGTCGACCACCTTCACGTAGAACTGGATGAAGTCTTCCATCGAGTAGCCGAGGAAACGCTGCGTCTTGGCCGCGAATCCAAACGGATCGAGCTTGCGCAAGAAGAGCGCTCGGCAGCCCATGTTCACGTACGTTTCGACCAGCTCCTTGGGGCGCGGAAGCATCGTCCGCGTGACGGTCGGCAGCGCTTCGACGCGGTACAGGTTCGGATCGAGGCCCATCTGCTCGTAGCGCTCGTTGATCTTCTGCATCCAGCCGGTGGCGGTCTCAAAGCTGTCGCCGCCTTTCCAAACGCGATGCTGGTTGTGCACGTCCGGCGGCCCATCGACGCTTGTGCAGAGCTGAATCTTGCGGTCGATGAGGTACTCGAGCTTCTCCTCGGTCATCAAGCTCATGTTGGTGACGAGCGAGAACGTAAGCGCCTTGTCGGCCAGCGCGTTCTTTTGCCGCGCGTACTCAACTGTGTGCTGCAGCACGTCCCAGTTGGCCATCGGCTCGCCGCCCTGGAACTCGATCGTGATGCCCGGGCTCGTCGTGCAAAACGCCATGTCCACGGCGCGCTCGGCGACCTCGATGCTCATGTCGGTGTCGGTGCGATGCATCCCGACGATGGAGCTATGGCAGTACTGGCAGCCGAAGTTGCAGCGGTGAGTCAACACAAAGGCGTGCAGCGTGGGGCCGTAGAAGAGGTAGCGGTGTTTGTCCCGCCAACGCGCCGCCTGCTGGGCGACGTCGACCTCTGCGGCGATGAAATTCTTCGCGGCGAGGGCCTGGTAGAGCGGTTCGTCGGACCCGATCGCGCCTTCAACGAAGCGCTTGAAGTCCTCGGGAGCCAGGAAATACCAGTCGCCCAGGTCGTTGGTGATGAGGAACTTGTCGTCGAGGTACCGATGGTAAAACGGCATCGCAAACGCGGGCTTGAGCCTCTTGAGCGAAACAAGGTCGTGCATTTTCATCGCGTCTGCCGTCATCGTGCGTCCTTCAGGTCTGCATTCGTGGTCTGCAAGTTGGCGCGGTGGGCCGTCGCCTTGCTACGGACATCCTTATCCGGGGATACGTCGCTTGCGTTCGATGGTGTTGACCAGCGCGAAGTTGCACAGCTCGCCGGGCAGGTCGCCGTCCACATCGGGGTCCATGTCCGTGACGGCGACGACGTAGTGTTCGCCATCGGCCCGCAGTGTCAGCTTGGCGAACTCCTCGAAGGTGTCCATCGCCTGCCGCACCGCTTGGCGCATGTAGAGCTTCTTGTGCAGTCGGATCTCGTCCACGGGCTGCTCCGTTGAGAGTGGTTGGCCAGGTGAGAGTGGTCGGCCAGTTGGCAGTGGTCGGCCGGGCCGTCGCTATTTCTTCTTGAACTTCTCTTCCCACGGCACGGCGATGCCGAGGGGATCGTCGAGGAAGTCCAGGTCGTCGTCGTCGTCAACGAAGTCTTGGGGCAGCGCGGCACCGGCGGCACCGGCGATGGCCTGCGTGACGATCTCTTCAATGATCTTGCCGTTCTGCTTGACGACCTTACGGCGCAGCGCCTGGCTGAGCAGCTCGTTGCCGAAATCGCCGCTCATCTTCTGTAGCGCGGCTTCGTCCACCGCTCGTTTGGCGCGCAGGTGCACGAGAAAGCGCCCGCTACGTTTCGCTTTGACGCCGGGTCCGCCCTCGATGGGCTCGCGGTCGAGCAGCACGTAGGCGCGGTCGATCAGGGCGTAGGCCGCGCCGTAGATGACATCGATGGGGTAAAGGCCGGGATCGAGCGACAGGGTCGCCGAGCCGTTGGTGGCGTCGATCGCTTCGACATTGTGGTGGGCCATGCAGCGCTCCATGGGGTCGCCGTTTCCGGGCGTGTGGTGTGCCTCGAATGCAGGTTGTCTGGGGGGACGAACCGGGTAGCACCCGGTCCAGGTATCGTCAATTGGCGTGGTCGAATCGCGCGACCGTTGATTTGAATATCGACCAGCTTTGCTCGCTGCGTCGCCGCGCCAACGTCAGCCGGTTGGCGCCCGCTCCTTGCTGCGCGCCGGATCGTTGCGGATCGACATGTTGTCCAGCGCGACGGCGGTGAAGTTTCGGTCAGGGCTGTGCTTGCCGATCATCTTCTTGCGTTCGCGCTTGTCCTTCTCTTCAGTCGCCTGTTTGAGCGCGGCGGCCACGTGCTCGAACGACTCCGCATCGGTGAGTCTTTCGCCGTTGGCGTCCAGCGGTTGCAGGATCTCGAAGCCGTGATTTCGCAGGTAATTGACGTGCAGGCCCTTGCAGGTCTCGAACGCCGAACAGCGATGGCAGCGCAGCGACTTGGCGTAGTACTCCGACTCGATGAAGTGATGGACGTACCCGTCGAGGTCGAGGTCGCCGCCGCTGTCGAGCATCGCCGCGTCGAGCAGCAGGTGATCGTGCGGCACCGACTGCTCTCCCGCGATGCAGCTGGGCACATTCTTCAATCGCGCGCCGAGTCCGGCCAGCTTCGCCAGCGTCGCCGGCGCCGGATCGGTTTGCTGCGAACCGCTCAAGTATTCGTGGTTCTGAAGGGTCAGCACCAGCCGCTCGCCCCATGCTTTGATCGTCGACGGTCGCGCCAGCAGCCAGTCGGACAGCGAACGGTCCAGCAAGATCTCGACCTCGACGTCCTGCAGTCGCGCAGCTCCGACGAGGTAGCGCGCCGCGTCATCGGTGGTCGTGATCACAAAGCGGTCGACGCCACCTTTGGCCGCGAGCGGACCCGGATCGGCGCCGGCGTCGAGCTGCACGCTGATCGCGGCACCTTCGAACGGCTGGTCTTGCAGCGCATTGGCCGCATCGTCACCGTCGGTCGCACGCAGCCAGAGACGTTCAGGCTTCTGATCGAAGAACTTCTGGCGCGCCGCTGAACCCGGCCATGCGTGGCGCGTCGCCAGCTTCACGGTCGGAAAGCTGTGACCTTCGAGGCTCTCGCGATACGGGAACATCGTGCTGCGACAGGCCCCGTCCAGGAAGCAGTAGTCGCAGCGCTCACCCCAGCAATCCGGTTTGATGCCACGTTTGAGGAAGCCTTCGAAGTTGTGGCGGCCGCCGTCGAACTCGTAAAACAGCTTGTGCGGGTCCTGGATCAGCCGCTCGTTGCCCTCGAGGTAGGGCACGGGCAGGCGATTGGTCCACAGGTACACGCCCGGCTTCTTGGACCATTCGAAGGCGCGCCGGAAATAGGGCGCAGCGTCGTTGAGATCGAAGAAGAGCGAGTGGCGATGTTCGTCGAAGCCGCGCCCAAACGGGATGATGTGCAGCAGGTCGAACTCGCGGATGCCCATGTTGTAGTAGAACTCAATAATCTCAGGGAGATGCTTGTAATTCTGCTTGTTGATCACGACGTCGACGTTGACCACGACGCGGCCGGTTCCCTGCAGGTTCTGGATGCCCTTGATGCCGGTGACGAAGGCGCCCGGTGTGCCGGTCAGCTTGTCCTGCAGCTTGGCGGTGTGGCCGTGCATGGATACCGTCGCTTCGTCGAGTCCCGCCGCCGCGCATGCGCGCGCAAATTTCTTATACGCGAACATCATCCCGTTGGTGACGGTCTGGATCCACTCGTAGCCGACTTGTTTGCCGTAGCGGATCAGCTCGATGTACGCGGGATGCACGCTCGCCTCGCCGCCCGACAGGATGAGCCGCTGCCGACCCATCTTGCGGCCGAGAGCGATGTAGGCCTTGAGCGAGTCGACGTCGATGTAGCTGCCGTCCTGGTTCATCGAATCGAGACAGAAGGTGCACCGCTGGTTGCACAGCCGAGTCACACGCACCCAGTGGCGCTTGTGTTTGACCGCCGCTTCTTTGACCGCGTCCTTGTTTTCGGTCTCGTCGTCGATCCCGGCTGTTCCCGGCATCGCTTCGAGGCGCATAGCCCCGCCGCTGTCCGATTGCTGGCTGTGTTCGAGCGCTCGCGCTTCGTCGCGCGTCAGGACGCCGTCGCGAACCAACTTGTCGATATCGATCGCGAGGTCGTCGAGGTTGACGGCCTCGTCGCCGACTGTCCCTTCGTCGCTAACCATCTGGGTCATCGATCCTCCACCATCCCGCCAGCTTACACGATGGCATTGGCTGCCGGAAACCGACCGGCGGAGCGTCGCCAGCGCGGCTCACTGTGTTGGGGGATCGGCAAGCGCCACCAGACCGTCGGCGCCGTGTTGTGCGACGTAGTCGGTCAAGGGACCACCGCATTGTGGCGAAATCGCGCAGGCTTGGCACGGTTGGACACGCTCTTGCGCGAAATAACTCGCGATCCCGGGCGCGTCGGCCCCGATGTTGCGGGCGCGCCGCTGCATCGATCCGAGCAAACACGCGGGCGTCCACCAGCTGTGGGCAGCTCGTCGATGCCCGAGCGCGACTCGCATCGCACGTTCAACGTAGGGTGCCGCCATCGCGACGTGGGGCACCAGGCCATGAACCGGCCTGTCCGGTCCGCGGACAGCGACGAATTCGAAGCGACCGACCCCGAGTGCGAGCGACCTCTGGACCAGCACCGGCAGATCGCGAAACGTTGGCCGCAATATGGGCGCAACGACCGCGGTTCGAAGCCCGGCCTTGCGCGCGATCCGCAGACCCCGCAGCGCCGCCTTGAAGCGCCCGGGGCTGCCCGCAACGAAGTCGTGCGCGGCCTCCTCGGCGCCGAAGAGAACCACGCCGACATGCGTGAGCCCGGCCTCTTCAAGTCGCTCTGCCGCCCCCTTCCGTGTCAGCACGCGCCCGTCTGTCCAGACCTCGATTCGCTGCACGCGTGCGTCGCGCGCTCGCTCAAGCCATGCGATCACGTTCGCGTCGAGGAGCCCGTCGCTTCCGGCGAACACGAGGTGGTCGACACCAACCGCCACGGCCTTGTCGATGCGGGCGGCCACGTCGCGCTCGGCGCCGCGATTCGCCATTGGCCAGGCCTGCTTGGGCACCGGTTCAGGCGGCGCACCGCCGGTCAGGATCAGTCGGAACATTCGCTTTCCTTACCCGGTTTAGGCGTCCGCCGCCAGCTTCGAGACCAACCGTGGATCCGCGAGGTCGAGGCATCTGGTTGCCTCAACCGGTGTGCGACCCTACTCTGCGCGACTGCCGCGCTCGGAGCCGCGATGTCGACCGCAAACCACGCCACAACCAGCCGATTCGCGAATCCGTGGGCCGTCCTGGCGCTCGCCGTCGTGGTGCTTGTCGTCGATCAGTGGACCAAAGTCCTCGCCATCGACAACCTCGCGAGTCCGGCTCACCCGATGGTTGTCCAGGGCGATGGTCGCGCCCCCATGAAGTCCCTGCTGACCGGCCGCGGCCTCACGCCCGACGAGGTCGACGAACGCGTCGCGTCGCGCCAGGTGTGGCTGTTCAAGAAGGCCGACGGGCTGCGGGCTGATATGAAGCTCGACTCCAAGGACACGCCGCGGCAGCTGCTCGCCACGACCGGGACGGGGTTGCCGCCGCCACGCCGCTTGCGCGTGTATGCGGGTGCGGGCCACAGCGACCTTGGCGGCTTGATCCAGACCCAATGGCGCGTCCCTCCCGACCGTGTTGACGCCGTCCTCCAAGAGGCGACCTGGCGCGCTGTCGATGTGGTGCGTAAAGCCGATGAGGTCGTCGATTCGCACACCCTCGTTGCCGTCGTCCAGCGCGACATCGCGTGGGTCGACGGCTTCATGAAGATGGTCTACGCGGAAAACCCCGGCGCCGCATGGGGCTTCATGCGCGACGCCAGCCCGACCCTGCGCACCGCGTTCTTCTCCATCATCGCGCTCATCGCAGCGCTCGGCATGATCTGGGCGATTTGGACCGGATGGATGGGCAGCGCGCTTGGCACATGGGCGCTCGGAGCTGTGCTTGGCGGCGCCGTTGGAAACCTCATCGATCGCGGCATGTACCAGGTGGTTGTCGACTTCGTGCTCAACTACGTCGGCGAATATCGTTGGCCCGTCTACAACGTCGCCGACATCGGCATCTCAGTCGGTGTTGTGCTCATTCTGCTCGAGCTGTTTGTGCAGCGCGGACGCCTGCCCGACGACGAGCAAGCGCCCGACAATTCGCCGCATTCAGCCACCCAAGAGGCCTGAGGCAGCGAGCCCATCGCATCCCGCGTTCGCTCGACAGTCCGGTTCGGAGTCGTCCCCTTGCACCCGACCTTCGATCTCGGCTTCACCAAGCTCCCGGCGTACTTCACGTTGTTGATGATCGCCATCACGGCCGCGATCTTGCTCGGACACCGCGAGTGGGTGCGCAAGGGTCGCGACGGCAACGACATCCTCGATCTCGGCCTGCTGATGATGGCCTGCGGGTTGCTGGGATCGCGCTTTTTACACGTGCTGGCCGACGGCTATTTCATGGATTACGTCAACCTCTGCGTCGACCCGTCCGCGCTCAAACCGCTCGCGCTCGCAAGGGGCCTCAAGTGCACGTTTGATCAACAATGCCTCGACGCCGGGCTGGGCGATCTCTGTCTCACCGCAACCGGCCTCTGCAGCCAAAGTCGCGACTGCCTGCGCGTCTTCAAGATTTGGTACGGCGGCTACGTCTTCTACGGCGGCCTGCTGCTGTGCATTCCATCGGCGATCTGGTTCGTTCGGCGCCGCAAACTCGTTGTCTGGGACGTGGGCGATATGGCCGGTTTTGCCATCCCGTTCGGCCAGTTCATCGGCCGCATGGGCTGTTTCCTCGCTGGGTGCTGTTTTGGCGGCGTGACCGACTCTCCGACCGGATTGGCGTTCCCCCGCTATTCGCCCGCCTGGGATCGCCACCTGAAGGACGGCCTGATCGACAACGCCGCGCTCACGTCGCTGCACGTTCATCCGACCCAACTATACGAGTCCATCGCCTGCTTCCTCATCTTCGCCTTCGGCTTGTGGCGCTTCCGCCGGGGCCGGCATTTCCGCGGCGAGTTGTTCTTCCAGTACGTGGCGTTGTATGGCCTGTTCCGCTTCGCGGTGGAGTTCGTTCGCGCCGACGACCGCGGAGAATGGGTTTGGGGTCTTGTATCCACGTCCCAGCTCGTGAGCATCCCGATGCTGCTGTGGGCGCTTTGGGTGCTCGCTCGGCGCCGTCCATGGCCATTTCCAGGCGTTCCCGCAGGCGCCGATCATGACGCTGAGGAATCCACCCATGCCGCGTAGCGAGCCGATCGTATGTTGACGCGCTTGGCCACCGGGCTCGTGCTCGCGCCGCTCCTCGTCTGGCTGCTGGTATCCGGCCCGCTCCCGGCGATCGCGGTGACCATTGCTATCGCTGCCGCCCTCGCGACGCGTGAATTACTGTCCATGTTTGCATTCACGCGCGGGACCGACAGGAGTGTCGGTGCAGGCCTTGCGGGCCTTGTCGCCGCGTCGCCGATGTTGCCGGGAAGGCTTCCTTTTGCGGTGTGGATGGTGGCCAACGTCGCCGCGCTTGGTCTCGCCCTGCGCAAACCCGAAAACCTCGAAATCGCCGCGCGCCGCGCCGCCATAACACTCGCTGCCATCGCCTATGTCGGCGGAATGGCAGCCGCAATTGCCGCGATCGCGACTCACAAGGTCCCGGCTGGCACGGCGGAAGGTGCGGTCTCTTTCGCGCGCGGCACGATCCTGATGATGTTCGTGATCGTGTTCGCGGGCGACACGGGCGCCTACTTCGCCGGCCGGACGTTTGGCCGTCACAAGCTCAACGAGCTGATCAGCCCGAAGAAGACCATCGAAGGCACCATCGGCGGCCTGATCGCGTCGACGTTCGGCGCATGGGTCTGCATGAATTGGCTCCTGCCGGCGATCGACCTTCATCACGCGTTGGCGCTGGGCTTCTTCTGTGGCGCAACCGGTCAGATCGGCGATCTCGCCGAATCGCTGTTCAAGCGCGCGACCGGAACCAAGGACAGCGGCACGCTCCTGCCCGGCCACGGCGGCATGCTTGATCGCATCGACGGTGTGCTCTTCGCGGCGCCCGTGTTCTATCTCTACCTGCTCGTCGCGCACTGATCGCGCTGGCCGCCCCGCGCTGATGACCGCTGCCGACCGCCTTCGTGACGCCTCGTGGCACTGGGCAGGCGACATGCCGTTCGCCGATGCGGTCGCGAGGAACCATGCGGATGCCGCCGCGGCGCGCCGCGACGAACGATCGCGGGTGCTCCTCTTCGAGCCCGCGTCGCCGGTATTGACGCTCGGTCGTCGCGCTCAGACAGAGCCGGGGCGCTGCGAGCTCGAAGACACCCTCGCACTGGCCGATGCGCGCGCGATCAAGGTCATCGACGCCGACCGCGGCGGACTGGCGACCCTGCATTTGCCCGGTCAGCTCGTCATGTTCGTGGCGATTCCGCAGCCGTTGCCGGCCATCCGTGAGCTCGTCTGCGCGATGTTAACTGCGGCCCGATCTGTCGCCGTTGATCACGCCGGTCAGCAGGCCACCATCGACGTCGATCGGGACGTTGGCGTGTGGGCCGCTGACGGCAAGCTGGCGAGCATTGGCCTTCGCGTCCGCGACCGTTGCGTGCTGCACGGCATGAGTCTGAACGTCGCGATCGATCGCGATCTGGCCGGCGGTCTTGCGCTGTGCGGCTCCGCTACCAAGGGGTACAGCGCGCTGTTCGACACGGGCACCGTCGAGGCCCGCCGCCGAGCAGTCGCGCGTGCAGCCGAGGCCCTCGCGAGCGCGTCAAGCGCGCGCACGGCGGAGCGCCCGCGCTGACACGCGCGCGCGTGAGGACCGTCGAATCTCGGGTTCGCGAGCGCCTGAACCGGCTCTATCTGCCCGTGTCGTATGGGATCTCCTTGCCTTGAAATGTGCGCTTTGTTAACGTTTGAGGGAACGGCTACGAGCGTCCCGCCCCCAAGGGAGTGAGGAGCCTGCGGCCAGGGTTCGATCCCCTGCTTCTCCGGTCGCCTACCCCCGTGTTTTCGCGCCCGTTGGAGGACTTCGTCCTGGCCCAACGATCACCAAGATCCCCGCGAGAAACGATCACGTGACGTCATTTGTGCGTGCCGGCACTTATGCCCGACCTGACGATCGGAGGACTGCCATGCGGATTCAGAGAAGCCTTCGCGCTTTCCGCTCTTGGTTCCCCATACTGCTACTCGTAGCGGCCGCTTGTGCCGAAGACGAAGCACCACCAACAGGGTTGCTCTCCGACTATGCGTCGGGGGTCGATGCTGATTTTGGTGTTGAAGCGTTCGCCGTGGGCGATCCAGCGCTTAAGATCGTCAAGCCTGCGGACAAGGCGACCATCAAGCCTGCGGCCGGCACACAGGCAGACGTAACCGTCGAATTCGTCACAGAAAATTTCAAGCTCGGCAATGGCAAGGAAGTCAACTGCTACCTCGACGGCAAATTCAAGTCCTCCACCACCTCTTCGCCCTTCAAATTCTCCAATGTGAACAAGGGTCTGCGCACCATCTCGTGCGTCCTCACCGAGGCCGGCAAGGAGCTGAAGAACGACTCGGCCCGGGCGCGCATCTGGGTCTCGATCTCACCGAGCTGCGTTGGCTCCGGCGACTGCACCGACGACCGCGAATGCTCCAACGAGGGCTGCAACGGCGGCGAGTGCGTCTACACGCTCAAGGCCGGCTGCTGCGGCAGCAAGTTCGACTGCGACCCCGGCGCGGTGTGCAACAACCCCGAGACCGCCAAGGCCCAGTGCGCCCATTGCAAGAGCAACGCCGACTGCAACGACAACGACAAGTGCACCGACGACACCTGCGACCTCTCGGGCCCTGTCGGCAAGTGCTTCAACGCCAAGGCCGACCCCGACTGCTGCAGCACCAAGGATGACCCCTGCAACGACGGCAAGTCCTGCACCGTCGACAGCTGCGACGTGGCGACCGGCAAGTGCAAGCACATCAAGCCCACCGGCGCCTGCTGCAGCGACTCCGAATGCGTCTCGAACGACCCGTGCAAGGCCGGTCAGTGCGTCGAGAACGAGTGCCGCTTCGGCCCGGACGTCTTCCGCCAGGACTGCTGCTCGGCGCAGAGCAACACCGCCTGCAACGACGGCAACTTCTGCACGACCGACAAGTGCGACAAGCCGCAGCCCGGCAACTGGACCAAGTGCAGCCACACGGTCCCTGACAACAAGAAGGGCATCTGCTGCGACCCGTTCCAGCAGACCAACGAGTGCGACGACTCCAACAAGTGCACCGACGACTCCTGCGTCAACTACACCTGCATCAACAAGCAGATCTCGGCGTGCTGCTTCATCGACAACGAGTGCAACGACAGCAGCACCTGCACCATCGACAGCTGCGTGAAGGACCCCGAGGCCCTCAAGAAAGCCAAGCTCGACGGCATCCCCGAGTCCAAGGTCGAGGGCAAGTGCCAAAACAAGAAGCTCGAAGGCTGCTGCGACACCGATAACGACTGCAGCGATGGCCTGTTCTGCACCGTCGACAAGTGTGATCTGGCGCAGAAGAAGTGCGTTTACAACAAGATCAGCCCGCTGTGCTGCGACGACAACAAGGACTGCGACGACAGCGTCACCTGCAACGTCGACTGGTGCGTCAACCACGCCTGCACTCACGGCCCGGACGGCACCAAGCCCGGCTGCTGCAACAAGAACGCTGACTGCGACGACGGCAACGCCTGCACGTTCAACCTTTGCAAGCTCAAGAACAGCCAGGAAGGCCTGTGCGAGTACATCAGCAACGGCGACTCGTCCTGCTGCAACGACGCGTCCGACTGCGACGACAGCGACTGCACGACGATCGACTTCTGCGACAGCAACAACAAGTGCGCCTACAAACCGTCGCCGATCCACTGCAAGAAGGACATCGATTGCGACGACGGCCTGCCCTGCACGGTCGACTCGTGCGCCATCAAGGACGGCTGCGGCACCTGCGAGAACAAGGCCGCCAAGGGCTGCTGCACCAAGGACTTCGAGTGCATCGACAACCTGACGTGCACCATCGACACCTGCGACCAGAAGACCAACAAGTGCGCGTATGAAAGCAAGGCCGGTTGCTGCATCGACGACAAGGACGCGCTGACCAAGTGCGACGATAAGAACGGCTGCACGATCGACTTCTGCGTCAACAACCAGTGCCGCCACACTGCTCCGAAGAACGGCTGCTGCACCAGCGTCAAGGATTGCCCGTCGAGCGCGTGCGAAGTCGCCAGCTGCGACAACATCGACGCGGTCACCAAGGTCGGTACGTGCACGATCAAGCCCGACGCCAACTGCACCTGCACGACGCTCACCGCTGCCACCGACTGCGACGACAAGAACAAGTGCACCAACGATACCTGCCTCAACGGCGCCTGCGCCCACACCGCGATCAAGGGCTGTTGCATCGATAAGTTCGACTGCTCCGACGGCGACGCGTGTACCCACGACCTGTGCGTCTTCAACGAGTGCCTCAACTACAGCTCGCTTGGCGGCGAGAAGCTGTGCTGCAGCGCCGCTACCGAGGCCGTTGACTGCGCGTCCCTCAACTCCGAGTGCGGTGTGGGTAAGTGCCTGACGCAGCCCGACGGAACGCGCTCGTGCGTGGCCGTCGCCAAGCCCGTCTGCACCTTCGAGATCGGCTACTGCCAAGACTTCAGCAGCCAGAAGACACTGCCCCTGATGGGCTGGAACCCGACCGATCTCAAGGGCACCGCGAAGACCAACTGGAAGGTCGGCACGAGCGGCGGTCTCGGCCCCGACCAACACGCGCGCTTTGATTGGACGCCGATCAAGCTCAACTACAAGACCTGCCTGCAGTCGCCGATCTTCAAGGCCGCTGGCGCCAAGACCATCACGCTGCAGTTCGACCGCGAGTTCGTGAAGAACGCCGGCAACACCGCGATCGAAATCCTCGGCAGCCTCGACGGTGAAAACGCCGACTGGACCAACGCGACGCTGGTTGACACGTTCAAGACGACCAGCAACCTCGGTCCCGAGACTGTCGACGTGGTTCTTCCGCAGAACCTGAGCGGCTCCAACGGCCTGCGTCTCGCGGTGTGTGTGGCCGGCACCTCGTCCTTCAACCTGACGCGCTTCTCGATGGACAACTTCTGCGCGGCCAAGGGTTCAGCGCCGACGTTCGCTTCGTGCCCGCCCAACCAGGTCGCCGAAGTCGGCAACATCACGACCGTTCCGATCAAGGCCAAGGACGCCGACCTCGACGCGATCCTCAGCTTCAGCCTCGTCAAGGCGCCCAAGTTCGCCGGCATCAGCAGCGCGATCTACTTCTTCCTGGACAACAGCTGGAACGCGACGCTCAAGCTCAACCCGAGCCTTGACGACGTCGGCGAGCACGAGATCACGGTCAAGGTCACCGACGGCCACCTGTACCGCGAATGCACCCTCAAAGTGACGGTCACGTACAAGGGCGGCATCGTCGTCTGGAAGCCGACCGAGGTGCCGAAGGTCCACGCCGAGGTCGTCCGCTCGAACATCAAGCAGGCCGGCAAGTTCGTGCAGGTGATCGAAGACCTGTCGCTCTACTCCGACTACAGCAAGTTCGATGCCGTGTTCGTCCTCCTGGGTGTGTACCCGAAGAACCACGCGCTCAAGGAGACCGAGGTCAAGGCCCTCAAGCTGTACCTGGCGCAGGGCGGCCGCATCTACATGGAAGGTGGCGACACCTGGGTCTTTGACACGCCGACTTCGCTGCACACCGACTTCAAGATCGAGGGCGTCCTCGATGAGTCGCCAAACGGCGTCACCGGCCCGCTGCTCGGCTTCCGTACCTACGAAGACGGCACCGGCGGCATGACGTGGAAGTACGATCAGTCCTTCGACTACAACTCCGGCAACGACCAGATCCAGGGCAAGACCGAGGTCAAGCGCACCGGCAACCTGCTGCGCAACAACGGCGTCGAGAAGTTCTGGGTCCACGTCGGCCACGACAACCCGACTGCGAAGTACCGCACCATTGGCTCATCGATTCTCTTCTCGGGTGTCCGCACAGACAACACGCCGCTTGAGCTGATGAAGAAGATCTTCGAGTTCTTCGATAACGGCTTCCCCAACTGCAAGAAGAACACGGACTGCAACGATGGCAACTCCTGCACGACGGACGTTTGCGACACCAAGACCGGCGACTGCAAGAGCACCAACACCTGCCTGTGCGCTTCGCAGACCTCCTTCAAATGCGGCGCGAAGGCCACCAAGCTCGTTACCAACGGCGGCGACGCCACGCACATCGTCAAGAACTACAAGTGCGATCCTTCGATCGCGTTCGACGGCAAGGAAGTTGCCTACGAGTTCGTCAACGACAAGTCCGGCCCGGTCACCGTCTACCTCAACAACGTGACCAACACCCAGGCGCGTCTGTTCGTTCTCAAGTCCACTGCCAAGGGCTGCGACCCCGAAGGTTGCGTCGCGACCAGCAAGCCGGTCTCGGGTGGCAAGGCCTCGCTGGCGTTCCCGGCAGCCAAGGGCATCAAGTACTACATCGTCGTCGACGTGCCCGGGAAGGATAAGTCCGCGCAGTTCGACCTCGAGATCGCGTGCGAAGCGGGCGAGATTTGCGACGACGGCCTCGACAACAACAACAACAAGCTCGTCGACTGCAATGACTGGGCGTCCTGCTGCGGCGACCCGGCTTGCACCGAGGTTTGCGACGGCATCGACAACGACTGCGACCTCAAGATCGACGAGCTCTGCGACGACGATGGCGACGGCTACTGCAACGTCGACATGAAGGTCACCAAGAGCGCCAAGTGCGTCAACACGACCAAGCCTGCCGACGACAAGCAGATTCCGGGCGACGACTGCCAGGACAAGGTCGGCACGATCAACCCGGGCGCGACCGAGATTTGCGGCAACGGCAAGGATGACGATTGCGACGGCAAGACCGACGAGGAAGGCGCGTCGGGCTGCAAGCAGTACTTCAAGGATCTCGATTCGGACGGCTATGGCACCGGTAGCGCGCGCTGCCTCTGCCAGCCCGACGGCACGTTCAAGGCCACCAAGGGCGGCGACTGCAACGACGGCAACCTCGATATCAACCCGGGCAAGAAGGAAGACTGCAACACCGCCTACGACGACGACTGCAACGGCAGCGACAACGACATCAACGCGGTCGATTGCAAGAACCAGTACACCGACCAGGATTCCGACGGGTGGGGCACCGCGCCGTTCAAGTGTCTGTGCAAGGCCGAGGGGCTGTTCAAGTCCGAGAAGCCGGGCGATTGCGACGACTCCAAGCAGGTGGTCAACCCCGGCGTCGCTGAGATCTGCAACAACCTCGACGACAACTGTGACGGCACGGTCGACGAAGGCTGCGACAACGACGGTGACAAGTTCTGCGACACCAATATGAAGTACGACCCGAAGGCCGAGCCGATCCTGGCTTGCCCCAAGGGTCCGGGTGACACCGAAGATACCGACCCCGCGATCAACCCCGAGGGCAAGGAAATCTGCGACGACAAGGACAACAACTCCGACGGCAAGACCGACGAAGATTGCGACAAGGACGGCGACAAATACTGCGACGCCGGTATCTACACGTCCGGCAAGCCCAAGGTGTGCCCGTTCGGCGGCAGCGACTGCGATGACAGCAAGAAGACCGTCAACCCGGGCATGAACGAAGACTGCAACACGCCCGAGGACGACAACTGCAACGGCACCAACAACGACATCAACGCCAAGAACAGCAAGCCTTGGTTCTACGACGGTGACGGCGACAAGTGGGGCAGCAACAACAACCAGCGCACCTGCGTCCCGGTCGGCAAGTTCAACGCGGTTCAGCCCGGTGACTGCAAGGACAACGATGCGCAGATCAACCCCGGCATGCCGGAGATCTGCGACAACATCGACAACGACTGCGACTTCATCGTCGACAACAACTGCGACCAAGACAAAGACGGCTACTGCAACAAGGGCAAGAAGGTCGTCGGCAAGCCGAAGGTCTGTCCGTCCGGCGGCGGCGACTGCGACGACTTCGACGCGGCGGTCAACCCCGGTAAGGCCGAGGTCTGCGGCAACGGCAAGGACGACAACTGCGACGGCAGCCAAAACGATGTCAACGCCATCGGCTGCATCAAGCTCTTTGCTGACAGCGACAACGACACGTTCGGCGGCAGCAACTCCAAGTGCTTGTGCGTGGCTGAAGGTGTCTTCAAGGTCACCAACCAGCAGGATTGCGACGACGCCGACCCGGCGATCAACCCGTTTGCGACCGAGATCTGCAACGGCGTCGACGACCAGTGCGACGGCAAGACCGACGAAGGCTGCGACGACGACCTCGACGGGTACTGCGACGCGGACATGGGTTACGCGAAGGCCAAGATCGGCGACAAGAACACGTGCGGCACCGCGGTTGAGCACCAGCCTGCCACGACGCTCACCTGCGCTGGCGGCGGTACGGTCAAGTCGGTCGTCTTCGCCTCCTACGGCACCCCGACCGGTACGTGCGGCGGCTTCAAGACGTCGACGTGCCACGCTGCGGTCTCGATCGACAAGATCAAGGCGGCGTGTGTCGGCAAGACGTCGTGCACCCTCGATGCGAACAACTCCATCTTTGGCGACCCGTGTGGTGGCGTTGGCAAGCACCTCTACGTCGAGGTGGTCTGCACCGGCGGCCTGCTCGACGCCCCGCCGGTCTGCAAGAACGGCCCTGGCGACTGCAACGACAAGGTCAAGACCATTCACCCCGGCGCGACCGAGAGCTGCGACGATCTCGACACCAACTGCGACGGCACGATCGACACCGGCTGCGACAAGGACAAAGACGGATACTGCGACGCGGGGCTGCTCGTGAAGGCACCGGCGCCGAAGGTCTGCACGAACGGCGGTGGCGACTGCGACGACTTCAACAACGACGTCAACCCGGGCGCCAACGAGGTCTGCGGCAACGCCATCGACGACAACTGCAACGGCAGCAAGAACGACGAAAACGCCAAGGGTTGCAAGACGTTCTACTTCGACTCCGACGGTGACAAGCACGGCGTCAACAGCAGCAAGTGCCTTTGTCTTGCGGCGGGTGCCTACACGGCGCCGACCGGTAAGGACTGCAACGACAACGACAACACGATCAACCCGGACGCGACCGAAGCCTGCGATACGAAGGACAACGACTGCGACGGCGACGTTGACGAAGCGGGCGCGACGGGCTGCACCAAGTACTTCTACGACAACGATCTCGACGGCTACGGCATCGACCTGACGCAGTGTCTGTGCGCCAAAGAGAAGCCCTACACCGCGTCGAAGAAGGGCGATTGCAACGACAACGTCAAGACGGTCAACCCGGGCGCCAAGGAAGTCTGCGACGACGCTGACAACGACTGCAACACGCAGGTCGATGACGGCTGCAACGACGACGGTGACAAGTTCTGCGACGAGAAGATGGTCGTCATCGGCACGCCCAACCTCTGCCCGCTCGGTGGCAAGGATTGCGACGACGACGACGCGACCGTCAGCCCGGCCGGTAACGAGCTGTGCGACGGCAAGGACAACAACTGCAACGGCAAGATTGACGAGGGTTGTGACGACGACAACGACGACTACTGCGACGCCAATATGAAGACGATCGGCACCCCGCCGACGTGCAAGAAGGGTGGCGGTGACTGCGCGGACACCAACGCGGCCATCAACCCGGGCGCCAAGGAGATCTGCGGCAACACGGTCGACGAGAACTGCAGCGGCTCGGACAACGACGAGGGCGCGAGCGGTTGCAAGGTTTACTTTATCGACAAGGACAAGGACGGCTACGGCGCGTCGGCGTCCGGCAGCAAGTGCATCTGCAAGCCCGAGGGCGATTACGTGGGCACGCAGGGCGGTGACTGCGACGACACCAACAACCTGGTCAACAAGGGCGCGACCGAGATCTGCGACGGTGTCGACAACAACTGTGACGGCACCAAGGACGAGGGCTGCGACAACGACGGCGACGGCTACTGCGACAGCAACATGGCCACGATCGGCAAGCCGCCGGTCTGCCCCAACGGTGGCGGTGACTGCAAAGACACGGTCAAGGCCATCAACCCGGGCGCCAAGGAGATCTGCGGCGATGGCATCGACAACAACTGCAGCGGCGACGAGTCCGACGCGGGCGGCGATCAGTGCACCGACTTCTTCTACGACGGTGACGGCGATGGCTTCGGTGTCAGCGGCGTCAAGCAGTGCCTGTGCGCCCCGCAGAAGGGCAAGGGCTTCAACGCCAAGAAGGGTGGCGACTGCGACGACACGAACATCGCGATCAACCCCGACGCCAAGGAAGTTTGCGGCGACGGCATCGACAACAACTGCAACGGCACGAGCAACGAAGAGAACGCGACCGGCTGCAAGGACTACTACGCCGACAAGGACAAGGACGGCTACGGCGCGGGCACCAAGAAGTGCCAGTGCGTGCCCGAAGGCTCGTTCATCACCAACCTCGCCGGTGACTGCAACGACAACGACGCGACCGTGAACCCGGGTGCCGAGGAGATCTGCGACGGCAAGGACAACACCTGCAAGAACTCGATCGACGCGGGTTGCGATGTGGACAAGGACGGCTACTGCGACGCTGGCAAGAAGGTGTCCGCGGGCGCCGAGAAGACGTGTCCCAAGACGATCGTCAGCTGCGCCGGCGTCGTGTTCAACGGCAAGTGCTACCAGGGCTTCTCGACGCTGCAGACCCTGACCGGTGCGCGCAACGCGTGTGCTGCGGTCGGCGGCAAGCTGGCCAGCATCGCGACTTCGACCGAAAACACGGCGGTACGCCAGGCGGCGCAGAAAGCGTGTGGCGGCACGAGCTCGCTCATCGGCCTCAACGACACGTCCACCGAAGGTCAGTACGTCTGGGAAGACGGCACCGCGTACAAGTACAAGAACTGGAACGGTGGCGAGCCGAACAACTCCGGCAACGAAGACGCGGTTGAGATCAACCCGAGCACCGGCAAGTGGAACGACATCAACGTCAATTCCGCGCGCTGCTACGTGTGCGAGCTTGGCAAACCCAGCCAGGGTCTGGGTGACGACTGCGATGACTCGAAGGCGGCGATCAACCCCGGCGCGACGGAGATCTGCGACAACATCGACAACAACTGCGACGGCACGCCGGACGACGGTTGCGACGACGACAACGACGGCTACTGCGACGGCAAGGTCGGCATCGTTGGCACGCCCAAGATTTGCCCCAACGGCGGCAAGGATTGCGACGACAACAACAGCTCGGTGCACCCCAACAAGTCCGAAATCTGCGACGACTTCGACAACGACTGCGACAAGGTCGTGGACAACGGCTGCGACGACGACAAAGACGGCTTCTGCGACAGCAACCTGGGCACGATCGGCAAGCCGAAAGTCTGCCCCAATGGCTTCGGCGACTGCAACGACGCCAACGCCAAGATCAACCCGGCTGCCAAGGAAGAGTGCGACACGATCGACAACAACTGCGCTGGCGGCGTGGACGAAGGCTGCAACGACGACGACGGTGACGGTTACTGCAAGGGCAACGCGCCCAAGTCCAGCAACTGCCCCAACGGCGGCGGCGACTGCGACGACAACAACAAGAAGATCCACCCTGGCGCCAAGGAAGACTGCGCGACCAAGACCGACGACAACTGCAACCAGAAGTTCAACGAGCAGGACGCTCTGAACTGCAAGAACTTCTTCATCGACGCGGACGAAGACGGCTACGGCGACGGCAAAGAGAAGCCCGGCTGCTTCTGCTACCAGAAAGGCAAGTACACGGCCGTTGCTGGCGGTGACTGCGACGACAAGGACGCGACGGTCAACCCCGGTGCGCAAGAGGTCTGCGACGGTAAGGACAACGACTGCAAGGGCATCGACAAGGGCTGCGATGACGACAAAGACGGCTTCTGCGACAGCGCGATGGTCGTCTCGAACACCACCGCGTGCCCGAAGACGGGTACGGTCGCGTCGGCGGCCTGCAAAGAAACCCAGCCGCTCTTCACCGGCACCGAGAGCATGAACACCCGTTCACACGGCGGCGGCTACCATCCGTACTTCAAGGAATACTGGATGTCGCAGTGGTCGGGACCGTACGTGTACCGCTACAACGCCAGCCGCCAGTACGTGGGCAGCTTCTACACCGGCCAGAACTCGATGATGGACCTGTGGGGCGAGTCCGACAGCGGCGACTACTACACGGCGAACTGGAACTACTACACGATCACCAAGATGAAGGGTAAGAGCAGCAGCCGGCTGTGGACCCGCTCGATCGGCTACTACGCCGGTGGCGTCACCGGTGATGGCAAGTACATCTACGGCAAGCGCGCGTGGCAGTCGACCATCTACAAGCTCGACAAGGCCAACGGCAACGTCATCAGCACGTTCAACCTGAGCGGTGGTAACTACATCAACTACACCAACTACGGCGCGTTCATCTGGCACAAGGGCAAGTTCTACAACGGCGTGTACAACGGTTGGGTCGAGCGGCACAGCATGAACGGCCAGTACGACGGCCTGCGCTTCCCGGTCAACACGTCGATTTACAACGCGACGTTCGACGGCAAGAACTGGTGCTTCAGCCCGAACAACAGCACGCAGTACTGCTGGGATCTCGCGTCCTTCGTCTGTGCGCGTGGCGATGACTGCCTCGACAACGACGCCAAGAGCAACCCGCTCGCGACCGAGCTCTGCGACGGCGCGGATAACGATTGCGACGGCCAGGTCGACGAGGTTTGCGACAAGGACGGTGACGGCTACTGCGACACCGAAGCTCCGCTGCCCTTCGGCAACTGCTGCGACGCCCACCTCGGCGCCGGTTGCACGGACACGCTGATCCAAGCCTGCGTCACCAAGATCTACCCTGGCTGCAAGTCCAAGTGGACCACGCAGTGCGCCTCGGCGGTCAAGCAGCTCGGCTGCAACACCTGCTCGTTCCCCGCGATTTGCCCCAACGGTGGCAACGACTGCAACGACAAGAACAGCAAGGCCAACCCGGGCGCCAAGGAACACTGCGGCACGCCCAACGATGACAACTGCGATGGCAGCACCGACCAGATCAACGCCGACGCCTGTCAGCAGTTCTACTACGACAACGACGGTGACGGTTACGGCGTCAACAAGTTCCAGTGCCGCTGCGCTGCAAGTGGCAAGTACAACGCGACGACGGCGGGTGACTGCGACGACAACGATCCGACCACCCACACCGGCAACAGCAAAGAGTACTGCGACGGCAAGGACAACAACTGCAACGGCACCAAGGACGAGGGTTGCGACACCGACGGCGACGGCTACTGCGACGCCAACATGAAGGTGCTCAACAACGTCGCGTGCCCGAAGAGCAAGGCGTCCGACGCGTCCTGCCTCAACAAGCAAGCAGTCATCAACCCGGACGGCTTCCAGGGCACCAAGCTGGGTCTCAACCAGCACAGCTGGGGCGGCGGGTTCAACCGCGCCAAGAGCGAGTTCTGGATGCCGGAGTACAACGGCAGCTACAGCACCAAGATCTTCCGCTACGACTCCAAGACCTACCAGTTCAAGGGCGTGTTCACGACGGCTGAGCGCTACGTGCGGCAGGTGTGGGTCGACGCTGACGGCAAGAACATGTACCTGGCGACGTACTACAACGGCATCAAGAAGTACTCGATCAAGTATGACGCGCAGGGCAATGCGAGCGGTTCGCGCCTGTGGAGCAGCTACCCGTCCAGCTACCTGTCAGCGGTCGCTTGCGACTCGACCTACTGCTACGTGCAGCGCTACACCGGCAGCCAGCTGTACGTCATCCGCAAGGACAACGGCGGCTACGTCAAGACCAAGTACCTGAGCGGCTGGTACGGCTGCTACAACTACGGTGGCCTGGTCATCGACGAAGCCAACAAGAAGATGTACCGCCTGAGCAGCTGCCGGTCGATGTACCGTTACACGTTCAACGGCGCGTCGAGCAGCTACTTCTACCACGACGGTTGGAAGACCTTCCCGTCGGTCACGCCGTACGCGACGAGCTTTACGGGCACCGAAGTCTGCACCAGCAGCACATCAGGGCCGACGTACTGCTACACGCCCAAGACCGGCGGCGGCAGCTTCAACCGCATCCACCGCACGTTCCCGCACGGCTGGAGCCACTCCGGCGGTACGTTCAGCACCAAGCACAACGAGTACTGGCTGCCCCACTGGAGCAACAACTACGTCTACAGGTACACCGATAGCCGCAGCTACATCCGCGCGTTCCGGCTCTATCGCCACCAGATCATGGGCGGCGCGGCCGACGACAAGGGCAACTACTACACGGCGCACTGGGGCTACCACGAGATCAACAAGCACTACGTGGCCAACCCGGGCAGCAGCGCCTATGCCAACCATGTCTGGCGCCGTCACTACGGCAGCAACGGTTTCGTTCGCTACTACCCGGCCGGTATCGCTTGGTACAAGAACAAGGTCTACCTGGCGAAGTACGCCTACAACACCAGCTCCATCTACGTCGTCAACGAGAGCAACGGCGCCCACGAGAACACGATCAACCTGCAGGGCTGTAACTACTGCGGTTACACGCAGTACGGTTCGCTGGCCGTCTTCAACGACATGATCTTCAAGGGTACCAGCAGCGGCTGGGTCGAGGCGTTCAACCTCAACAGCGGCGCGAAGGTCACCCAGTTTGTGACCGGCAACTCGCTGCACCAGGGCTACTTTGACCGCAAGCGCAACGAGCACTGCACGGCCAACAACGGCTGGCGCACCTGGTACTGCTACGACCTCGACAACATGCCGGCGCCCAAGACCAAGCAGATCGGCATGCGCACCTACTACATCGGCGGCGGCTTCCACCACAAGCGGCAGGAATATTGGTACGCGGGCTACACAAGCGGCTACTCGACCATCGTGTACCGCTACAACGGCACGACGCAGCAGCCAGTTGGGCAGTTCAACACTGCACAGCGCTACGTTCGTGACCTCGAAGGTGACCACACCGAGGACAACTACTACGTCGCGACGTACTACAACGGTGTCCGTAAGATGAGCGGCACGACGAGCTCCGTGATTTGGTCACGCTCACCGAGCAGCTACATGTCCGGTGTGACGGTCGACGCCAACTACGTCTATGCGATGCGCTACGGCGACCAGACGGTCTGGCGTCTCAACCGCGCCAACGGCAACACGGACAAGACGTTCAGCCTGTCCGGCGATTGGAACGGCGGCACCACCTACGGCATCGCGATTCACAAGGGCCAGCTGTTCCGCACCAATAGCTCGCGGTGGGTCTATGGCTACGACCTGGTCACAGGCAAGTCCAACGGCATCAAGTTCACCACCGAAGTGACGCCGTACGCGGTCGTCAACCACCCGAAGAAGGCGGACGGCAAGACGTTCTGCGTCTCCGACAGCAGCGACCAGACGTACTGCTACAAGCTCCCGGCCAAGGCGCAGACGTACAAGTCCAAGACCAAGAACATCAACACGCATGGTGAAGGCGCTGGCTACCACGAGTACCACAACGAATTCTGGTACCCGAGCTGGACCAGCGGCGCGACGACCGTTTACCGCTACAATGTGGACGGGGTGGCGATCGGCAGCTTCAACAGCGGACAGTCGTATATCCGTCAGCTCGCCGGCGACCCGAACGAGGACGCGTACTACACGGCCAACCACTACAACCGGACGATCACGCGTCGTGTTGGCGCTACGTCGAAGCTGGAGTGGAGCTACAACATCGGCCACTACGCCACCGGCGTCGCCGTCGACAAGAACTACGTCTACGGCATGCGTTACTACGACCGCACCGTCTACCGCCTCGCCAAGAAGAAGCAGGGCAGCCAGCTGGTCGGCACCTTCCAGCTCAGCGGCGACTTTACCGGTAACACGTATGGCATCGCTGTTCGCCAGGGCAAGCTCTGGCGCACCTCGTACAGCAACCGCTGGGTGTACCGCTACGACCTCGCCACGGGTCGTCATGACGGAGAGAAGTTCCAGGTCGAGTCGACGCCCTACCAGGTCGCGTTCACGGGCACGGAGATCTGCACGTCACAGAACAACTCGCAGATCTACTGCTACCCGCTCATCAGCGACTCGTGCGTGTCGGGTAACGACTGCGATGACAACGCCAAGGCCATCAACCCCGGCGCCAACGAGATGTGCGACGGGACCGACAACAACTGCAACGACGAAGCGGATGAGGGCTGTGACAAGGACGGCGATGGCTACTGCGACGCCAAGCTCATCACGGTCGGTACGCCGAAGGTTTGCCTCAAGGGCGGCGGTGACTGCAACGACACCAACCCGAACCACAACCCGGAATCGCCCGAGGTCTGCGATGGCAAGGACAACAACTGCGACCAGCTCGTCGACGAAGCGGGCGCCATCGGCTGCACCAAGTTCTACTATGACGGCGATGTGGACGGTTACGGCACGACGTCGAGCAAGTGTCTGTGCAAGCCCGACGGGCTGTTCACGGCGAAGAAGACCAACGACTGCAACGACAAGTGCAAGGCTTGTTACCCTGGTGCGCCGGAGATCTGCGACAACCAGGACAACGACTGCGGCTACAAGGTCATGACCACGCCGACCTACGTGAAGCAGGTCAACTTCAATGACCGCAGCCACGGCGGCGGCTTTGATGCGACCCGTGGGCTGTACACCTATCCGCAGTGGGCCGGACGTCGCGTCTACCTGTACAACTCGACCGGCAAGTACACGGGTTACTTCGATTCGGGAAGCGACCAGATCATGCAGATGTTCTGGGATGGTAAGGGCGATCACTACGTCGCGACCTGGGGCCGCGGCTATGTCTACAAGTACAAGGCGCAGACAGCCGTGAAGATGTGGAGCTACCACGTCGGCGGTACGGTTGCGGCGGTCACCGGCGACGACAAGTACATCTACGCGATGCGCAACACCGGCAACACCGTGTGGATCATCGACCAGAAGACGGGCGGCCTCATCAAGACGATGGGACTTGGTGGCGGCGGCTCGCCGTTCAACAGCAGCCAGTATGGCGCGCTGCACTACTACGCCGGGCACCTGTACAAGGGTGAAGGCAACACCAACTGGGTCTACGGTTACCGCGCATCCAACGGGCAGTTCCTCAACATCCGCTTCCCGATCACGCAGATCGGCGCCATTCACGGCAGCAGCTTCAACGGCGCGCAGGCTTGCTACCACTACAACGGGCAACAGCGTCACTATTGCTACAAGCTGCCCGGCGCGGACGTGGACTACACGTACACGACGCACAGTATGAACACGCGTAGTCACGGCGGCGGTTATATCCCGTTCCACAACGAGTACTGGTACCCGCAGTGGTCCGGTCGCACGGTCTACCGCTACGACAACAACTACAAGTACCTGGGCGCCATCACGCTGAGCCGCGACCAGATCATGGACATCAACGGCGACCCGAACAGCGACTTCTACTACACCGCCAACTGGGGCCATAACACGGTCGCGAAGTGGCGCTACGACTTCAAAGCGAAGAAGGAAACGCACTACTGGACGTTCAACCTGGGCAGCACCGCGGGCGCGGTCGTGGCCGATGACAAGTACGTCTACGCGATGCGCTCCGGTGGCAACACGGTGTGGGTGATCGACAAGAACACCGGCAAGCAGGTCAAGACGATGGGGCTGAGCAACTGGCAGGGCGGCTCGAGCTACGGCTCAATGCACATCTTCGCCGGCAAGCTGTATGTCGGCACGACGTCGCGCTGGATCCATCGCTACAACCTGAGCAACGGGTCGTTTGACGGCACGCGCATCTACGCGGCCAACAACATCTACAACTCGGCGTTCGACGGTAAGCGGATCTGCATCTCGCCCAACAGCAGCACGGTGTACTGCCACCACATCACCGGCAAGGTCAGCCTGATCGACGAAGACTGCGATAAGGACGGCGATGGTTATTGCGACAAGGGCATGTTGACTGTCGGCGTGCCGAAGGTGTGTCCAAAGGGTGGCAACGACTGCAACGACGCGGCTAAGACCATCAACCCGGGTGCGCTTGAGCTGTGCAATAACGTCGACGACAACTGCAACAACACCATCGATGACGGTGCTTCCGGTGCCTGCGACGCTTCGGCGCTGCACGCATACGCCAAGTGCGTGTCCGGCGGCTGCAAGATCATCAAGTGCTTCGACGGCTACTACAACGCCAACGGTCTGCTGACCGACGGCTGCGAGTGCACGGGCGCCGACTCCAACGAGCCGAACAACAGCGCTGGTCAGGCGACGACCGGCACGTTGACGCTCCAGGACGTCGGTATGACGCAGACATTCAGCGGTCGTGTTGTGGATACGACCGACACCGACTTCTTCCGCTTCTACGCGCAGGACAACGGCGACGGCGGATCAAACGCATGTGACCACTTCAGCGTGCGTGTGCGGTTCCTCAAGAACCCGGGCGGCGCGCTGCGAATGCGGGTGTGGCGAGGCAACGTCGGCAAGACCAACCCGGTCGCGGGTCCCGGTGACAGCGCGCGTGAGAATCAGCCCAACGCGGTTTGCTGCGGCAAGACCGACTTCAACTGGGGCACCTGGCTTAAGTCGTACGGTCGCAACTACTACTCGTCAGGCGATTCGGAATGGGGCGAGTGCCCCTGCCAGACCAACAGCAGCTACTCGCAGCGCCACGCGTGGAACTCGGGTTACAACTGGAACGGCTACCCGGGTCCGTACTGCGCGGCTCACCGTCGAAGCAACACCGGTCGCTGCATCCCGCAGGGCTACTACAAGACGCGTTGCCGCAACAACTCATCGTGGTTCTACGTCGAGGTCTACAAGGGCGGCTCGGGCAGCTCCTGCGCCACCTACGAAATCGAGGCCAGCAACGGCATTTACAGCACGCCTTACACCCGGGGCTACGATCCCTAGGTCCCCCACCCCATCACCGAACGTTGATGGATGAACCGCCATGGCCCCATCGAGTCCAGCTCGGTGGGGTCATCGGCTTTTGGGGCGGTCGACAACGAAGTCGGCCCGCGCGAATCAGCCGTTGTCGAGGGACTCGTTGTTGCGTGACTGGTTGTCGAGTGATTGGCGCAGCAGCGCGATGACCGTCTTGGCGTCGGCCTGGCCTTTCAGTTGCCGCATGACCTGACCCATGAAGAAGCCGAACAGCTTGGTCTTGCCGGCCCGATATTCGTCGGCCTTGGCGGCATGTTGCGCGAGCAGTGCATCGATGACGGGTTGGAGCGCGCCGCTGTCGGAGACGACCTCGCCGGCGGTTGCCAAGGCCGCGGTGAGCGCGTCGGACAGTGGCGTTGTGGCGCTCAGGGCCTTGTTGAGGGCGTCCTTGAGCATCTTGTTGCTCAGTTTGCCGGCGCGCCATCGATCGTGGGCTTGGAGCAGTGGGCCCATGGCGGACTCGAGGTCGGTCCAAGTTCGCTCGCTCTGGTTCATCGCGCCCACAACGCGGGAGATCACAAAGCCGGCCGCGCTGCGCGTTGATTCGGCGTCGCGCGTTGGCCCGAGTGCGTTCTCGAACGCGTCGACACGGCTTCGTTCCTCGCACAAGTTGGCGGCGACGTCGGCGGCGACACCGCGGCTGATGAGTCGTTCGCGCCGTGTGCGTGGGAGCTCGGGGAGGTCGGCCGCGATGGCGTCGATGGTTGCCTGGCTGACGACGAGGGGCGGCAGATCGGGATCGGGGAAGTAGCGGTAGTCGTGGGCTTCTTCTTTGCCGCGCATCGCCTCGGTGCGGCCGCGGTCGGCGTCCCAGAGGCGCGTCTGCTGAACGACCTTGTCGCCGGCTTCGATCAGGCGGATTTGGCGGGCGATTTCGTAGTTGATGGCGTCGCGAACACCGCGGAAGGAGTTGATGTTCTTGATCTCGCAGCGGGTGCCGAGAGTGGTTGTCCCATTTTTGCGGACCGACACGTTCGCGTCGCAGCGCAGCGAGCCCTGTTCCATGTTGCCGTCACAGACACCGGTGTAGATGAGGATCGCGCGCAGCTCGCGAAGGTAGTCGGCGGCGTGGTCGGCGCTGTGCAGGTCGGGGGCGCCGACGATTTCGATGAGCGGAGTGCCGGCGCGGTTGAGATCGATGTGCGAGGTGTGCGCGTTGCCCTCGCCGTGGATGGACTTGCCGGCGTCTTCCTCCATGTGGATGCGGATGATCTTGGCGGTCACCGTCCCTTCGCTGGTAGGGACCTCCAAGTGGCCGTCGAGGCACAGCGGCTTGGCGAATTGGGAGATCTGGTAACCCTTGGGCAGGTCCGGATAGAAGTAGCTCTTGCGCGCGAAGATCGAGCGGTGGGCGATCGTGCAACCGGTTGCGAGTCCGGCGGCAATGGCGAGCCGCACAGCTTCTTCGTTGATCACCGGGAGCGCGCCGGGCAGACCGAGGCAAACCGGCGACGTCTGGTCGTTGGGGCGGGCACCAAAGGCGGTTGGAGCGTTCGAGAAGAGCTTGGATTCGGTGCGCAGTTGGGCGTGCACCTCCAGACCGATGACGGCTTGCCAGTTGCTCATAGGCGAGGCTCCCTCATGGCTTGGACTCATCGGCCAACGCGTCGAGATTTGGTCGCTGGACGCCGAGATTCAGCGCTTTTTCGAGGCCCCGCGCGACGTCGATCATCGTCTCTTCGTCGAAATGTCTGCCGATGAGCTGCAGGCCGACGGGCAGGTTTTGGGTGGTGCCGACGGGGACAGACATGGCGGGGACGCCGGCCAGGCTGGCGCCGGTTGTGAAGATGTCCATCAGGTACATGGCGAGGGGATCGTCGGTGCATTCGCCCAGACGCCACGCCGGCACGGGAGATGTGGGGCCGACCAGCACGTCGCATGACTTCAGCGCGCCGACGTAGTCGTCGTGAATGAGGCGACGCACGCGGCACGCACGCTCGTAATACGCGTCGTAGTAGCCCGATGACAGCGCGAAGGTGCCGAGCATGATGCGGCGTTTGACCTCGGGGCCGAAGCCTTCGCCGCGGCTTCTTTCGTAGAGGTCGGTGATGCCTTCGCCTTGCGCGAGGGTTGCTCGATGTCCGAAGCGGACGCCGTCGTAACGCGACAGGTTGCTGGACGCTTCTGCGGTCGCTACGAGGTAGTAGGTGGCGATGGCCAGGGGGGTGTGCGGCAGGCTGACGTCGACGATGGTTGCGCCGGCAGACTTCAACGCGTCGATGCTGCCGCGGATGCATGATGCGACGCCGGGGTCGAGGCCTTCGGCGTCGTCGAGGAACTCGCGAGGAACTCCAATTCTGCGGCCTTCGAGTGACCCCGGTCCCGATCGCAGGTCGCCGAGGGGCTCGGTCGCGCTGGTTGAATCGAGGGCGTCGTGGCCGCCGATCACGGAAAGGAGCAATGCGGCGTCATCGACGGTCAAGGCGAGCGGGCCGACCTGGTCGAGCGACGAGGCGAACGCGACGACGCCATACCGCGATACGCGACCATAGGTGGGCTTGATGCCGACCACGCCGCACAGAGAGGCGGGCAGCCGGATCGAGCCGCCCGTGTCGGTCCCCAGCGAGCCGAATCCATACCCTGCGGCGACCGCGGCTGCCGAACCACCGGAAGAACCTCCGGGGACACGATCGGGCGCCCACGGGTTGGCCACGTTGCCAAAGGCGCTGTTTTCATTGGACGAGCCCATCGCGAACTCATCCAGGTTGTTCTTGCCGATGATGACGGCGCCGGCGTCTCGCAGGCGTCGGGCGACGGTGGCGGTGAACGGGGGTTCGTAGCCGCGCAGGATCTTCGATGCGGCGGTCAATGGCATCCCAGGCACAGAGATGAGGTCCTTGACGGTCACAGGCACGCCGGCGAGAGGTCCGAGCGCGGCGCCCGCTTTGCGTGCCTGGTCAGTGGATGCGGCCGTGGCCAGGGCACCTTCGCGATCGACATGAAGGAGGGCGCCGAACTGTCCGTCGAAGCGATCGATCCGGTCCAGCACGGCTCTCGTGATCGCCTCGGCCGATACGTCACCGGCAGCGATAGCGGCGGCGCAATCGACCAGCGACAGGGTGTCGAGCAGCTCGGCGGCGTTGGCCACGGTTCAGCTCCCCACCACGCGCGGGACCACGAAGGCGTCATCGGCGGCTTCGGGCGCGTTGGCGAGCGCCTTGTCGGTGCCAAGCGGCTGCCCGGCGACGTCTTTGCGGGCCGGCATGGCGTCGATGGTCATGTGCACCAACGGTTGTATCGCGGACGTGTCGACGGATTGGAGCTTTTCGACGTACGCCACGATGCGTTGAAGGTCGTCGACGAGGCTGTCTTGTTCGGCGTCGGACAGCCGCAAGCGGGCGAGGCGAGCCACACGCTGAACGGTCGCACGGTCGATCGTGTCGCTCATGCCGCGAGCTCCGCAGTGGCTGCGTCGATGGCCGCCTGCAGCTCGCGGTGGATGCGTTCCTTGGCCTCGTCGCTCTTGGCTTCACAGCGGACGACCAGCACGGGGCCGGTGTTGGAAGCGCGCACGAGGCCCCACCCGTCGTCGAAGAGCACGCGCACGCCGTCGATGTCGATCACGTCGTTGCGAGCGCGAAAGTGGGCGGTGACGCGTGACACCACGTCGAACTTGATGGCGTCGGGACACGAAACGCGCAGCTCGGGGGTGGCGAATGCGGGTGGCAAATCGGCGATCAAGCTCGACACGGGGCCGTCGTGGCGGCTGACGATCTCGAGCAACCGACACGTCGTGTAGACGGCGTCGTCAAAGCCGAACCAGCGGTGTTTGTAGAAGATGTGGCCGCTCATCTCGCCGGCGAGCAGCGCGCCCTCTTTCTTCATCCTGTCCTTGATCAACGAGTGGCCGACGCGGCTCATGATCGGCACGCCGCCGTTGCTCTCGATGTCGTCGAAGAGGCGCTGGCTGCACTTGACCTCGCCGACGATGGTGGCGCCGGGTTCGATAGCCAACAGCGCGCGGCTCAAGATGACCATGAGCGAATCGCCCCAGATCACGCCGCCGTTTTCGTCGATCACGCCGATGCGGTCGCCATCGCCGTCGTACGCCACCCCGAAGTCCGCGCCGACCTTGGTAACGCGGGCCTGCAGGTCGACCAGGTTCTTCTCGACCGTTGGATCGGGGTGATGGTTGGGGAAGGTACCGTCGAGCTCGCAGTAGAGCTCGTCGACCGTCACACCGAGGTCCCGCAACAGCTGCGGCACGATGGGACCGGTGGGGCCGTTGCCGGCGTCCACCACGACGGAGAGCTTGCGGTCGGCCAGGTCGATATCGCCGAGCACGTGGGCGCGGTAGTCGTCGATGATGGGGTGTGAGGTCGCTTTTCCGGCGCCGGACTCGAAGTCCCGCGATTGCATCAGGCCGTAGAGCTCCTGGATGTCCTCGCCGTGCAGCGTGCCCTTGCCCAGCATCATCTTGAAGCCGTTGTCCTCGGGCGGATTGTGGCTGCCGGTGATCATCACGCCGCCGCCGACCTCCTGGTTATGCACCGCGTAGTAGAGCAGCGGAGTGGGGACCAGGCCCACGTCGATGGTGTCGACACCGGCGTCGTGCATGCCGATGAGCAAGGCGTCGCGGATGCGATCGCTCGACAACCGCGCGTCGCGACCGATGGCGAGGCAGGCTTTTTGCCCACGACGGACGGCGAGGGTCGCGATGGCGCGGCCGAGATCGGTGACGAAGCTGTCGGGGAAATCGATCGCTTCGCGGCCGCGGATGTCATAGGCGCGAAAGACGTGAGGGTTCATGGCGGGTAGGGCTCCTGCGGCGTTGGGCAACGGTCCGGGGAAGGCGTCGCGCGGCCGTGATGCGTCTTCTTAGAGGAGGTCGGTGCGGCTGCCGTCTTTGAGGGCGGCGACGATGCGGCGCACGTCCTGGCTGTTGGCGGTCGGGACCGCGAGGACGGCGTCGGAGGTGGCGACAATCACCATGTCACGTAGGCCGGTGGCGGCGATTGTCGGGCCGTCGCTGACGAGCACGCAGCCGTCGTTGTCGAGGTCGATGACGTCGCCGCGGATGAAGTTGCCGTCTTTGCCGTGGCCTTCGTGGATGAGGCTGGCCCACGTGCCGACGTCGCTCCACCCGGCGTCGAGTCGGACGGTGCGGAGATCGTCGATGTGTTCAGCGATACCGTAGTCGATGCTGACCCCGGGACACGCACCGAATCGCTCACCGAGGATCTGCCGGAACGAGTCGCTCGCGAACGGGCCGGACGCGCCGTCATGCAGGGGGCCGAGCGCCTCGTGGACGTCGGGGAGGTGATCGCGCACGGCGGCGAGGGCGACATCGGCGCGGCTGACGAAGATGCCGCCGTTCCACAGGTGTTTGCCGCCGCTGACGTAGGTGAGCGCAGTTTCCAGGTCGGGTTTCTCGACGAATCGCACGACTGCGGAGGTGTCTCCGTCCACGTGATCGCCGACTTCGATGTAGCCGTAGCCGGTTTCGGGTCGGGATGGTGCGATTCCGAGCGTGGTGATGTGGCCGCGGGCGGCGTGTTCGGCCGCTTCGGCGAGGGCGGCGGTGAATCGAGGTGCGTCGGCGACGTGGTGATCGGCCGGGAGCAACGCGACGATGGCGTCGGGATCGAGCTGCTGAGCGGCGATGGCGGCGAGGGCCATGCACGGGGCGGTGTTGCGTGGCGCCGGCTCGGCGATGATGTTGCCGCGTGGAAGGTTGGGTAGGTCGGCGGCCGTCGCTTCCGCGAGTCGCTCGGCCGTGACGACCAAGATGCGCTCCGCCGGGCAGATCGGCGCGATGCGATCGACCGTGGCCCGCAGGAGGCTCACCGGGTGGAGCAATGAGAGCAGCTGCTTGGGGCGTTGGTGCCGTGACAAAGGCCAAAAACGGGTGCCACTGCCGCCCGCCATGATGGCGCAGATAAGATGGTCACTGGCCAGATGGTCACTGGCCAGATGATCGCTCGCTCGGTGTGTTGAGTCGTTCATGCGGCGGCGATCGTGCGCACGTTGTCGGCGACGATGAGCTCGCATCCCGTCTTTTCGCAGACCTCCTCGACGGTGTGGCCAGGAGCGATTTCGCGCAGCACGAGTCCATCGTCGGTGACGTCGAGGACGGCGAGGTCGGTCACGATACGGTCGACGCAGCGGGTGCCCGTGAGCGGCAGGGTGCAGGCGTCGAGGACCTTCGGCGCGCCGCGCTTGTTGCAGTGGGTCATTGTCACGACGACGCGCTTGGCGCCGGCGACGAGATCCATCGCTCCGCCCATGCCCTTGACCACCTTGCCGGGGATCATCCAGTTGGCGATGTCGCCGGTCTTGCTGACCTCCATCGCGCCGAGGATCGTCAGGTCGACATGGCCGCCCCGAATCATCGCGAACGATTCAGCCGAGTTGAAGAACACCGAGCCCGGGACCGTCGTGATCGTCTGCTTGCCGGCGTTGATCAGGTCCGCGTCCTCGTCGCCCTCATAGGGGAACGGGCCGATGCCCAGCAGACCGTTTTCGCTCTGCAGGACGATATCGATCCCATCGGGGATGTAGTTGGCGACCAGCGTCGGGATGCCGATGCCGAGGTTGACGTAGAAGCCGTCTTGCAGCTCGTCGGCGACGCGGGCGGCGATCTGTTGGCGCGATAGGGGCATGGCGAATCCGTTGGGGAGGGCGCGGGTGACGCGCTAGCAGACTGCGCCGTAAATCGTATCGGTCAAGGTGGGGGACGTAAACGCAGTCTGCGGCGCGGAGCGCGAATTTTGGGTGAGGCCGGAAAAATGACACTTTTTTCGGTCGAGGGGGCTGTTTCAGCCCCCTTGCAAACAACGAGCACCTGCGCCGAGGCGG
>Ga0114932_10000446_pt1 | contig 49417 bp, 39 predicted proteins | sample 2SBtaG_2_FD_87286 | JGI IMG/M metagenome (GOLD analysis project Ga0114932, IMG submission 87286) | Deep subsurface microbial communities from Kolumbo volcano to uncover new lineages of life (NeLLi) - 2SBTROV12_ACTIVE470 metaG | ecosystem: Environmental > Aquatic > Marine > Volcanic ...
GGCCGCTGGGCTGGGCGCAGTCACTCCTCGTAGTAGATCAGCTCCCACGTGACACCCTGCCAGGTGAGCACGATCGGCCCATGACCGACCGCCAGGGTGTGGGGTCCGGCAAAGGCGCCCGCTTCCAGCTCGACCGACACCGTGCTCGAGAAGGTCCCGTAGTAGACGTCGGCCGATCCCATGCCGGTCAGGGTCAGGCCGTCGATCTCTTCTCCCAGGGCCACCTGTTCGGGCAAGACGCGGGTGTCGTCGAGCCACAGTCCGTCGTCGGTGGACACCGTGAAGGGGCCGAGCTCGGTGGAGGTGTTCCAGGTGGCCCCGTTGCGCAGCTGCCACTGGTCGCCCTCGACCAGGAGCATCATGGGGCTGTCCGTCGGGGCGCCGGCCCACGCATACTCGCTGTAGCGGCCGTCCACCGGCAGGTAGTCCACGGCCCACTCGCCGGTGGCCACAGCGCCGGGTCCCCCGGCACATCCGATCAGCAGGGCCGCGATCACTCGTCGATCCAGACGGGGATGTGGTTGCCCTCATTGGGCTCCTGGTCGGGCAGCCAGAAGGCGGGCCAGCTGGGATCCTCGCCGTCCCGGGCCCGGTCCGGATCGAAGGCGGTGAGCCAGATCTGGGGGGTGCCACTGACCACGTCTCCGTACGCCCGCTTGGACGCAAAGGCGAGCCACAGGATGTCGTCGTCCGGCAGAGGCCCCCAGCGGGGCCAGCTGTTGGTCAGGTCCGACGACAGGTTCGCTGCGTCGAGCCGGACCGGACTGCCCTTGTCCGGGTCGACCACGTAGAGCTCGGCGTCGGGGTCGTCATAGGAGTCCCCGGTGCTGCGGTTGAACGCCAGCCACTTGGAGTCCGGCGACCAGGTCGGGTAGTACAGGTTGGTGTCGTCTCCGTAGTCCACGACCACCACCGGCTCGCTGAACTCGCCGTCGCCGACGTGGTCCATCACCGCGATCACACCGCCTGTGAAGACCCAGTCCGCCGCGTGGTCGCCGGTGAGCACCAGGGCCACCCGGGAGCCGTCGGGGGACCAGTCCACGTGGGTCGCGGTGTCGGCGAGCCCGACGTCCCACAGGCGGGCGCCGGTCTGGCCGTCGTACAGGCTCAGGGCGCCCCGGAAGGCCCCCAGCAGGTAGCGCCCGTCGGGGGAGAAGGTCTTGAAGTTGGCGTTGATGCCACCGCTGTGGCTCACCACGTCGCTCAGGTCCTCGGTGCGCTTGACCCCCATCGGGCCGTCGCCGCCGTCATAGGTGAACGCCACGTAGCCCTGGCGGCTGATCGCGTGGCAGCCGACGCAGTACCCGGTCTGGGTCGACGTCATGTATTCGTTGGCCTGCTCGCCGTAGGGGATCTCCCGCAGACCTGCTGCGCTGGTGGACCAGTAGATGATCGAGCCCCGGGCGTCCATCCGGTTGACCTGGATCGTGATCGGGTCAGCCTGGTGGACGTCGCCGGTGACGCTGGCGGAGAGCGTGACGTCGACCGTGCCCCCGGCGTTGGTCGCTGCCAGCTGCTGCCAGGTGTCCTCGTTGGCCTCCCAGGACGTCTCCGAGGTCACCACCGAGATGTCGGTGATGCCCGACTTGAAGCTGAGCTGGTAGGCGTCGGCCCCCAGATCCCGCCACTGGAAGTCGATCGAGGGGGTGTTGCGGGGGATGTTCACGCCGTCGGGGGGGTAGAGCAGCGCGGTCGGGTCCAGGGTGTCGGAGGCCGCGGGATCGAACAGGGTGGCGTCGGCGTCGCCGACCACCAGCTCGTCTTCGTGGATGACCGTGACCGTGGCCAGGCCTTCGAGGCCGGCCAGGCGGGCCAGGACCCAGGTGGTGCCGCCATTGGTGGTGCTGGGGGTGAACCAGCCGCCGTCGTCGACGTCGCCCGCGGAGCGGTTGGACACCGTCCACTCCACGATCTCCGCCACCAGGGTCTCGCCGTTGTCGTAGGTCGCAAAGGCCTCGAATTGGGTCGGATCGGCGCCGTCGGGGCCGGACACCACGGAGATGTCGGTGGGTTCGACCGTCAGGGAGACGGGAAGCGGGACGGCATCGGGGGCGAACCCCTGGCTGCACGCCAGAATTGTGAACAGACCCATGGGGGAGGGGGCTCGGTGCCGCGCGGGATGGTATCATGCCTTGCGCACCGTTGAAGGGCCCATGTCGGCCGGTCTGTTCTCCTTGATCGCCCTCGCCTCGCTGCAAGGCTGCACCGAGTACGACTACGGCGAGCTCAGCGTGCGCGACATCTGGACCGTGCCGTCGCTGGCGGGGTCGTCGGACATCCTGGTCGTGATCGACGACTCGGCGTCGATGGCCGAGGAACAGGAGCGGCTGGGCGAGAACTTCCACGCCTTCACCGACGTGGTCGCCGGCGCCTATGCGGACTTCCAGATCGGCGTGGTCACCACCGACGTCGACGTGACCGACGCGGGCTTGCTGCGGGGCGGGGTCATGACCCCGGACACCCCGGATCTCGAGGCGACCTTTCTCGAAGCCGTCAGCGTCGGCACCCACGGCTCCCGCTACGAGCAGGGCTACGAAGCAGCCGCACTGGCGGTGGACCAGCGCCTGAACCCGGACTTCATCCGGACCTCGGCCCGCCTGCACGTGGTGTTCCTGAGCGACGAGGACGACCAGTCCCCGGACAAGGTGCCGACCTATCTGGACATCCTGCGCGACGCGTCTGGCAGCGGGGGGCTCACCGCCCACGCGATCGTGGGCGACGAGCCCGAGGGCTGTGCCTCCGGCATCGGCGCCGCCGGTGCAGGCACGCGGTACCTGACCGCCGCGGTGCAGACCAATGGCTACACCGACTCGATCTGCAGCGATGACTACACCGAGATCCTGGAGCGTGTCGGGCTCGATGTCGCCGGTCTCCAGGACACCTACCTGCTGAACCAGGTCGCCGAGCCCGGCACCATCCAGGTATGGGTCGACGACGTGGCGATGCACGAGCGCGCCCAGGACGGCTGGCAGTACGACCCCGGAGACAACGCCGTGGTGTTCAGCGGGCTGGCCATCCCCCGGTCGGGCATGGAGGTCGTCGCCGAGTACGAGCTGCTGCTCGGGGTGGCGACCGAAGCGGACGATCAGTGATCGGCAGCGTCTGACGCCGGGTCGTAGATGTACACAGCGCCAGGACTCATGGTCCCGCCCGGCGCTCCGAAGACCAGGTCCGGCGCGGCCGTGCCCACCAGGTCCACGCCCCCGATCAGGACCCAGCCGAACTGGCTCGTCGAGCCGTTGCCTTCGAACGTGGCGTAGGCCTGGCCGTTGGCCTCGCTGGCCGCGGTCCAGTACTCCGCGATGCCCTGGGACGGCGTGCCGACAATCAGGTCGGGTTGCTGGTCGCCGTCCAGATCACCAGGGCTGTAGACGGTCGGGCCCAGGCGGGCTCCGCCGCGGCTCTGGATCGACTGGAGGCCCGCTGTTCCGGCGGAGCCTTCTTCTACATCGATCGTGGCCATCCACACGCCACCCTGGCCACCGGCGTCGACACTGGCCGAGAACGCGATGGTGCCGACCTGGCCGCTGGACGGGGCTTCCTCCACGATCGTCACCTGGGCACCGATGCGCTCGTTCTGACGGCCCACGACCTCGAAGAGGGGGGTGGGGGGTGCTCCCGCCAGATCTGCCAGGTCGGCGCCGCTGATCACCTGGACCCGCCCCTCGCCTGCGGACGAGTAGGTCTCTGGCGCCGTGACCACCAGGTCGTCGTAGCCGTCGCCGTTCAGCTCGCCGATGGCCAGGGCGGTGCCCCACTCGGCGTTGTTCCAGCCCGGCGCGTTGGGCTCGTTGCTCAGCTGGGTCACGGCGTCCGGGCCCTCCATCAGGAAGTACAGGTGGCCCTTGTTGTTGCCCTGACCCCACGCGGATCCGATCACCAGCTCGTCGAAGCCGTCGGCGTCCAGGTCTCCGGCCGCCAGTGCACTGCCCGCGCTCGTGTCGCCGCTGAAGCCCGCTTTGATCGAGCGGCCGACCTCTCCGAGCCTGCCGCCGTCGGCGAGCCCGTCGACCACATAGACCGCCGCCACGCTGTCCCAGGGATCGGTGCCCACGATGAGCTGCACGGAGGCTTCTTCGCTGAACTGGCCCACCACCATCGCGCCGCCGACGCCATAGCCCTCGCTCGAACCGCTGTAGATCACCGACGTGACCCCGCGGGTCCCGATGTTCAGGCTGCCTTCGGCCAGGGGCCCCTGCATCACGACTGCGGCCCCGGTGTTCATGTAGCCGCCGGCCCCGGCGTTGCCCTGGTAGCCCGGTGCCCCCATGATCAGGTCGTGGCTGCCGTCGCCGTCCAGGTCCGCAACCGCCACCGCGCTGCCCAGGGCGTCGCCGTTCGAGGGACCCCAGACGGCGGTCAGGTAGTCGCTGGTGTCCACGTCGTCCGTGGGTGCGCAGCTCATGACTTCGCCATCGCAGTCCAGGTCGTAGCCACACGCTTCGACAGCGTCCGGATGCACGGCCGCGTCACCGTCGTCGCAGTCGTCGTCCGTGGGCGCGTAGCCGTCCCAGCTGTCGCACCCGGGCTCGCTGTCCGCTCCTTGGTCGCCGTAGCCGTCCAGGTCGGCGTCGGGCCAGACCTCCTGGGCGGCCCAGTCGGCGAGCGGGGCGTCGGGGGTCCCGTCACAGTCGTCGTCCTGGCCATTGCAGGACTCCTCGGCGTCCGGGTTGACCGCGGAATCGCTGTCGTCGCAGTCCAGATCGTTGTCGACATAGCCGTCCGCGGCACCGCAGACCTGGCGGGTCGCCAGCGGGTCGCCGTAGCCGTCCTGATCCAGGTCCTGGTAGGTGATGGTCCAGGCGCCGAGCTCGAAGTTGTTGTCGTCGCAGTCCTCGGACGTCTGCACGCCGTCGGCGTCCCGATCGTTGAGCGTCACCGCCCGGCGGTCGTCGACGTCGTCTTGGGAGAGCCAGAGACACGCGGTGAGGGCCAGGGTGAGCATGGGGTGTCCGGGAGCGATGGCCTTGCGGCACGGGATCCACCCCCTACAACGGACCCACGGCGCTTTCTCTTGAGGGCCCCTCAGGGCGCCGGGATAGTGCGACGGCATGCGTCCCCAAGTGCTCGTCGTCGCCGGCACCGACTCCAGCGGGGGTGCGGGTCTGGCGGCGGACCTGGCCGCGCTGCGAGCCCACGACGTCGGGGCCCGGCTCGCGGTGACCGCGGTGACCGCCCAGGACGCACACGGTGTGCGGGGGACCTGGCCTGTGGCCGCCGACGCCCTGTCCGCCCAGCTGGCCGCCGCCGCCCCCGTGCACGCGGTCAAGGTGGGCATGCTGGGCACCGCCACTGCAGTGGGCATCGTGCACCGGTGGCTTCGGGACTTCGACGGGCCCGTGGTGGTCGACCCGGTCCTGTCGGCCAGCACCGGCGGGTCGCTCCTGGGCGCTCAGGGCTTGCCCGCACTGCTCGCGCTGCTGCGGGACGCCACCCTGGTCACGCCGAACTTGCCCGAGCTCGCAGCGCTTGGGGGCGAGGCCTGGCTGGCCGAGCACCCAGGCGCGGTCTTGATCAAGGGCGGGCACGGCGACGGGCCCACGCTCGTCGACCGCCTGGTCGGCGCCGGGCCGCCCGTGCAGTGGTCCCACCCCCGACAGGGCGGACAGCACCGAGGCACCGGGTGCCGGCTGGCGTCAGCCATCGCCGGGCAGCTGGCGCTGGGCCTGGGCCTGGGCGACGCCGTGGGGCGCAGCATCCGCTGGCTCCAGCAGGACCTGGACGCAACCTCCGCGCTCGTGGGGAATCCTCAGCCCGAATAGGTCTGGTCCCGGGGCCGTCCTGGACGACGCCCCCTTCGCCTGGAGAAGCCATGTCGTCGCTGCTGCTCGCCGCCCTCCTCGCTGCCCCCCCGGCCCTGGCCGATGGGGCCTCGACCTTTGCCAGCTACTGTGCGACCTGCCACGGCGCGGGTGGCAAGGGAGACGGCGCCGCTGCGGCGGCCCTGGATCCCAAGCCCGCGAACCTCACCGCGGCCGAGTTCTGGACCACGCGCACGGTCGCCGGCGTCACCAAGGTGATCAAGGAGGGCGGCGCCGCCAGCGGCAAGTCAGCGGTGATGCCCGCCTGGGGCGCCAGCCTCTCCGACGCCCAGATCGCCGAGGTGGTCGCGTACATCCAGGGGCTGCAGGGCACGTGATCAGCGACTGATGAGTCCCAGCACGTCGGCGCTCAGCCACACCGCCACGCCGAACAGGAGCACGTCCAGGGCGCTGCGCCAGCGAGCCACGCTCAGGTGCCGCTGGACCCGCCGGCCCAAGGCGATGGCGGTCATCGCCACGGCGCCCAGGGTGACCAGCATGGGGACCTGGCTCTCCGGCAGCAGGCCGCTGGCGACATAGGCCGGCAGCCGGAGCACCTGGAGTCCGAGCACGACGGTCGCGACCACGGCCACGAAGGCGCGGCCCTCGACCCCGTGACCCTTGAGCGCGAGCGCCAGGGTCGGCCCGGACACGCCGGTCAGCCCCGCCAGGATCCCGGTGGCCGCGCCCCAGATCTGGAGCCCGCGCCAGGTCACCTGGATCTTGCGGCCCAGGCCGTGCTCGATCCCCAGCATCAGGCCGATGAGCATCACGATGCCGCCCTTGAGGTAGCGGGCGTCGACCTGGTCCACTGAGAAGCCAGCGATCAGTGCCAGCGGCCAGCTGAGCAGTCCCAGCCACAAGGCGAGCCCGAGGTCCAGATCCCGGCGGAACACCCAGATCTTGCCGACGGCATTGACCAGCATCAGCGGGGCGATCATCGCGATCGCCGTGGGTGTGTCGTAGACCATCAGCATGGGCGGCAGCATGAGCACGCCGCCCCCCAGTCCGAGGGTCGTCGAGACCGTGAATGCGAACAGCGTCCCGCCGACCAGGATCAGCAGGCTGGCAGGGTCCAGGAGCAAGTGCTCAGAGCCTGTCCGACGCGAGCAGGACGTAGGCCGCGCCCGCCTGGCTGTCCCAGCCGTACGCCCCGAGCACCAGGTCGTCCAGGCCGTCGCCGTCCAGGTCGCCCGGGCCCGCGACGCTGATTCCGGCGTAGTCGCCCTGGCTCTCCCCGCGCAGCCGGGCCTTGCTGCTGCCCAGATCCACCGTGCCACTGACAGGGCCGCTCACCAGATGGACCAGCCCCGACTGGCTGTCCACGCTGTCGCTGTAGGGGGCCCCGACCACGACATCTCCCTTGCCGTCGCCGTCGACGTCTCCGGCGCTGGATGCCGCGTAGCCGGCCTGGTCGCCAGATGCTTCACCGATCAACAGGGCGTCGGCGTCGGCCAGGGCCGTGGTGCCAGAGGGGACGTGGGTGAACAGGTAGGTGGCACCGCTCTGTCCGCCGCCCTCGTCCTGGTAGATGGCCGTCACCAGGAAGTCGTCGCTGCCGTCGCCGTCGACGTCGCCTGCGGTGCCCACGTCCCAGCCGGCGCGGTCGAAAGCCGTGTCTCCGGTGAGCAGCGCGTCGGCGTCACCCGAGTCCATCGCGCCGCTGGGCAGGCTGGTGAAGAGCAGAGCCGCGCCAGCGTCGGTGTCGCCGGAGTCCTCGAGGAATGCCCCGATGACCAGCTCGGACTGACCGTCCCCGTCCAGGTCTCCCGCAGAGGCCACGCTGACCCCCAGCCCCTCGTCGACGCTGCTGGCGGTCACCGTGCCGCTGGCGGAGGAGAGCTGGTCGCTGCCGCCGCCGTAGGGGAGCACGTACACCTGCCCGCCGTCGGTCGTGTAGGGCGCACCCACGACCACGTGGGCGTCGAGCCCTGCCACCGACCACCCGGCATAGGACGCGGCGTCGCCGCCCGAGATCCGCATGTCGGCCGAGCCCAGACCGATCGTGCCCGCGGGTCCCAGCACCACCGCTGCGCCGCCGCCGCCGTCCAGTCCCGGGATACCCACGACCAGGTCCCGGGTGCCGTCGCCGTCCAGATCGGCGCCGCCGTCCAGGGACCAGCCGGCCTGGTCCCCCGACGTGCTGCCGTTCTGGTACGAAAAGGACGACGCCTTGAGGCCGCCGGACGCGGTGCCTCCGCTGATCACGTAGATGCGCCCGGTGTCCGATGACAGCGCGGGGGCCGAGATGGCCAGGTCGGCCTTGCCGTCGCCGTCCTGATCGCCCAGTCCGGTCACAGCGCTGCCGGCGAAGTGTCCGGCCGCGTCCCCGTCGTAGCGGGCGTCGGCGTCCTCCAGGTCGACCGTGCCGCTCAGGCCGCAGCCGTTGGCGGTGCCGTCGCAGTCGTTGTCGACCCCGTCGTTGCAGACCTCCTCTCGGCCGGGATGCACGGTGGTGTCCCCGTCGTCGCAGTCGTCGCCGTTGCCCACGGTGTCCGGCGGCCAGTCACAGACCGTCGCGGCGGAGCCCGGGTCGCCGTAGCCGTCGTGGTCCAGGTCGTCGTAGACCACCTGGGCGTCCACCGGGTCTTCGTCGATCACGTCGTCGCAGTCGGTGTCCAGGGTGTCGCAGAACTCGTCGGCCTCGGGGTGGATGTCCGGGTCCCCGTCGTTGCAGTCCCCTTCGAGGGTGGTCCAGCCGCTCCCAGGGTGGGCACATGCGGTCTCGGAGATGACCTCGTTGCCCCAGCCGTCGCCGTCATAGTCCGCCCAGAAAGTCCGCTGATCGGCGCCGTCTTCGTCGATGCGTTCGTCGCAGTCCTGGTCCACGTCGTCGCAGAACTCGGTGGCTCCGGGGTGGATCTCGGGGTCCTGGTCGTCGCAGTCCGTGTCCGAGGCGTGGCCGTCCTGGTCGCCATCGATCGGTCCAACCCCGCCCGTGTCCGCGGTGTCGGTCGTGGCCGTCCCCGAGCCACGGCTGTCCGGCGTCGCGGGGTTGCAGTCGTCGTCGACGCCGTTGTCGGGGATCTCCGTCGCCCCAGCATTCACCGCCGGGTCCTCGTCGTCGCAGTCGTATCCCTGGGCGTAGCCGTCGCCGTCTGCGTCTACAGGGCCGTCGTCGCCGAGCCAGTCGTCCAGGAGGGCTTCAAAGCCTGCACAGCCGGTCAGCGCCAGCAGGAGCAGGCCCATCAGAGCCCGTAGAGCTCCGTGAGCAGCTCGACCATCTTGTCCTTGTGGTTGGCCTGGTTGCGCCAGGTGGTGAACACCACATGGCCCTGGCCCGCGGGGAAGCTCGCTGCCAGGGGTGCGTCGAGCATGGAGTAGGCCTCCATGCCCTCCCGGTACTTGATGCCGCCGGTCAGGTGCACGGTCACCTCCGTGCTCACCGACTCCATGACCGGCCAGACGGACAGGTCGTAGGAGACGCTGATGTCGCCAAAGCCCACAGCCGTCGACAGGTCCGCATCGACGATCTCGGCCTGCACGGTCATGGCCTCACCGATCTGAGCGTCGTCGGGCACGGTGTCGTCGCCCATCCAGGTGATGGCGTCCGGCCAGACCCGCTCGATGGCGTCATAGGCCCAGTCGGACGCGATCAGCATGCCGCCTTCGTCCTCGACATAGGCCCGCAGGGCCTCCTTGACCGCGGTCACCGTGGCCTGGTCGTCGATGGTCTCGGCGTAGACGACACCGGCCTCGATGTGGCCCCCGTCCAGGAAGACCATGTCGAAGTCCGCCAGGTGCTCGGCGTCGGTGAGGAAGTCCACGATCTCGCTGCCCGTCAGGCCGTTGACCAGGGAGACGTTGGAGATGCCGAGCTCGCCGAACAGGTCCGTGGACTCGTCGTAGTCCCCGGTGATCACCGCGACGTTCAGATCGCCGCCGACCGCACAATTTTCTCGCTCGACCAGCTTGTCCTCGGCCGCCTCGACCCGGACCTCGTACAGATCCAACAGGTCCTGGCCGGCCTGGACCCAGACTTCGTAGTCGTTGGGCGCCGGCAGATCGGTCAGGATGAACAGGCCCTCGGCGTCGGTCCACGTGACCCGGGTGTCGACGATCTCGTCGTCGCCGTTGAGCACGTTGGTGTAGACCAGCGCCCCCTCGATCCAGTTGCCCGTCAGCGGGTGGCAGACCCGGCTGGTGATCGACGCCAGGTCGGCGCCGTAGGACTCGGGGGTCCTGTGGATCTCGTTCTCGGGGGCACAGGCCGTCAGGAGCGCCAGTGCGGACAGGGCCGTCAGGGTGGTGCGCATGTCAGTTCCCCGCGTAGCTGGTGCCGGGCACGACCACGTAGATGTCCTGGGTGTCCAGGAGCACCGTGCCGTCGCCGAACACGTTGAGGGTGAGCTTGTGGATCTGGTCTTCTTCGGTCTCGGCGACCGTGCCCCGGAACAGCAGGGTGAAGTCCACGATCTCGCCGGTGACCGCCCCGGAGAGCTCGTAGACGTCGGGCTCGATGTCGACCACGAAGCCGTCGTCGTCGCCCTCGATCTCCAGGTTGATCTCGCTGAAGCGGACCGAGCTGATCAGGTCTTCGATGGCGCCGGTGATGGTGTTGAGGAACGACGCGCTGGAGCCGTTGTTGGTCCAGTCGAAGACCAGGGCCTCGTTGGCCACCCCGTCTCCGTTCAGGTCGGCCAGCGAGCCCGTGCTGTTGGCCAGCTGGGTCATCTGGGTCTTGAGGCTGGTGTTGCCCACCGCGATGCCGATGATGAAGGCCCCGAGGTCGCTGGCCGCGGTGACCACGTCGCTGGCGCCGGCGTCCAGGGGGCACCCGCCGGGGGTGCTGGACCCCTTGTCCGGGTCCCGAAGCTCGGCGTCGGTCGCGTAGACGATGATGGGCATCGCGTAGTCTCGGAAGCCCACGCCCCCCAGGCTGCCGCTGCCGGAGCCGCCTGCCGATCCGGCGCCGCCGCCAAAGGGATCCGAGCCCGACGCCGTGAAGGGCTGCACGTCGGTGGTGCTGTCGAAGCGCCCGTTGCAGTTCTGGTCGTAGCCGGCGCCGGTGAGGCCCTGGTAGATGGCCTCCATGGTGCTCTCGGGGCTGTCGCCGCCGCTGTGGGTGCGCAGGCTGTTCACGGCGTTCTGCACGGTCGTGGTGTTGCCCGTGACCTGCTGGCTCAGGATGAAGGGCCGGTCCTGGCCAGAGCCCATGTTGCCGTAGTTGTAGTCGTCGTAGGTGGCGACGGCGTACTCGGCGTCGGGCAGGGACGCGGAGACCGCGGAGACGATGTTCTTGAACTCGCTCTGCATGGCGCTGTGGGTGGAGCTCATCGAACAGGTCGTGTCCAGCAGGAAGGCCACGTCGCCCATCTGGATGTCCAGGGTGAACGTGAAGACCTCTTCCAGCTCCTCGCGCTCACCGACCTCGACGTAGACGCCCTCGATGACCGAACTGGCGTCTGTGGGATCGGTGCCGGCGGAGACTTCGGCCCCGTCGGTGAAGCCGTCGCCGTCGCTGTCCTCGGAGTAGGGGTTGGTGCCGTAGGCGGCCTCGTCCTGGTCGGCGATGCCGTCTCCGTCGGAGTCGTCGTCGGCGAAGTCGTAGACCCCGTCGCCGTCGGTGTCCCGGGGCTCCTCGCCAGCGGTCTCGACACCGGACTCCATGCGATCCGGGAAGCCGTCGTCGTCGGAGTCGGAGTCCAGGTAGTCGTAGATCCCGTCGCCGTCGGAATCGGCGGGCTCGCCATTGTAGTCGCTGGTGCCTGACTCGTACTGGTCCAGGATGCCGTCGGCGTCGCTGTCGGTGTCCTGGTAGTCCGGGGTGCCGTCGCCGTCGGAGTCCGGCGCCTCGCAGGCGTCGCCGATCTCCCAGAAGTCCGAGATGCCGTCGTCGTCGTCGTCGATGTCGGCAAAGGCGCCGATCCCGTCGCCGTCCTGGTCCTCTTGGCCTTCCTCTGCGTCTGGGATGCAATTGCCGTCGGCGTCCAGATCCAGGAAGTCGGGCAGGCGGTCGAAGTCGGAGTCCAGCGGGTAGCTATAGGGGTCGGCGTCGCCGGACTCGATGCTGTCGGAGATCCCGTCGCCGTCGCTGTCGGTGTCCAGGTAGTTCGGCGTGCCGTCACCGTCGGCGTCGTCGGTCAGGTAGTTGGGCTCGCCGCCGGTGTCCACGTCGGCGTTGGGGTCCGCCTCGTGCTGGTCCATGATCGAGTCGCCGTCGGTGTCCACATAGGTGACGTCGGGCTCGGTCTCTGCGGTGTCGAGCACCGGGTCCTGGGAGCAGGCTGCCAGCGCCAGGCAGACGAGGGGCAAGAGGCGGTCGGTGGTCACGGTCGACTCCCCAGTCGAGAACGAGCCTCTTTACCCCGCGGGCGTGCGGGTCCGGTGTGGATTCCTGGTCAGATCTCAGGAGCTTCCAGCGCCGATGCCTGGGCCAGGAGCGCCGCGACGGTGCGGGCCCGAACGTCCGAGAGGACCTCCTGGGTGGCATCGTCGAAGGCCGCCGGGTTCTCTTCCAGGCGCTGGAAGAGCCTCCACAGCCCGACTGCGCCCATGTTGGCGCTGGCGCCCTTCAGGCGGTGGGCGGCCAGGCTCCTGACCGCCAGATCCGGGTGGCCCAGATCCGGCGTGGAGTCGTCCAAGGTCTCCTGGAGCAGCGCGGTGAACCGGCGGAGCAGCTCGGCGCGACCCTGGGTGATCTCGTCGATCCGCTCGGGGTCGATCAGGGGCTGCATGTCCACGCGCGGGCTCCCGTGCAACACTGGACGGGATGAGGCCCGTCATCCTGGTGGTCGACGACGACCCACTCTCCGCGGCCATGATGGCGGACTTCCTGGCCGATGGCGACTGGGAGGTCGCGACCGCCGGCAGTGCCGAAGAAGCCCAGGGCCTCATCGCGGTGCGCACACCGGACCTGGTCCTGCTGGATGCCTTGCTTCCGGGCATGGCCGGTCACGAGCTCGCAGCCTTGCTCCGCGCAGATCCCACCACGGCTCTGGTGCCGGTGTTGATGATCACCGCAAGCCAGGACCCTGCGCTGCAGATCCAGGCTCTGGAGGCGGGCGCGGTCGACTTCCTGACCAAGCCCGTCCATCGGCACGAGCTGCTGGTGCGCGTGCGCAACCACCTCAGGACCAAGTCCCTGGCAGACGCGCTGGCCGAACGCAACATCCAGCTGCGGCGACAACTGGCCGAGCGCGGCCGTGCAGAGCAGGCGCTGCGGGCCAGCGAGGCCTGGAGCCGGTCCTTGTTCCACCATGCGGCCGATCCGATGTTCGTGGTCGGTCCCGAGGGGCAGTACCTGGACGTCAATGCCGCGGCGACCCGCACCCTCGGCTACACCCGGGAAGAGCTGCTGGCCCTGACGACCTTCGACGTGGTGGTCTCCCCCGATGAGGCGGGCCAGGCCGCCGTCGTGGCCTCCCTCGCCGAGGGCAAGTCGGTCACCGCCGAGGGCCGCTACGTCACCCGCGAGGGCCTCGAGTTCCCGGTCGAGGCGCGCATCAGCCGGGTCGACCTGGAGGGGAGCGATGTGTTCATGGTGACGGCCCGGGACGTCACCCGACGGGAGAGCCTCGAGGAGCAGGTCCGCCAGGCCACCAAGCTCGAGGCCGTCGGACGGCTCGCTGGGGGGGTTGCCCATGACTTCAACAACCTGCTCACGGTCATCCTGACCCACGCGCAGCTCGCGGCCGACGTGGCCGGCAAGGGCACCGAGCAGGAAGAGGACCTGGCGCGGGTGCTCGACGCCGGACGCTCAGCGGCGGCACTCACCCAGCAGCTGGTGACCATCAGCCGTCAACACGTGTTCGCACCTCAGGTCGTGCAGCTCAACGACACCATCCACAAGATCCACCAGCTGTTGTCCCGCACCATCGGCGAAGACGTGCACTTCACCGCGCGACTGCCCGAGGACCTGTGGCGGGTGCGGGTCGATGCGGAACGGATGCGCCAGGTGGTGATGAACCTCTGCGTCAATGCCCGGGACGCGATGCCGGAGGGGGGCCGATTGGCGATCTCGGCCCAGAACCACGTCGAGGCCGAGGTTGTGGGGACCGAAGGCGGCCTGCTCGCCCCGGGCGACTGGGTCGGGCTCACGGTGTCAGACACCGGCACCGGCATCCCGCCCGAGGTCCTGCCGCACATCTTCGAGCCGTTCTACACCACCAAGCCTACGGGCAAGGGCACGGGTCTGGGGCTGGCGACCGTCTACGGGATCATCAAGCAGCTGGAAGGGGAGATCACCGTCGACAGCCGGCTGGGCGATGGCACGGCGTTCACGCTCTGGCTGCCTCGGACCACGCAGCCCCCGTCGGCTCCTGACGCCGCCGCCGGGTCGGTCAGGCCCCGGTCCGGCACCGAGACCATCCTGCTGGTCGAAGACGACGCCGTGGTGCGCCGGCTGGCCGTTCGGGTGCTCCGACGACCCGGCTACGTCGTGCTCGAGGCCCGCAGTCCCGCCGAGGCCCTGATGGTCTCGGATCGCCACGGCGGGCGGATCGACATGCTGCTGACCGACGTGGTGATGCCCCAGCTCAGCGGGGGAGAGCTGGCCCGGCGGGTCCGGGCATCCAGGCCCGACGTCAAGGTGCTCTACATGACCGGCTACAGCGACGACGAGGTCGTCGCCCGTGGGGTTCGCACCGGCGAGGCGGCGCTGCTCAACAAGCCCTTCACGCCCGATCAGCTCATGCGCTGTGTCGCCGTGGTCTTGGACGGGCAGTCCTGAGCGACGGCCTGTAAGCCCAGGGGAACGGATTCGTTGTCCGGGTGTCCGAAGCTTGGACACCCCTCCTGGGAGCGCCCATGTCCCTGGCCTCCGGCGTCCGTCGTCGCGTCCGCACACCCGTCAGCTCGGCGCCATCCACCGCGCTCTCCCACCGCCTCCCCGAGGACCTGACCCACCTGGACGTGCCCCTGGTGCCGACCCAGCGCCAGGTCCTGACCGGCACGGCGGCCTGGATGAGCGCTGTCTTCGTGGGGATCTACGGCGTGCTCACCACAGCCCTCGACGTCTCGGGGCTCTACCCGGGCTTGCGCGAGGGCTGGCAGGCGGACCTCGCCGCCTTTGGCGTGATGCTCGCTGGCACCCTGGGCGTGGTCGCGCTGCTGAGGCCCCGCATCGAGCTCCCGCGGTTTGGACCGGTCGTCCATCGGGACCCGGTGCGCTGGGCGGTGCTCGGCGGCTTCGGCGCTTGGGCCCTGGCCCACTCCTTCATGCCCGGGCTGTGGCCCCTCTAGGAGATGCCCGCCACCCAGCTGGCCGCCTTTGGCGCCCTGAATCTGCTCGAGCATGCGCTGTTCGGGGTGATGCTCGCGAGCTTCGTGCGCACCCGCAAGGCGGCTCTGGGGCTCGGGGCCCTGTTCTCCCTGGCCTTCCTGGGCGCGTGGATGGTGCTCCGCATCGGCGTGGGCCTCTGACGCGATCGTAGGGTCGGGGCCTGCGACGCCCCCTGCTCGTGCTGTTCTCGACGCTAGCTGCTCTGGTGCTTGCCGAGGCGGGACTCCGGCTCGCCGTGCACGTGGGGGTCCCGCGGATCCTGGCCGATCCCGGTCGGTACGCGAATCCCCTCAGCGACGACGCGTACTGGATCCTGCGGGCCAAGGGGGGCCTGCAGCCCCCGCTGCGCCGACACACCGAGCACGAGCAGGACCCGCTGCTGGGGTGGGTGCCCGACCGACGCAACCTGAACCCCATGGGCGGCTGGCAGAGCCCGCGATTCCCCGAAGGGACCACCGAGACCGTCGCTGTGTTCGGCGACTCCTTCGTGTTCGGCACGGTCGGTGACGGAGAGCGCCTTCCCGACCACCTCCAGGCCGCGCTGACCGGTACCCGGGTGTTGAACTACGGGGTCGCCGGCTATGGGCTGGACCAGATCACGGCCCGGTTCGACGAGCGGCTGGGTGTGCTCGAGCGGGCCGCAGCCCGGGTGGTGGTGGGCATCCTGACCACCGATCTCGACCGGTGCCTGCTGACCGTGCGCTCGGGGCCCAAGCCCACCGTGAGGGCCGATGGCTCACTGGACCCCACACGGCGATCGGACCTGGATCAGTCCCACGACACCTTCTTCGCCAGAGCGCGCGGCCCGGTGAGCCTGGTTGCAGCGCTGGTGCGGCGGTCCCTGACTCCGGTCGACGCCCATCGACCCCAGGTCGAGCGTGTCGGCAAGGCCGTGCTGGAGAGGCTCGATGGCCTCTGCCGACAGGCGGTGGCGTGCCAGCTCGTGGTCTTCGAAGGACCCGAGGAGGTCGTGCGCCAGCCCGGTTGGCGGGTGGAGATGATCGCCGAGCACACGACGGCACCCATGTGGCTCGCCCGCGACGCGCTCGGGACTGAGCCACTCCGCTCCTATGGGGCCGACCGTCACCTGAACGCCCAGGGCAACCGGACTGTGGCCCGCGCCCTCGCGGAGCTCCTCGGCCCGCCGAGGTAGGGCCCGCCCGGCGACCAACCGGACGGGCCCTGTGGCGGAGGAGAAGAGGCTGGCAACCCCTTCTCATGAGAACCTCTTGATGGAGCACCCATCGACACATCCCGGGTGCCGCTGAAGCGGCGGTCTCGGACTTTTCCCGGAAGCCAGGGCGGGACACGGCGATGACCCAGCTGCCACGGGCACTCCGGCACGTGGCCGTCGGGATCGCTGCCGCGTTCGCCGGCCATCGAGGACCGCTTCAGCGCACCGTCACCGTGACCCGATCGCAGCTCTCGGGGGGGCACTGTCCCAGGTTCCCGGTCGTCAGGTGAAAGGTCCAGGCCCCGGGCTGATCGAGGGCAAATGCCGTCGGCAGCGTGTGCAGCGTTGGGCCCGTGGCGAGCTTCGCCAGGGACTCGGAGCCCGAGGGCCCCTTCACCCACAGGGTCACGTCGGCCTGGGGCTCCGCGGCGATGCCGAAGAAGACCAGCTGGCCCACGGGGTAGGCCGTCGTGCGGTTGATTCGCTGGGCTGTGCCGTCGGCGTCCACGACCACCCTCAGCTCCACGGCGGTGGGCGCCGCCGCCGTCGCGCCACGGGTCGCCAAGGGCTCGGGCTCCGGGTTGCCCAGCGTGCCGATGCCGATGCCCAGCAGCACGGCGGCGGCCAGGGCCAGCACGGGCCGGCGCCACAGGGGCCGCTCATCGGGCAGGGCAGGGGGAGCGTCGGGGGGGGCGGGTCCCCGCAGCGCACCCAGGATGCGATCGACGTCGGTGGGATCGCGATCAGTCATGAGGTCCTCCCACAGCGGCCCGGACGGTGTGGCGGGCGCGGTGCAGGCGGACGCGCACCGTGGCCTGGTTCATGTCGAGCATCTCGGCGATCTCTGGGCTGGAGAAGCCCTCGATGGTGAGCAACAGGATGCGGCGATCGGAGACCCCCAGGGCGTGCAGCGCCTTGGCGGCCAGGTCCCGGATCTCGAAGCTGTCTCGGGGAGTCGCCCAGCGCACGTCCTCGAGGGCTTCGGGGGGCAGGTAGAACAGATCGCCGTCGGCTCGGCGAGCGTCCGAGCCCGCGTTGGCGGCGATCCGGAACAGCCACGAGCGGAACGGTCGGTTGGGGTCGTAGCTCTGGCGGTACTTGTAGACCTTGAGCCAGGTGCGCTGGAAGGCGTCCTCGGCGTGCTGGCGAGAGCCGGTGCGGCGCAGGAGGAATTGGAAGATCCGGTGGCGCCAGCGGCTCCATAGCTCCTCGTAGGCGCGGCGGTCGCCGTCCTGCAGGCGGACCATCATGGCCGCATCCGTGGTGTCCGTCATGGCGATTGCCTGCATCTCATCCCGGCATACCCTTCCACGTCCCGGACCGTTTCACCACGGAGGCAGCCTTGGACACCGTGCGGACCCACATCGGCCTGAAGCGCGTGAGCGCGGTGCAGCCTTCCCCCTGTGGCACGTGGGCAGTGGCGGTCGTGGCGGCGGTCGACGACGACACCCAGAAGTACCGCCGCCAGCTCTGGCGGGTGGATCTGGCGGGCGAGGGCGGGCCGGTGCCGCTCACTCGGGGGGAGCATGAGAGCCACACGCCGCGCTTCCGCCACGACGGCACCCTGGCCTTCCTGTCCAGCCGTCCAGCGACCAAGGACGCCGACCCCGAAGCTGCGGGCGCGGTCCAGGTCTGGGCTTTTGCCGACACCGGCGGCGAGCCCGAGCCCCTGACCGACGAGCCCCTGGGGGTCACGGACTTCCGCTGCGCCCGCCGGACCGACCTGCTGGCTGTCTGGACCTCGCGCTTGCCCGGCGTGGCCTAGGACGCGTGGCGGGAGACCGCCCGGGACCGGGCCAAGAAAGGCCCGACCGCCTTGCACTTTGTGCGCTGGTCCCCCAGCGAGGGCATGGCCCGTTGGAAGACCCCGACCCTGGTGGTGCATGGCGAGCGTGACTACCGGGTCCCCATCCACGAGGCCTTGGCGCTGTTCGAAGGCCTGCAGCTCCACGGGGTCGAGAGCGAGCTGCTGGTCTTCCCGGACGAGGGCCACTGGATCCTGCGGCCGCAGAACATCCTGGCCTGGCACGACGCCATCTACACCTTCCTGGGGCGCTACCTGCAGCCGGGATAGACGCCCCCGCTCAGGAGGACCCCGGCATGAAGCTCCACGGAAAGGTGCTGCACCTGGTCGACGACCCCGGGGTGCTGCGCACCCAGCTCGACGGTCAGCCCGTCGACGTCGCCGGCCTGGACTACGTCTATGGCACGAACACCGACGCCATGATCAGCGGCCAGGCCTGCACCCTGGGCTACACCCCGGTGGTGCTGGGTCCCTACTTCCTGGAGAACTTCCAGGAGACCGTGGCCAAGGACGACGTGCGCACCGGCGGCTTCCAGGTGATCGTCGGCGGGCACGCCTATGGCTCCGGCAGCTCCCGCGAGGTCGCGGTCGTGGCCCACCAGGGCGCGGGCATCGAGCTCGTGGTGGCCGACTCCTTCCAGCGCATCTTCCAAGAGAACATGGTCTTTTCCGGCATGCCCTTCACCACCGACCGCGGGGTGCTGGCACGGCTCCAGGCCGGCGAAGACGTCGACGTGACCGAGCTCTTCGGCGAGCTGCCGCCGTTCTTCCAGGCGGTGGCCGAGACCGGCGGACTGATGGCCTACGGCACCTCGCTGCTCGCCGGCCAGGTGACCCCCCACTACCGGGTGAACCGCGAGAGCCGGCCAATGAACTGCGCCGAGAAGATCATCGCCCAGAAGGCCTGGCGCGGCGACGGCGACAGCCTGGGCCTGGGCCACGTGGCGGCGGGCGAGCAGGTCCTGTGCCGCACCGGCTTCCGGGGCATGCACGAGTACACCGCCGGCATGGTCGTCGCGCTCTACCAGGACGAGTGGGGCGACGCGCCGATGTACCGGCCCGAACAGGTCGCGGCCTTCGAGGACCACTTCGTGCTCATCGCCCACGACGCGGTGCCCCAGTTCGCCAAGGACGCCCGGCTCGCACCTGCGATGCGCCTGACCGACGAGATGGTCGCCGCCTGCGAGTCCAACGGCATCCGCCTCCACGGCCCCGGCCGCGCCTACCCCCCCGGGGTCTGCCATCGGGTCGTGGTCGAGGACTACGGCCTGCCCGGCGATGTCATCGTGCTGACCGACAGCCACACCCCGACCGCCGGGGTGCTCAACGCCTTCGCCTTTGGGGTGGGCAGCACGGCGATGGCCTTTGCCCTGCGCACCGGCCTCATCCCCGTGACGGTGCCCAAGGTCGTGCGGGTCGAGGTCACCGGCCAGGCCCAAGGCGTGCTCTCGCCCAAGGACCTGATCCTCCACCTGATCGGCGACCCCTACTTCCGCGACGAGCACTGGCGCTCTGGTCCCACCGACACCTGCGTGGTCGAGTTCGGCGGTCCGGGGCTGGCCCAGTGGTCGGTCGACGAGCTCTCGGTGCTCACCAACATGACCGTCGAGGGTGGGCTCATGACCGGCGTCGTGGAGCCCTGTCAGCCGATCGTGGACTTCTTGATGGACCGCCGCGGCGTCGACGTGACCGGGCAGCTGGTGCACCCGGATCCGGGCTGCAGCTACGAGCGCGTGCTGCGGGTCGACCTGGACGATGTCCCGCTGACCGTCGCCACCCCTGGCGACTCCCGCAACCGGGCCCCACTGGCCGCCCACGACACGGTGGCCATCGAGAACGTCGTCATCGCGTCCTGCACCGGCGGCTCGCTGGCCGACCTGCGGGCGGCGGCCGAGGTGCTCCAGGGCAGGACGCTTGCCAAGGGCGTGCGGGTGACCGTGACCCCGTCCAGCGCCGACGTGGCCGCGGCGGCCGAGGAAGAAGGCCTGTTGGCGCTGTTCCGCGACCTGGGCGTGGTCGTGACGCCGCCTGGCTGCGGCTCCTGCATCGGCAACGGCCCGGGCATCCCGCTCCCGGGCGAGACCACCGCCAGCACCACGAACCGCAACTTCGCCCGCCGCATGGGGGCACCTGGCCCGGTGTACCTGGTCAGTCCCGCGGTGGCGGCGGCGGCCGCCGTGACCGGCAAGCTGGCGGATCCCCGGGGTCTCTGATCACGCCCGGATCCAGTCCTCGACCACGAGACCTGGGATCCGCCGGAAGTGGCGGCGGCTGCCTGTGACGACGGGCGCTCCGTGGACCAGGGCGATGCTGGCAATGAGCAGGTCGGCGTCCGCCAGGCCCCAGCCCGCCCGACGCAGCAGGGCCTTGGTGTCGCCGAAGACCTGGGCCGAAGCCAGGTCCAGGCCGAGCACGTCGAGGCTGCCCAGGAGTTGCCCGACGCGGTCCCGGGCGACGTCTGGGTCGCGGGACATCGCTGCCCCGTAGGAGAGCTCACAGGCCGTCACCCATGTGGTGACCACCTCGTCCGCTTCTGCGGCGTAGCGCGCCAGGACATCCTCGCGGCCTCGCAGGATGGCGATGCAGGTGTCCGAATCCAGGACCTTCAAAGCTCGACCTTGCGTCCGCCGGTGCGAGCGGCGTAGATCTCCGCGACCTCCTCCTCGAAGGTGAGGTCAGAGGGCCAGCTGCCCGCCAGCTCCCGCCAGGCTCTTGCCTGGGCGAGCCTCTTCGTCGAGGGACGCCCGTCCTCTCGGTCCAGACCGCCCTCGATGAGCACCAGGGCCTGGCGCGTCAGGCTGCGCCGCTCCCGCCCGGCCAGCTCACGCAGCCGCACCAGCACCTCTTGTGGGATGTCCTTCAGGGTCAGCGATGGCACCGCGCCTCCAATCTGGTTGCATTTTGGTTCCACGGGTCCCCGACGTCAAGGACCCGATCGCGGCGCTAAGCTCGCACCCCGCCCCGGAGGCCCCTGTGCTCCTCACCGTCCTGACCTTGCTCGCCTGCACTGGCGACGATCCGACCGAGCCCGAGACCCTCTGGGAGGGCCGCTACCCCGGCGAGTGCAGCGACGGCGCCGACAACGACGGGGACGGGGCCTACGACTGCGACGACGGCGACTGCGACGCCTCGCCGGACTGTGCCCCGGACACCGTGGTCGACACCGGGGACACGGGCGGGACCGCCGACACCGCAGATCCCGACGACACCGCCGCCCAGGCCGCTGCCGCCCGGCAAGCCTTCCTGGACGCCGCGTGGGAGGCCTTGCTGATCCGCGTCTCCGACGAGGTCGACGAGGAGTGGGTGCCCGGCATCGCCGTGGCTGTGGTCGTGGATGGCGAGATCCGCAACGCCGACGCGGTCGGGGTCTCCCAGTACGGCGGCGGCATGGCGGCCACGGCCGACACCATCTTCCGCTGGAACTCGGTCTCCAAGATGCACACCGCCACCGCGGTAATGCTCCAGGTCGAGGCCGGGACGATGGACCTGGACGCACCGATCACGGATCACGTGCCCTAGCTGGTCCTCGACGGGGGCTACGACCCGGCGGACATCACCCTGCGGCACCTGATGACCCACAGCGCTTCGCTGCCGGACTGGTACGAGGCCCAGTGCGGCCAGAGCCTGGCCGATCACTGGAACGGCACCAGCCCGTACCCCTGGGCCCCATCGGGATCCTTCTACAACTACAGCAACGACGGGTGGAGCCTGGCCGGCCGGGCCCTGGAGAACCTCACCGGCCTGGACTTCCGCACCCTGCTCCAGGACCAGGTGCTGACCCCGACCGGCATGGAGACCGGCACCTTCGACGCGGCGTGGGCCATGGACAACGCGCCCTACGCCATCGGCTGGGATGGCTGGGGCTACTACACCCCCGAGAACTGGGAGTGCCTGTTCAACGACCCGGCCGCGGGGCTGTGGGGCAGCGTGCGCGACGTCGCCAAGACCGCCCTGCTCCACCTGGAAGACGACGGTAGCCTGCTGTCGTCGGACAGCATCGCCGCGATGCGCAGCCAGCTCACCACCTGGTACCCGGGCGACGCCACGGTGGGCATGGGCCAGTTCACCTACCAGCACCGTGGCGTGGACTACGTCAGCCACGGCGGCTCGGGCGCGGGCTTCCGGACCTCGTGGGCCATCGTGCCGGACCAGGACTTCGGCATCGTGGTCGCCGCCAACGCCAGCTGGGCCGAGGCGAGCGAGCTCGTGACAGACGCCTTCGATCTCTACCTGGACTTTCCCGAGCCAGGGGAAGCCGAGCGCTACGACACCGACCCGTCCACGTGGACCGTCTACGAAGGCATCTACGAGGATCCGGTCTTCTACGGCACCATGATCGTGACGCTGGACGAGCTCGAGCAGCTCTACGTGCGCTTCGTCGACTCGGGCAACGACAGCTACCGGCTCTACCAGTACGGCCACGACGCGTTCTTCTTCGTGTCCAACGACTATTGGTACACGATGCGCTTCATCCCCGACGACACCGGCGAGGTGCGCTGGTTCGTGAACCGCTACTTCGTCGGCGAGCGGGCGCCGGGGGCGCCGGCGTCACCGCCTCCGCTGGCCACCGACGAGGAGCGCCGCGTGATCTGGGACCTGGCCGGACTGGCGGAAGAGCCGGGTCCGGTGTTCATGGAGGACTGACCGGCCCAGCGGCGGGCATCAGACGGCCCGACCCTCCAGCCCCAGCTCCACGGCGTGGGGCTTGAGCGCGTCGATGATGAACTGGATGTGCTCGCTGAGATCGGCCTGGAGCAGCTCGACGCCTGCATGCACCTCGGCCCGCTCCACGCCGGCGGCGAAGCGCTTGTCCTTGAGCTTTTTCTTCACGCTCTTGGGCTTCAGGGTGGCGATGCCCTCGGGCCGGATCTTGGCGCAGGCCCCGATGAAGCCGGTCAGCTCGTCGCAGGCCAGGAGCGCCCGGTCCAGCAGGCTGTCATGGGGCACCCCCCACCGGGTGTAGTGGGCGCTGATGGCGTGTGCGATCGCGGGCTCGTCGCGGGCCTGCAGCCACGCCACGATCCGGTCCGGGTGGGTCTCGGGCCAGGTCTCGTAGTCCGCGTCGTGAAGCATCCCGGCGATGCCCCAGGCCTCGACGTCGGGTTCTCCAGCGCCGTAGTGATGGGCGGCCGCCCGCATGACCTCCTCCACCGCGCGGGCGTGCTGCCGCAAGGCCTTGCCTGGGGTCCACTCGCACAACAGCTGCCAGGCTTCGTCGCGGGTCAGTGCCAATGTTGCTCCTGGGTCCTGCTCGCGGGTCTATCCGGTTAGTCGTCGCGCCTTGAACCCGGTCCCGGAGAGCCGATGTCGTCCGATCCGTTCAACGCACGCAGCACGCTGGAGACCTCCGCAGGGACCTACACCTGGTACCGGCTGGCAGCGCTCGAAGAGGCCGGCCTCGGCAAGGTCTCCGAGCTGCCCTACGTCGTGCGTCTGATCCTCGAGGCGGCCCTGCGGAACGTCGACGGCTTCAAGATCACCCAGGACCACGTGCGGCTGCTCGCCGCGTGGACGGAAGCCGATCAGGGTCAGGCCGAGATCCCCTACCAGGTCGCCCGGGTCATCCTCCAGGACTTCACGGGCGTGCCAGCCGTCGTGGACCTGGCGGCACTGCGCAGCGCCATGGAGCGCATGGGCGGCGACCCCGCCCGCATCAACCCCCAGGTTCCCGCCGACCTGGTCATCGACCACTCCGTCCAGGTCGACCACTTCGGCTCCGACGACGCTCTGGCGGCAAATGCCGTGCGCGAGTTCGAGCGCAACGCCGAGCGCTACGAGTTCCTGCGGTGGGGCCAGCAGGCCTTCGAGGACTTCCGGGTCGTGCCGCCGGCGAGCGGCATCGTGCACCAGGTCAACCTGGAGTACCTGGCCGACGTCGTCATGACCAAGGACGGGGTCGCGTTCCCGGACACCCTGGTCGGCACCGACTCCCACACCACCATGATCAACGGCCTGGGCGTGCTGGGCTGGGGCGTCGGCGGCATCGAGGCCGAGGCCGCGCTGCTCGGCCAGCCCATCTACATGCTGCTCCCCAAGGTCGTCGGGGTGGAGCTCACGGGCACGCTGCCCACGGGCTGTACCGCCACGGACCTGGTGCTCACGGTGGTCGAGCTGCTCCGGAACCACGGCGTGGTCGGCAAGCTGGTCGAGTTCTACGGACCCGGCCTGCAGAACCTGTCCCTCCCCGACCGAGCCACCCTGGCCAACATGGCCCCCGAGTACGGCGCCACCACCGGGTTCTTCCCGGTCGACGACGAGACCCTCGCCTACATGCGCCAGACGGGCCGCAGCGACGCCACCCTCGAGCTGGCCGAGGCCTACCTGCGTGCCCAGGGCATGTTCCACACCGCCGACAGCCCCACCCCCCGGTACAGCGAGTACGCGTCGTTGGACATGGGCACCGTCGTGCCGAGCATCTCCGGTCCCAAGCGGCCCCAGGACCGCATCGACCTACCGGCTGCCAAGGCCGCCTTCTTCAAGACCTGCACCGAGACCTATGGTGCCTACAGCGGGGAGCCCGTCGCCGCGAGTCCCGCCGCCCGCGCGGACAGCTTTCCCGGCTACACCGCCGAGGTCACCCTCGGTGGCCAGAGCCACCGGCTCACCCACGGCGCCATCGGCTTCGCAGCGATCACCTCCTGCACGAACACGTCGAACCCTTCGGTCCTCATCGGCGCGGGTCTGTTGGCCCAGAAGGCCCGGGCCCTGGGCCTCCAGGTCAAGCCCTGGGTCAAGACCTCGCTGGCCCCCGGCTCCAAGGCCGTGACCCGGTACCTGGACACGGCCGGGGTCATGCCCGCACTCGAGGCCCTGGGCTTCCACATCGTGGGCTACGGCTGCACCACGTGCATCGGCAACAGCGGTCCGGCCATCCCCCAGGTCATCGAAGCCGTCGAGGACCAGGGCCTTGTCCTGACCAGCGTGCTGTCCGGCAACCGGAACTTCGAGGGTCGGATCAGTCCCCACGCTCGGGCGAATTACCTCGCCAGCCCGCCCCTGGTCGTCGCTTTTGCCCTGGCCGGGACCCTGGACATCGACCTGGACGTGGAGCCCCTGGGCACGTCGACCGACGGACGCCCGGTGTACCTGCGGGACATCTGGCCGACGGCCGAGGAGATCCGCACGGCCATGACCGCGAGCGTCAAGCGCGAGGACTTCGAACAGGAGTACGGCGGCATCTACGAGTCCAACGCCGCCTGGAATGACATCCAGAGCTCCGGTGGCGCCATCTATGGCTGGAACGCCGCCAGCACCTATGTCCAGGAGCCCCCCTTCTTCATGGGCATGGACGTCGACGAGCCTGCCATCCAGCCCATCCGGGGCGCCCGCGTCCTGGCTCTGCTCGCCGACTCGGTGACCACCGACCACATCTCACCCGCAGGGGCCATCCCCGGCGACAGCCCCACGGCCACCTACCTGCGCGACAACAACGTCGACCGCCGGGACTGGAACTCCTATGGCTCTCGCCGAGGCAACCACGAAGTCATGATGCGGGGGACCTTTGGCAACATCCGGCTGAAGAACCAGCTGGCGCCGGGCACCGAGGGCGGCTGGACCACCTACCTGCCCACGGGCGAGGTCACCTCGATCTACGACGCCAGCATGAGGTACCAGGACGCCGGCACCGACCTGGTCGTGCTCGCCGGCAGCGAGTACGGCACCGGCTCCAGCCGCGACTGGGCCGCCAAGGGCACGTTCCTGTTGGGGGTCAAGGCCGTCATCGCCACCAGCTATGAGCGCATCCACCGGAGCAATCTGGTCTTCATGGGTGTCCTGCCGCTGCAGTTCAAGGAGGGCGAGTCCGCGCCGGCCCTCGGCTTCGACGGGCTCGAGTCCTTCGACATCGACTTCGGCGAGACCGTCGAGCCCTTCGAGGAGGTGACCGTGACCGCGACCCATCCGACCGGCCTGGTCACCACCTTTGGTGCCATCGCCCGGGTCGACTCCCCCGTCGAGGTCCGGTACTGGCGCAACGGCGGCATCCTCCACACCGTCCTGCGGGACATGGTCCGCCAGGACCTGGCGTCCAAGTGACCCGGCGCGAGCTCTCCCTTGGCCTGTTTGCTGTCCTGGCCACCGCCGGCGCGGGCACGGCGTGCCTGTCGTCCGGCAAGCGCCGGGGCCGTCGTCGCTCCCGCCGCAGGACCCGTCGCCGCACCAACCGCCGCGACGACCGCCGCGACGACCGCCAGGGCAAGCGCCAGGACAAGGGCCAAGGCGGCGGAGACGGCTCGACCCAGCTCAGCCCGAGCGGCCCGGCTCTGCTGCCCTGACCGCGCTACTCCTCGTGCTTGCCGCTCACCAGGCCTTCGAGCAGAAAGGCACCCGAGTGCCCATGGGCCAGCTCCCCGGTTGGCAGGAAGTCCTGGGAGCGTGCCGCAACCGCTGAGAGGATCCGGTGAGCCCGGGCGGTCGGGATGCGACGGCCCTGGAGCTGAAGGTCCAGGTGGAGCACGGTGCGCAGGTAGTCGGCGTCGGGCATGAAGGCCAGGGCCTCGCAGACCTGTTCGACCTGTTCGAGGGACAGCACGTGCTCGGGCACGGTGACCTCGGAGGTGGGGTCGGGCCACGCCGCCAGCTCGCGCAGCAGCTCGATCAGCGGGGCGGTCAGGCGGCCCTCTCGATCCAGCATGGTGCACGCGTCGAGCAACAGGTCGACGTGGCGCTGGCGGGTGCCGCACGGCGGCCAGGGCAGGCGCTCGGCCAGGGTCAGCCCGGCGATGGGCCACTCGGTCAGCCAGTCCTGAACCAAGGCGACCAGGGTTGGGTCCACCGACGCCAGCAGCGCCTCCCACTGCCCTTGGGAGCGGAGCACCGTGAGCGTCTGCAGCCGTTCGCCGCGCTCGAGCCGCGCCAACGCATGGTGGAGCAGGTGCCAGTCCACCGCCTCTTCCCACGGCCGTGGGAGGAAGTCCGGCAGCGGAAGCTCCGGGTCCTGGCACACGAACCCCGTAGGTTCCACGGCCTTCAAGCTGGGATCTGCCGAATCCATCCTGGACTCCGCTGGGTACCGAACGAGCAGTCTACGCGTCGGCCGGGTCCCAGACAAGCCCTATGAGAGGGGTCAGGGCGCCAGGGTCAGCGAGAGCGTGCGCACATGAGACGCCGCGATCGAGCTGCCCTCTGCCCACCTGGCGTCGGCCACGCCTTCCCGCTCGCGGGTCAGGGTCACCGAGAGCTTGCAGCTCTCCTCCTCGGTGCCCTCCAGGGGCACCAGCTCACCGGGCTGGAAGATGAGGTTGCCTTCGTCGGCCTGGACCGTGTGCTCGACCCGCTCGATGCAGGACCCCGTCAGGTGGACGTGCATCGGCTCGCTCGGCGACGCCGGAGCCCAGGTCAGGATCAGTGGCTCCGTGCTGCGGGACAGCGTGGTGCCCTCTTCGAAGGGTGTCACCTCGAACGGCTCTGGCAGGGCGACGGTGGAGTTCTGGGCGCCTGCATCGACCGAGCGCTCGAACAGGATCGTGAACAGGGAGCCCGCGTCCTGGGTCGTGACGTCTTCGGTGTAGTAGACGTAGCCCGCGAGGCTGTTCTCCTTGAGCTTGAGGGGCCGGTAGCCGTCGTCGATCGACAGCTGGTCCTCCCCCCCCACGGTCACGTAGGTGTGGGAGTCCGGCCCGCCTTCGCGGAGCACCGTGAAGATGTGGGTCATCTCTCCATCGGCCTGCACGAGCATCTCGGCGGAGATGTCAGACGTGGAGAGGTCGGACGAGGTGGCTGACAGACAACCGGAGAGCGTGCCGAGGAGGGACGCGCCGACAGCGAGACTCATGTGTGGTCCTCCACCCCCGGAGTCGGATCCTCCGTGGGCCCACACAACCCCTGCTCAGCGAACCCCTCGGGTCAGGGTGGCGCTCCAGGGCTGCGGCTTGCGCTGGCCCTTGCGGGTCAGGGTGCCGCTCATGGACTGACCGCTCAGCGTGCCGCTCAGGACCAGCTCCGTGCCCCCGGACTCCCAGAAGCGCACGGCCCCCGAGGCTGGATCGATCGTGCCGCTGACCGTGAAGGTGCGGTAGGTGCTGCCGACGCTGATCTCGATCTCACCGACCAGCCGCTCGCCCTGCTGGCCCTTGACCACCAGGCGCAAGGGGCGTCCCGCCCAGCGACCGTCCCAGGTCCCGCGCAGGTCCGGCGTCACCGGGGTCGGCTCGGGCTCGGGCTCGGGCTCGGGCTCGGGGTCCAAGGCCGCGACGGGGTCGGGCTCGGGCTCAGGCTCGGTGATTGGCTCGGGCTCGGGCTCGGGCTCGGGCTCGGGCTCGGGCTCGGCGATTGGCTCGGGCTCGGGCTCTGGCTCGGGCTCGGCGATGGGCTCCGGCTCCGGCTCTGGCTCGGGCTCGGGCTCGGGCTCGATGGCTGGGGTCGGCTCGGGCTCGGGCTCGGCAACCGGGGCCGGATCCGCCGCGGCAGCGGGTTCGGGGGCCGGCGCGGCGTCTGGCGTCACGTCTTGGCTCGGAGGCTCCGCCGCCGGGTCCGGCGTGGGCTGGGTCGCCGCTGGCGTGGGCGGTGCGACCGCCACGTCCGGCCGCCCTGGGTCGCCGTCACCGGTCGACAGCGCCCAGACGCCGGCCCCCAGTCCCAGCAGGACCGCAGCCGCGATGCCCAGCTTGGCCTTGCCGCCCCAGCTCGCGCCCGGCGGTGGCTCCTCCGGCTCGGGACCGGCCCCTGTCGCGGGCTCGACCGAGCTGGGGCCCGCATCGGGCAGGAGCGTCGGAGGCCGCTGGGCCAGGTTGCCTGCGCCCGCCGGAGCCGGGCGGCGAAGCGGCTCGGTCTCCTCGGACTCCCACGTGTCCCGAGTCGGGGGGTTCGTCGGCTTGCGGACCAGGGTGGGGTTCACCGCGCTGCCGTCGGTCCGGATGCTCTCCGCGGCGTCGGAAGGGGTGCCCAGCACCACTGCCCGCAGATCCGGATGATGGGAGAACAGCTCCCAGGCCAGCTCACGGACCGTGGACTGGCGGTCGTCTGCCGCCGGGGACAGCGCACGGTGGATCGCCGCCGCCACGCTCTCGGGGAGCGCATCGCTGGGCTCCAGGGGCCGGAAGTCACCCCGGGCCGTGGCCGCAAAGGTGTCCAGCAGGGACTGCCGCCGCAGGGCCGGATTCCCGTCGATCAGCTCGTAGGTGATGGCCCCCAGGGCAAACACGTCGGCCCGGGCATCCACCCCGGCCGAGTCTTCGATCTGCTCTGGGGCCATGTACCCGGGGGTGCCCATGGCCGAACCCTGGCGGGTCGCCCCGGTGCCGCCGTCGGCCCCTGCGAAGAGCTTGGCGATGCCAAAATCCGTGACCTTGGGCACCACGCCCAAGGGGGTCTCCGAGAGCAGGATGTTGGCCGGCTTCAGATCCCGGTGCAGCACGCCGGCCGCGTGGGCCGCAGCGACCCCGGACAACACCTGGGCGACCAGCTTGAGGCCCCGCTCGACGGGAGGGACGCCGTCGCTCACGAGCCAGTGCTCCAGGGACTTACCGGCGACGTACTCCATCAGCAGGCCGGTGCGACCCAGGTGCTCGACCACGTCGGTCACGGCCACCACGTTGGGGTGGCGCAGCTGGGCCTGGATCTGCCCTTCCAGGATCAACCGCTCCGCCAGCCCCTTGCGATCGATGGTGAGGAGCTTCAGCGCGTGCAGGGAGCCGAGCCGTCTGTGCCGGACCTTGTAGACCTGGGCGATGCCGCCTTGCCCCAACAGCTCTTCCACCTCGAAGCGGTCGACGGTGTCGCCGCTGACCAGGAGGGTGTCGCTGGAGTCGCCCAAGTTCTGCATCCCCTCACACTCGGTCGGACTGACGCAGTCTGAACGGCTTTTCCTGGAACAGCTGCACCCCCGCGCCGAGCACGAACACGTCGGCCGGGTTGTTCCTCGCTGCCACGGTCCACATGGCCGAGAGCGCGACCACCACGCGATCCGACGAGCGGATGATCGCCTTACCGCCGACCCTCACCGCCAGCGCGTTGAGTGCCGCGAAGCGATCGGGATCGCTCAGATCGACCTCTTCGAAGTCCTGGCCCCACGGGCGCCAGAACAGGGAGAATGACGGCCCGACGCTGAGCTGGGGCGGCCCGCCGGCCAGCACCTCGGCATCGACCAGCAGCTCCCAGCCCGGCACCGGGACCAGGTCGTCGCTGTAGGTATTGGGCAAGCGGTAGCGCCAGGTCGCGTCGGCGTTGGCGCTCCAGAAGCCAGGCCCGACCAGGCCCGAGCGTCCGATGGCGGCAAAGGCCTCGAGGTCGGCGGTGCCTTCGCCCAGGTTGGTCACCCGGGCCCGCTCGGGCGCGGTGTACTGCCCCTGGCGCAGGCCCAGGCCCACCGCTGCGGACAGGGGGGCGCCGAAGAGTTCGTCCAGGACCTGGACCTTGAGGCGACCACGGATCGGCGCGAAGCCGCTGGTGGTGTTGCAGGCCTGCTGACCCAGCGCAGCGCAGACCTCGCCGTCGGTCCTGTTGAAGCGGTTGTACTGCCACGGCAGGTTCAGCTCGAGCTCCACCCGGGGCAGGAGCCCATAGGTGAGCTGGCCCTGAAGCCCGTACTTGGTCACCCCCTCGTCGACTGTGACCACGTCGTCGGCGTACTTGCCGCTCGAGATGGCCAGGTGGCCGAAGCGCTCGAGGGTCGTGCCGGTGTAGACCGAGGCGTCTCCCTGGGAGATGACCCACGGGCCACCCCCGGCGAACGTGGTTGGAAGGGTCCAGAGCCACGCTGCGAGTCCGATCATGGGGGGTCCGGGCGAGAGGTGGAGGGGGCTGGACGCACCCTGGGGTGTGGATACGGAGAGTGGCCCCGCAACGGATCACTCCAAGTCTGACATGGCCGTCCGCTTCGACGATGACCAGAAGCGCCTCGTGCTCGGGGTGCGGGACCTGATCGAGGCCGGGCCGCGGGCGGGTGACCTCCAGCTACGCCCCACCTGGACCCTGCAGACACGGGCGGCGGCGGGCCGCGAGGTCCATCGGGTCACCCAGGCCTGGCGTGCCGAACACGACGCGTCCTATGCGGCCGAGGTGCCGGTCAAGGCCATGCGCGTGGTCCGGGGCTGGGAGTGCACAATTCGCGGTCGGCTGGACGGCCTCACGGTCGAGGCCGGACGGCTGGTGATCGAGGAGATCAAGTCCACAGCGATGTCGGCCGAGCGGCTCTACACCACCCAGGCGTCGGACTGGCCGGCGTGGTCGCACCAGGTGGCGCTGTACCTGTGGCTCCTGCACGCCATGGGCAAGCCCGCCCAGGGCCGGCTGGTGCTGGTCTCTCTGGTCGACGGTGCACGCCACGTGGTCTCGGTGCACGGGGACCTGGAGCGGCTGGAGGCCCAGGTCGCTCAGCGGCTGGAAGACCTGGTGCTGGAGCGCGAAGACCACCTGGCCTGGCTCGCCCAGCGACGAGGGGCCCAGGTGCCCTTCCCCCACGACGCCCCCCGCCCCGGACAGCCAGAGGTGGTCGGGCTCGTGCACGACGCCCTGGACGCCGGCCAGCAACTCTTGCTCTCGGCGCCCACCGGGACCGGCAAGACCGCCGCCGTGCTGCACGCGGCTCTGGGGCACGCTTGGGGGAGCGACCGCCGGGTGTTCTTCGCCACCGCCAAGGGCACCCAGGCCGCCATCGTGGAGCAGACCCTCGCCGCCTTTGCCGAGCGCGGCGTGCCCCTGCGGGTCGTGAGCCTGCGAGCCCGAAAACGGCTGTGCCTGCGGACCGAAGGCGTCGACTGCCGGGCCGAGGTCTGCGAATTCGCCGCCGACTACCACGACAAGGTGCGCGAGCACCGCGTGGTCGACCGGGCCCTCGAACAGGTCTGCGACGCCCAGGCCCTCAAGGACCTGGGCCGCACCCACCAGGTCTGCCCCCACGCCCTGGCCATGGAGACCGCCCGGCGCTGCGACGTGGTGGTTGGGGACTACAACTACGCCTTCGACCCGGACGTCCGGTTGGGGCTGTTCGACGACGGGCCCTGGGTGGTGATCGTCGACGAGGCTCACAACCTGGTCGGCCGCGCCCGGGACTATGGCTCGGGCACGCTCTCGGCCCGCCAGAGCGAGGCCGTCGCCGACCACTTGCGGGGTCTGGGAGACGACTTCGAGCCTTGGGCCCAGCTCTGCGATGCGGCAGGCGAGCTGGTCCGCGACGCCGCAATGCGCGTGGAGCCCGAGGCCCCCCGGCGGGGATCCGAGGCCGTGGTCGACCCCCCTCGCGGCAGACTCCGAGATCTTCGGGACCGGGTCGAGGAGCTGGCCCTGGAGTACGCCTTGGCTGGGGGCGGCGGCGCCGACGACCCCTACACCGCCTGGTCCTGGGGCCTGTTGCGCTTCGGCCAGCGCCTCGACGCGGCCGGCGAAGAGACCGTGCACATCTACTCCGAGGACCGGGGCAGTGGGCCTGCCCTGCGCATGGCCTGCCTGGATCCATCAGCCGCCATGGGGCCGCTCCTGGATCGCTTCCGCGCCGCGGTCTTGATGTCGGCCACCCTGAGACCCGCGGAGTACCACCGGGATCTGCTCGGCCTGGCGGCCGACCGCCTGCGTGTGCACGAAGCCCCCTCGCCCTTCCCCCCGGAGAACCGCGAGGTGGTGCTGGCGACGCGCGTCTCCACCGCGTGGCGAGACCGCTCGGCCCACCGGGACAAGACCGCGGGCCTGGTCCAGAAGCTCATGGACGCGGTGCCGGGCAACGTCGCCGTCTACTACTCGTCCTTCGACTTCATGGCGTCGCTGATCGCCCTGCTGGACCCCGAGGGCCGGGATGTCCTGGTCCAGGAGCGCGGCATGGACGACACCGCTCGCCAGGCGCTGGTGGACGCGCTCTGTGCCCCAGGGGCCCCCCGCGTCCTGCACGCCGTGACCGGGGGCATCCTGGCCGAAGGGGTCGACTGGCCGGGGGGGGTGCTCCAGGCGGTGATCGTCGTCGGGCCGGCGCTGCCCGGCGTCAGCCTGGAGCGCGGCCTCCACCAGCAGTGGTGCGAGGACCGCTACGGCCGTGGCTTCGAGTATGCCTACTGGGTGCCGGGCCTGAGTCGCGTGGTCCAGGCGGCGGGCCGGGTGATCCGCTCCCCTGACGAGCGGGGCGTGGTCGTGCTCGTGGGTCGCAGGTTCGGGTGGCGGCATCCACAGTCCCTGCTGCCGGTGGACTGGACGCCCCGCAAGGCGCTGGAGCCGCAAGAACAGGTCCAGGCCTTCTTCGAGGGTTAGCCTGTGGGGGTGAACCCAGCCGAGCTCAGGGACCACCGACGCGCCTTCCACGATCTGGAGCACGAGGTCATCGAGCGCGTGCTGGCGCGACCGGGCGAGCTCACCGACGAACTCGTCGATGGCCTGCGCTACGTCATCAACTTCGCCAAGCTCACCGTGGTGCGCGACGAACACGGCACCGATCACGCCGTGGCCGACCTGTTGCGCCCCCACGCATGGCGTGTCCGGGACACCCTGGTCCCCCGGCTGGTGGCCGAGGAACCGACCCTTTGGCCGGCGCTGCGCAGCCTGCCCGAGCTCGTCCGGGCCACCCGGGACCTGCGCCGCCGACTGGTCGGGTCCCTGGACTTGTCCCCCGAACGGCTTCGGCGCGAGGTCTGCGAGAAGAAGGTCGTGGTGGCGCTCGGGGGCGGTGGCGGCGCCGGCTATGGCTACGGCGGGGTGTTCAACCTGCTCGACCACCACGGCCTGGCCCCGGGGCTGATCTGCGGGACTTCGATCGGCGCTCTGGCCGGGGTGTTTCGGGCCCGTCGGCGCCACCACGACCCCGCCGCCATCATCGACTGCATGAACCGACTCAGCTGGCAGCGGGTGTTCAGCCTGGGCCCCCAGCCCAGCCGCTATGGCCTACCGGCCACCCTGCGCCTGCACCTGCGGCGCGCGATCGCCCAGTACTTCCTGGACGCCGACGGCCGTCCGCTGACCATCGGTGAGCTCGAGATCCCGACCCTGGTGGTGGCCACGGGCCTGCGCATGGACGCGCTCAAGCACGACCTGTCCTACTACGAGCACTTCTTGGACGACGCGGTCAAGCCGGGCATGATCTTCCGGGCCTCGAAGCTCCGCAAAGTCGGCAACCTGGCCTCGATCTTCCGGGAGCTGATGGCCGACCCCGCGGCTGTGCATCCCGTGATCTTCGGCCGGGACCCGGGCACCCAGGACGCCGACGTGGTCGACGCGGCCGGCTTCTCCGCTGCGGTCCCTGGGCTGATCCACTACGACATCGTGCGCGACGATCAGCGCATGAAGCACCTGCTCGATGCCCTCTACGCCGAGACGGGCATCACCCGCCTGACCGAGGGCGGCATCGTGGACAACGTGCCCGCACGGATCGGCTGGGAGGCCGCGATGGCCGGCCGCCTGAATGGACACCGGAACGTCTACGTTCTGGCGGTGGACTGCTTCCCGCCCAAGCCCTCGTCGGTCATCTTCTACCCGGTGCAGCAGGCCGTGCGCGGCAATGTGCTCCGCAACCTGCCCTACGCCCACACCTACGTGCCCCTGGGCAAGACCTTGAGCCCGCTCAACCTGGTGCCCGCGGTGGGGGATCTGGACCAGGCCGGCCGGTGGGCCGCGGCCGAGATCGAACCACACCTACCGGCGGTCCAGGCCCTCTGCCGGACCTTCTCGGACCTGCCCGAGCGCTCCCACGAGCCCAAACCGTGAACGGTCTGCAACGGCAGCCCACTCCCTGGCGTACAGGTGGCTGAGGGCTGGGCTTTCGCCTGGCCGTGACATCCACAGACCCCGGGCCCCCTGGTCCCGCGCTATCCTGCACCCTGGTCCGGGCACTGAGGCCGAGGCATGCTGCACATCCTTCCCGTCACGCTCATCGTCGCTTGCAACGGCATCGACAACCAGGTGGGTGGCATCGGTGATCCCAACGACCCCGCCCCCATCCTGGTGGTCGAGCCCGCGATCCTTCAGTTCGACGCGCTGTTGCTCGACGAGACGGAGTCGCTCTCCTTCACCATGACCAACGAGGGCGACGCGGCCTTGGAGATCGACTCCCTGACGATCACCCAGACCACCGCCTTCACGATCGCTGGAGACACCAGCTTCTACATCCCGGTCGGCGAGAGCGTCGAGGTCCCGGTCGTGTTCAGCCCCACCGCGGCCACCAACAGCGGCCAGGTGCTCATCGCGAGCGACGATCCCAGTCCCCTGACCGACGTGGTCGATCTGGCGGGCGACGGCAAGCTGCCCGAGCTGCGGATCGTGCCCGACCCATACGACTTCGGCAACGTGCCCCCAGGGTGCTCCTCTGGCGGCGATCTGACCCTGCAGAACAGCGGCGACGCCCCCCTGGAGATCACCTCCATCGCCCATTCCGGTGTGGGCTTCAGTGTGATCCAACCCTCCCTGCCGGTGACCCTGGAGCCGAGCGAGGAGTACCCGGTCGAGATCGTCTTCGCGCCGCCCGACTACGACGAGTACGAGGGACAGCTCTTCGTGGTCAGCAACGAGGCCGCCGGCCAGCGCACCGCTGAGCAACAGGGCACCGGCGACGACGCATCGCCTTTCATCGACCAGTTCATCCAGCCCGACGGCCCCTGGGAGATGACCGACATCCTCTTCCACGTGGACCGCTCCTGCTCCATGTGGAACGACGCCGACAACCTGTCGAGCAACTTCAACGACTTCCTGGTCGCGATGGAGGAGATCGAGGCCGACTGGCAGGTCGGCGTGGTCACCGAGGACAACGGCTGCATCAACGGTGGCATCCTCAACGCCGACACGGTCAACGTGGAGTCCAAGTTCCGCAGTGCGGTGTTCGGCCCCCACCAGGACTACACAGAGGCCGGGCTCTACATCGCCGCCCAGGCCCTCAAGGACTCCGCGCTCAACGGCGGCTGCAACGACGGCTTCCTGCGCGAGGACAGCCGCCTGAGCGTGGTGTTGATCTCCGATGAGCCCGATCAGAGCCCCCGTGGCTCCGAGGAGTGGAAGAACGAGATCAAGGGCACAGCCGAGGGCGTGCGCATCAGCGCAGTCGCCGGCGACGTGCCCGGTGGCTGCCCCTCCGCCGACGAGGGCTGGGGCTACTACGAGGCCGCCATCGAGACCAACGGCTACTTCTTGAGCATCTGCTCGGTCGACTGGGGCCGGAACCTGGAGCTCATCGCCGCCCTGGCCGGCGAGCCCACGGACACCTTCCCCCTCAGCCACAGCCCCGACGTGGACACCCTCGAGGTCCGTCAACAGGACAGCCCGCCAAACGGCTCCTGGCACGAAGAGACCGAAGGCTGGACCTACGACGACTCCCAGAACGCCATCGTCTTCGACGCCGACAACCTCCCGCCCGCCAACGCGCGGGTCGAGGTCGAGTACGTCGCCCCGCTGGACTGCGAGAACTGAGAGACCGGCTGGTCCAGTCCACCGATTCTCAGCCCTCGCGCCGCCGTAGTCCAAGCACCGCCAGCACCAGGGCGTAGACCCCGAAGCTGACCGGGCCCATGAAGGCGTTGCAGCGGCTGCCTCCGCCGCGCAGGGTGGGGTCCAGGTCGCAGGGGTCCCCCAGGTGGTCTCCGTCGATGTCCTCCTGGTCCGGATTGAACTCCAGCGGGCAGTTGTCGCAGGCGTCGCCGATGCCGTCGCCGTCGGCGTCGCCCTGATCGGGGTTCAGCGCCTCCGGGCAATTGTCGCAGGCGTCGCCGATGCTGTCCCGGTCCTCGTCCAGCTGGTCGATGTTCTCGTGGTCCGGGCAGTTGTCGCACAGGTCCCCGATCGTGTCCTCGTCCAGGTCGACCTGAACCGTCTGGAACAGGGTGGGGCAGTTGTCGCAGACGTCGCCCACGCCGTCGTCGTCCAGATCCGTCTGGTCCGAGTTGAAGCCGTCGGGGCAGTTGTCGCAGCGATCGCCCAGCCCGTCGAAGTCGGCGTCTTCCTGGCTGGCGTTGGCGATGCCCAGGCAGTTGTCGCACTCGTCGCCGACCCAGTCCAGATCGTCGTCGACCTGGCTCGGGTTGTAGATCGCTGGGCAGTTGTCGCAGTCGTCGCCCAGCTCGTCCTGGTCGGCGTCGAACTGGTCTGGGTTGTAGAGCTCCGGGCAGTTGTCGCACGCGTCGCCGACCCCGTCTGGGCCGCCAGCGTCCTCGTCTTCGGTGTCCTCCTGGTCGGGGTTGGTCACGAAGTCGCAGTTGTCGCAGGCGTCGCCGAGCTCGTCCTCGTCGTTGTTGAACTGGTCGTTGTTGGCGAGCTCGACGCAGTTGTCGCAAATGTCGCCGACGTCGTCGCAGTCCCAGTCGGCCTGGTCCGGGTTGTAGTCCTCGGGGCAGTTGTCGCACGCCAGCACGGCGGTGATGTCGGGGTAGGGGTCGCCCTCGGGGTAGGTCAGCACACCGTCGCTGAAGCCGTCGCGGTCGGGATCGAAGTCGGCGGTCGGGATCGGGTGCAGGCAGCCGTAGGACCAGTAGTCGTAGTAGTAGTCGGCGTTTGGCTTGGGCTCCCCCTCGACCCCGCCGTAGGCCAGGGCCTCGTCGGCGTCGAAGACCTCGTTCTGGCACTCGGTGTCGATCAGGTTCACCGCGTTCTCGTCGGCCACGTCGACGGTGTTGCAGTTCAGGTCCTGGGTGTACTCGGTGTTCAAGCACCCGGTGTCCTGGGCCTGGGCCGGAAGGAGCAGCAGGACAACGAGCTGGATCACGGGGCGTCCTCCTCGTCGTCCTGGAGGAATTCGTCGGGGTCCAAGGTCTCGCGTTCCTCGATCGGGGGGGTGGGCTCGGCCGGCTCTGCCGGGTCCGGCTCGGCCCCTTCGGGCGGTTGGTCCGGGCGCTCCCTCAACTCGATCAGGATGGGCTCGCCACTCCAGGGCAGCAGGATCTGGGACTCGTAGGCCGGCAGGGCCTCGTTGGGCTGCAGCTGGCGCACGATGTGGAACTCAACCCGCCGGTTTGCGGCCAGGGACGCTTCGTCGGCGCCGGCCACCTTGGGCTCGACCTCGCCCATGCCCCGGTAGGCCAGGCGATTCGGGTGCACGCCGGCCTTGATCAGCGCCTGGAAGACGGCGCCGGCCCGGCGGTTGGACAGCTCGAAGTTGTACTCGTAGGTGCCCTCCTCGGACGCATGGCCCTCGATCACAACACTGACGATCTGGGGGTTGTCGTTGAGGATCTCGGCGATGGCGTCGAACGTGGGGAACGACTCGGGCAGGATGTTCGCCGTGTTGAACTCGAACTGGATCGGATCCCGGATCTCGATCTGTTTGCCGGTGATGCGGGCGAGCTGCTGCTCCTCCCAGACGGGCTCCTCGTCGACCGGATCGATCTCCTCGATGAAGAACTCGGGGTCCTCATCTTCGATCGGCGGGCGGTCCTCGAGCTCGGTGACGGCGATGCGGACCGGCGCGGGTGCCACGACCTTGGGCGGCGCCACCCGGACCCAGGTGAGTCCGGCAAAAGCGCGGAACTCGGTGGTGCCGTAGCCGTCGGCCAGGCCCTTGCCGATGCCGACGTCCACGACAAAGGAGTCCGAGATCGTGTACTGGGCCCCGCCGATCAGCTCGGAGCTGTTCTCGGCGCCCCCCTGGAACAGGTAGGTCACGCCGCCCCGGGTCAGGGCCCCGGCGTGCAGGGCCACGCGCCCCGGCCACAGGTGGTACTTGACCGCGGTGTTGAAGCTGAGTTCGGTGCCCAGCACGAAGTCCATCTCGGTGTCCACAGGTGCGCGGAACATCACGCTCAGGTCGGCCAGAAACTCGAAGGGTCCGAGCTCGGAGCTGGCCAGGAGTCCGCCGACGCCGCGGGGGTACTGCTCGCCCATGTAGGCGTTCTTCTTGCCGCTTGGCAGGCCGAAGTCCAGGTGGCCCCCGAAGAGCACCGGGCCGACCTGGCCAGCCAGGGCGGTGGCCCCCAGCCAGGCGTCACCTAGCCCGGCGCCGTCTGCGGAGTACTGGGCCACGTCGCTGCCCCACTGGAACTGGAGCGGGAGCTTGCCGCGCAGGGTGATGCGGTCGTGCACCTCCCAGGACACCCCCAGCACGTTGGTCTGGCGGTGGCTGATGACCGCGCCGTGCTCCTGGCCGTAGCTGTACACGATGAGGGGGTCCCGCTCGTACTGCAGGAACAGCCCGACCCGAAGGGTGCCCTGGCCCAGCTGCCGAGGGGAGTCCACGCCGGGCACAGTGCCGGTCCCAAAGGTCGGGTGCAGGAGCTCCACGTCGGTGGACGTGCCCGCTGCCAGCGCCGCTGCGCCCAAGGCGAGCCACATCAGAACCTCCCCGACAGGCCGAACCAGCCCGGGCCGATCTGGAGCTCGAGCTCCGGCAGGCGCTTGCCAGGTGTCGCGGGTGCACCGGGCTCGGACTCCGGTTCGGGCTCGGGCTCAGCGTCCGGGTCTGCGCCCGCGTCGTCATCGGCCGGGGCCTGGTCGGTCTCTTCCGACCGGCGCTCGGCTTCTTCCTGTTCCAAGGCCTCCAGCTCGGCGTCCAGGTCGTCCACCGAGTCGGCCTCGTCGAGGCGGGTGTCCTGGCGCATGGGCGCACCCTCGAACGCCGGCAGGCCGAGCTGTTGGCGCACGGTCGCGTTGTAGGCCGTCATCCAGCGGTCTGCCTGTGCGCGGCTGTAGTAGTTGGCCGCGCTCTTCTGGCGCTCGGCCATCGCGTCCTTGCTGCGGGGTGCGACGGTGAGCGTGATGGCGCCCAGGGCACCCAGGGCCACGGCCGTCCAGACCCGGTCTTCCTGGGCGGCTTCGTCCTGGGCGTCGTTGGCGGCGTTGGCGGCGTCCAGGGCCTCCTGGTACTCGCCATAGTCCGTGAACTCGCCCTGCTGGGGCAGGGGGGTCTGGTAGCGGGACGTGACATTGCTGTTGCCGATCAGGGATGCCGCGCCGCCCACGATCAGGCCGCCGCCGATGCCGGCCAGCAGGTACCCCCGGCGCGTGGCCCAGGTCGCCTCCTGGTCCAGCCGGTCCAGGGTCTCCGTGTCGCCGACCGTGCGGGCGAATTGATGGGCGGTCATGCCGCGACCCGCGCCGGTCTTCACAGCCCAGTCCGGGCTCCTGTCGAAGGCGCCGGTCGAGGTGTGGTGGACCATACGGAGCCGCTTGGCCTGGTAGGCCTCCCACGTGACGGGATCGGGCGGCGGGGGCGGCTCGTAGACGGGCTCGGGCTCTTCGTCGACGGTGACCTTGGGCATGCCCTCGGGGGGCGCTTCCGCGTTGTCGGCGTCGATCTCGGCCTGGAGCTCTTGTTCGATCTCCTCGAGGAAGTCGTCGTCGGACTGCTGGGGCTCGGGCTCGGGCTTGGGCTCGGGCTCCGGGGCTGGCGCGGGCTCTTCCGTTGGCGACGGGGCGGGCTCGGACGCCTGGTCGGCACCGGCCTCGACCGCGGGCAGGAGGTAGGCCGGCAGCCCGGGCACCTCGAGATCGGGCCGAGGGCTGTCCCCATCATCCTGGAAGGCGCCGCTCGGCGGGACCCGGATCGGCAGGCCGGAGGGGCGGGCCTCGAGGGCGGGATCTCCTGCTTCCGCCGGCTCGGGCTCGGGCTCGGGCTCGGGCTCGGGCTCGGGCTCGGGCTCAGGCTCCTTGTCGAAGGCGCCGGCGGGCGGGACGCGAATGGGCAGGCCGGCGGGCCGGGTGCGCTCGGACTCGTCGTCGTCGGTCTCTTCGGCGGTGGAGTCGTCCGGATCGTCCTCGGCCAGGGCCGGAGGGCTCCACAAGAGCAGGAACAGGGTGAGCTTCATCGTCAGACTGCGAGACCGATCGCACCGTACTCGGTGCGGTCCCGGGCCAGCAACGTGGGAGGGAGGCTCAGAGCCCAGACCCCAGCACGACGTATGCGGCGCCCGCGTGGTTGTAGGTGGTGGACTCAAATTTCGCGCCGACGATCACGTCGTCGTAGCCGTCGGCGTTGACGTCTCCGACGGCGCCGACGGACCAGCCAGCGTAGTCGTCGGCCCCAGCACCCGTGAGCTTGGCCGGTGCCGCGGCCAGCTCGTTGTCGCCGCGGGTCGGTCCGTAGATGATGTAGGCGGCGCCTGTCTCGGAGCCCAGAGTGTCGTCGCCGTACGCGCCGATGATCAGATCCGTGGCGCCGTCTGCGTTCATGTCTCCGGCGCCCGCCAAGCTCGTGGCCGCCGCGTCGTTGTCGGACTCGCCGACCCAGGACGCGTCCGAGCCGGCCTTGATGCTGTAGTCCGCGGTGATGGGACCCAGCAGGACAAAGGCCGCCCCCCGATCGGTCCCGTCTCCGTCGAGCGCCGCGGCGCCGATCAGGAAGTCCGGTGTGCCGTCGCGGTCCACGTCGCCCGGACTGCTCAGGTTGAAGGCCTTGTCGTTGATGTCGGTGCCGGTGATCTTGATGTCGGCCGCCGCCAGGCTGCTGGTCCCGCTGGTGAGCGGCCCGTGGATGATGTAGCTGGCGCCAGCGTTGGACCCCACGGTGTCCTCCAGGCTGGCCCCCACCAGAAGGTCCCTGGAGCCGTCGCCGTCGAGATCGCCGGGGCCGGACACGCTGGCGCCGGCCAGGTCGTCCTCGTCTTCGCCGGTCCACGTGGCCCACGCGTCGTCGAAGCTGGACACACCGGTTGCCGGTCCGAGCAGCAGGTGCACGGCGCCAGCGTCCACCGCGACCGATCCGTTGCTCACCGCACCGACGGCGATGTCCGCCAGTCCATCACCGTCCACGTCGCCCAGGCACTCGACGGCCCAGCCGGCCTTGTTGCCGGCCTGGCTGCCCAAGATGACCGCGTCTTCGGTCACGTCGTTCAGGGGGTCCAGGTAGATCACCGCTGCCCCGGCCTGGTCGGCCTGGTTCCACGCGCCGGAGACCACGTCGGACATTCCGTCGCCGTCCAGATCGCACAGGGCGACTTCGCGTCCGCTCTGGGCGCTCGCTTCGGGTCCGGGCATGGCGGCGTCTGCAGCCTCGGCGTCGACCGAACCGGTCAGCGGCCCGAGGAAGAGATAGGCGGCGCCAGCTTCGGTTCCACCCGCGTTGGACTCGGTCATGGCCCCGATGAGCAGATCGCTCCAGCCGTCGCCGTTCACGTCCTCGCCGGCGACCGAGTAGCCGAAGCTCGCGTCCTCTCGCCCGCCCAGGATCCGGAGCGGGGCGTCTGTGACGCTGACCGTGCCCTCCAGGTCGCAGTCATTGGCCGAGCCGTCGCAGTCGTTGTCCACGAAGTCGCTGCAGATCTCCGTGGCGTCGGGGCTGACAGCGGGGTCCGAGTCGTCGCAGTCGTGATCGTTGCGCACGTAGCCCAGGGAGGACTCGCAGCTGAACTCGACGATGGTCGTGTCCCCGTAGCCGTCGCCGTCTGCGTCCAGCCAAGACGGCACCGTGCCCAGGGCGTCGGGGCCGTCGATCTCGCCATCGCAGTCGTTGTCGATGTCGTCGCAGGCCTCGACGCCGTCGGGGTGCACGTTGGCGTTGTCGTCGTTGCAGTCCTGTCCGCACACGTCGTCGAAGCCGTCCTGGTCGTTGTCGTCGCCTTCGTCGATCGCCCCGTCGCAGTCGTCGTCGGCGGTGTCGCAAGTCTCGGAGGCGAGCGGGTTCGACGCGTCGTCGCCGTCGTCGCAGTCGTCGGCGTTGTTGGAGTACCCCTCGGGCTGCTCGCAGGCCAGGGTCGTCTCGAGGCTGCCAAAGCCGTCCAGATCAGCGTCCAGGTACCAAGTCTCCGCATCCGCTGCGCCGTCTTCGTCGATGGTGTCGTCGCAGTCGTTGTCCACCCCGTCGCACAGCTCCGTGGCGTCCGGGTTGATGTCCGCGTCGTAGTCGTCGCAGTCGTCGGCGGCCACGTGGCCGTCTTCGTCCACGTCGTACTGGTCGGACCCGACCACGCTGTTGGGATCCGGCTCTGACGGCCCGACCACGTCGGCGTCGCCCGAGCATGCGAGCAACAACAACGCGATCCACGATGGACTCATGAGGCCTCCGGGCCGAGACATCTGCAGGATATCCCAGCCGATGGGCCGCACGTCAGGGTGGGGTCAGATCCCGCCGCCGAACACCACGTAGCAGGCGCCCCCGTCGGCCCCGACGGAGTCCTCGGCGTAGTCCCCGAGCGCGAAGTCATCGTAGCCGTCTCCGTTCATGTCACCGACACCCAGCACGGCGCCTCCGAGGAAGTCGCTGTTGGTGCCTGGACCAATGGTGACGCCAGCATCGCTGCTGTTCACGTCGCCGGAGAATGGGCCATAGAAGACATGGGCCTGACCGGGGCTGGCGCCGGACCCGTCCTGGTACGGGGCGCCGGCGATCAAGTCCTCATTGCCGTCGCCGTCGACGTCGCCGGCGAAGCCGATGTCGTAGCCCATGCCGCCACCGGACTGGTCGCCGTAGATCGCGAAGTCGTTGTCCGCTGCGTCGAGAACGCCCGCCAGCGGCCCGTAGAAGGCGTAGAGGGCCCCGCCGTTGTTCACGTTGTCGTCGGCGACGTAGGCGCCGAGCACCAGGTCGTCGGCGCCGTCGCCGTCCAGGTCGCCGCCGCCGTCGGCGTGCCACAGGTTGTCGTCGGCGTTGGCGCCCTGGATGATCGCGTCGGCGGTGTCCAGGTCGACCAGGCCGCTGTAGGTGCCGGTGACCAGGTAGACCGTGCCGGCGTTGCTGGCGCTGTCGTCGTTGTAACGGGCGCCGATGGCCAGGGTCTCGCTGCCCGCTCCGAGCACGTCGCCCACGAACCGGAGCCAGCCGCCTGCCTGGCCGCCGCCGATGGGCCCCTCGAGGATCGCGTCGGCATCCGTCTCGGCCAGGATCGCGTCGGCCAGGGGACCGTAGTAGACGTAGACGGCGCCGTCCTCGCCAGTGCCCGCCGAGGCTGAGTTGGTGTAGGAGGAGGCCCCGACGGCCAGGTCGTCGTGGCCGTCGCCGTCCAGGTCACCCAGGGCGACCTCGATGCCGAACTTCAGGTTCTCGCCGCCGTCGTTGCTGATGAGCACGTCGATGGTCGGGGTGCCGGACACCGGCCCCAGGAACAGGACCACCTCCTGAGCGCCATAGGAGCCCAGTGCGACGTCGGCCTGGCCGTCGTCGTCGATGTCCCCGACCGCCAGGCCGCGGCCGGACAGGCCGTTGACGCCCGCGTTCGGCAGCAGGGTCACGTCGGCGTCGTCGACGTCTCCGCCGGCGCTGCTGCCGGAGAAGGCGTAGGCTGCGCCGGAGTCGCTGGAGTTCTCGTCGGCCTTGACCGAGCCGCACAGGACCTCGTTGCTGCCGTCGCCGGTGATGTCCCCAGCGGCCAGGCTGAAGCCCAGCCACTCGCTGTCGGCCGCCGCGAGCACGGTGATGTCGGCCGACCCGATGGCCAGGGCGCCCGCGGGGGTGCAGCCGTTGTCGGTGCCGTCGCAGTCGTTGTCGGTCCAGTCGTTGCACACCTCGGCCACGCCGGGGTTCACCGCGGTGTCCGCCTCGTCGCAGTCGCCGCCGGCGGTGCTGTAGCCCGTGCCGGGATCGTCGCAGTAGTCGGCGCCGGACACGTCGGTGCCGTAGCCGTCGCCGTCTGCGTCGGCGTAGTAGGCGGTGGTCAGGCCCTCGTCGACGAGCAGGTCGCAGTCCTCGTCGACGGCGCCGTCGCAGACCTCGGTGTTGCCGGGGTAGCGGTCGGCGTCGGTGTCGTCGCAGTCCCCGGCGCGGTCGACGTAGCCCAGCCCCGCGTCGTCGGCGCAGACCAGGACCAGGGTGTCCGGGTCCCCGTAGGTGTCGCCGTCGTCGTCGAGCCAGCGGTTCACGGCCTCGGCCGCGTCGGCACCGTCGATCTCGCCGTTGCAGTCGTTGTCCTTGTCGTCGCAGACCTCGATCCCGTCGGGGTTCACGTCGGCGTCGTCGTCGTCGCAGTCGCCGTCGCACAGGGCGTCGTAGCCGTCGGAGTCTTCGTCCGTGGATTCGTCGATGTCGTCGTCGCAGTCGTTGTCCGCGCCGTCGCACAGCTCGCTGGCCAGTGGGTTGGTGTCTTCGTCGGTGTCGTCGCAGTCGCCGTCTCCGCCGACGTGGCCACTGGGGGCTTCGCAGGCGGCCACCGCGTCGCCGGCCCCGAAGCCGTCGCCGTCGTCGTCGGCGTACCAGTCGTCGGCGTCGACGGCGGTGGGCTCGTCGATCTCGCCGTCGCAGTTGTTGTCGATGCCGTCGCCGCAGAGCTCGTCTGCGCCCGGGTAGATGGCGGCGTCGTAGTCGTTGCAGTCGTCCTGGGCCTGGTGGCCGTCCAGGTCGATGTCGTACTCGCTCGCCGGGACCGTGGCGTCGGGGTCGGGGGTGCTGGTGCCGGTGGTTTCGGCGTCGCCCGAGCAGGCCAGGGTCAACAGGACCATCAAGGGGGTCGTCATGGCGTCTCCGAGGGGGTTGCGGGGGGGCCACTACCCCGCCCGCTGGGCCTCGGCCACGGTTCAGAGGCCGCCGCCGTGGACGACCTAGCAGGCACCACCGTCGGTGGCGCCCAGGTCGTCCATCCAGGCGCCCACCGCCACGTCGCTGTGCCCGTCGCCGTTGACTAGATGCCGCCGCCATAGATGACGTAGCAGGCGCCTGCGTCGGTGTAGGCACCGTCGTCCTTCCAAGACCCCACGATCACATCGTCGTAGCCGTCGCCGTTGGCGTCGAAGGCCCCGGCCACGCTCAGGCCGGCCTGGTCGTCCTCGGCGCCGCCGAGCTGGACATCGGCCGACGCAGCGCCCAGGGTACCGGCGGTCACCGGGCCATAGACGATGTAGGCGCTGCCCGAGTTGTGGGCTGGGGACTCGTCGCCATAGGCCCCGACGATGATGTCGTCGTAGCCGTCGCCGTTGAAGTCTCCGGCGCCGGTTGCCGCGTAGCCGAACTTGTCGGCCGAAGCCTGGCCGGTCACCACGAAGTCGGCGGCCGAGACGGCCTGGGTGCCGCTGACGGGCCCGAAGAACACCGCGGCAGAACCGCTCGCGGACCCAGAGGTCTCGTCGTCGGACACGCCAAGGATCAGGTCCGTCGAGCCGTCGTCGTCCACATCGCCCGCGTCGTGGGCGTCCCACAGGTCGTCGCCGCCCGTGGAGCCGTAGAAGATGGCGTCGGCCAGGGACAGGTTGAGCGCCCCGGTCGTGCTGCCGTCGACCACGTAGACCGCGCCGGCGTCGGTGCCGTTGGTGTCGTTGCCCTTGGCCCCGATCAGGATGGTGGCGCCGCCGTTGCCGAGCAGATCGCCGCCGACAGCCACCTCGCCCCCGGCCGCATCGCCGCCGACCTCGCCGTCGAACACGGCGTCCGCGTCGGCGTCGGTGAGATCACCCACGATCGGCCCCAGGAACAGGTAGACCGCGCCGTTGCTGCTCAGGCCGCTGCCGCTGTAGGTCTGGGCGCCGACCACCAGGTCATCGAAGCCGTCTCCGTCGACGTCTCCTGACGCCACGGCGGTGCCGAAGGTGCCGGAACCGGTGATGGTCGCGTCGGGGGCGGCAGTCGCCGTGGCCAAGGGCCCGTACCAGACGTAGACCGTGTCGGTGCCGGTGGTGCCCAGGATGACGTCGGCGCTGCCGTCGTCGTCCAGGTCGCCCAGGGCCGCCCCGTTGCCCAGGGTCTCGCCGCCCGTCCCGGAGACCAGCTGGCCATAGGCGTCAGAGGCCAGCAGCGAGCCGTTCGGGTCGGTGTAGACCCAGCCGGCGCCAGCGCCGCCACCGGACGCATCGGCCCGGGCGGTGCAGACCACGTCATCCAGGCCGTCGCCATCCACGTCGCCGCCACCCGCGACGCGCCAACCCATCTGGGAGGCGCCGTTGGTGCCGGAACCGTCGGGCACGATGACCGCGTCGGCATCCGCTAGGGCGATGCTCCCTGTGGGCGTGCAGCCGTTGTCGGTGCCGTCGCAGTCGTTGTCGACCCAGTCGTTGCAGACCTCGGCCTGGCCGGGGTTCACGCTGCCGTCGCCGTCGTCGCAGTCGCCGTCGGCTGTGGCGTAGCCGGTGCCCGGGTCGCTGCACTCGTCGGTGTCGGTGCCGTCTTCGCCGTAGCCGTCGCCGTCGCCGTCCGTGTAGTAGGTCGTGGTCGCCAGGCCGTTGTCGACCACGTCGTCGCAGTCCTCGTCGGTGCCGTCGCAGGTCTCGGTGCCGTCGGGGTTTACGTCGGCCAGGCTGTCGTCGCAGTCCTGGTCGTCGGTCGTGTAGCCGGTGCCGGGGTCGCTGCAGGCGGTCAGGCTGTCGTCGGGATCGCCGTAGCCGTCGCCGTCGCCGTCGGTGTAGTAGGTCACCGAGGGAAGTCCCTCGTCGGCCGTGTCGTCGCAGTCCTCGTCGATCCCGTCACAGGTCTCCGTGGCGAACGGGTAGGCGCCGGCGTTCCCGTCGTCGCAGTCCTGCTCGTTGTCCGCGTAGCCGGTGCCCGGGTCTGAACAGAAATCGGCCCCGGAGCCTTCATCGCCGAAGCCGTCGCCGTCGCCGTCGGTGTAGTAGGTGGTGGTCAGGCCCTCGTCGACGGCGCTGTCGCAGTCCTCGTCGGCGGTGCCGTCGCAGACCTCGGTGCCGCCGGGGTTGATGGCGCCGTCGCTGTCATCGCAGTCCGCCGGGTTGACCGCGTAGCCGGTGCCCGGATCGGCGCAGAACTCGCTGCTGGCCGAGGCGTCGCCGAAGCCGTCGCCGTCTGTGTCGGCGTAGTAGGTCGAGAACAGGCCCTCGTCCACGCTCTCGTCGCAGTCCTGGTCGACGTCGTCGCAGGTCTCGGTCGCGTCGGGGTTGATGGCGCCGTCTGCGTCGTCGCAGTCCTGGCTGTCGGACACGTAGTTCGACGGCTGCTCGCAGGCGAAGACCGAGCTGTCGGGGTCTCCGTAGGTGTCGGCGTCGGTGTCGGCAAAGTACTCGGCCGCATTGACCGCGGAGTCGTCGGCGGTGCCGGAGCAGTTGTTGTCCACGCCGTCGCAGATCTCCACGGCGCCTGGGTTGATGGCGTCATTGTCGTCGTCGCAGTCGCCGCCACAGACGTCGTCATAGGTGTCGGCGTCGACGTCGTTGCCCTCATCGGTCACGGTGTCGCAGTTGTTGTCCAGGCCGTCACACAGCTCGGTCGCGCCGGTGTAGACGGTCGCGTCGCCGTCGTCGCAGTCGTCGTCCAGCTCCACGTGGTCCGTGGGCTGCTCGCAGCCGGAGTACTCGACCGCGGGGTCGCCGTGGCCGTCCCCGTCGGTGTCGGCGTACCAGGTGCCCAGGCCGGTGGCGAATTCGTCGATCTCGCCGTCGCAGTCGTTGTCGATCTCGTCGCAGAATTCCTCGGCGCCGGTGTAGATCTCGCCGTCGTCGTCGTTGCAGTCGTCACACGCGCCCAGGCCATCGCCGTCGCCGTCCGCGGCGTCGTCGACCACGTCGTTGCAGTCGTTGTCGATCAGGTCACAGAGCTCGATGCCCGCGGGATTCACGAGCCAGTCCGAGTCGTCGCAGTCGGTGGCGTCGTCGGTGGTGCCCGCCGGCGCGGTGCACGCCAGCACGGTGGACGCGAGATCGCCGAAGCCGTCGGAGTCGGTGTCGGCGTACCAGGTCAGGGCGTCGCTCGCTTCGTCGTCGACCACGCCATTGCAGTCGTTGTCGATGCCGTCGCAGGTCTCGGGGTTGCCCGGAAAGGCCGCGGGATTGCCGTCGTCACAGTCCAGGTCGGCGGTGACGCCGTCTCCATCGAAGTCCTCGTCGTCGCCTCCGTCTGTACAACCGACTGCCAGCGCCAACATCACCCAACTGAACCGCATTGCCTCTCCTCCTGCTCTCGCGGATCGCACGCGCGCCACGCGACCCGGCATGGGGTCGTCGAGGCGGAAACCGCATGACCGTGGCACCATCGGCCGACACTGTCAACGGCTTGAGCTTCGACCCGCTGCTGGTGCAGGATTTCACACATGGTGGTGAGCAGCTGGTTCAGTGCTGCCCTGGCGCTCGACGTCTGGGGGGGTCTACAAGGTCCGCCGGACGGCACCTGGGATGCGATCATCGTGCCGGGGTGCGCCGTGCGCCACGATGGCCAGGCCGGTGGCGCTCTCAGCCGCCGCACGGCCCGTGCCGTCGAGCTGTTCCACGCCGGTGTTGCGCCGGCCATGGTCTTGACCGGGGGAATCGGGCGCTACCCCCCGGCAGAGGCGATCGCCGCGGCCCAGGTCGCCACCCTCCTGGGCGTGCCCGAGCCGGCGATCGTGCTCGAGACAAAGTCGCGCTCCACCGCCGAGAACGCGCTCTTCGCTGCGGAGCTCGTCGAGGCCTCTCGGGTCGTGGTCGTCTCGGACCGGTACCACGCCCTGCGTTGCCGGCACCTGTTCCGGCAGCACTTCGACGACGTGTGCGTGGTCGGGACCAAGGGGCCGCCCCACTCGCGGGCCAAGGGCTCGCTGCGCGAAGTGGCGGCCTGGGGGCTCCAGGCGCTAGGGCGCTGAACACGCCCTGCGGGCCCTAGCCCTAGCCCTAGCCCTAGCCCTAGACTCGCGTTTCGCGGTTTCTCGGCCTGCTCGACGATCACGACCACGGCCACGGCCACGGCCACGCGCACGGCCACGCGCACCCTCGGTGCCGCGCCCGCCGGCCCTCGAGCCGACGGGCGCGAC
>Ga0114932_10000448_pt1 | contig 49379 bp, 50 predicted proteins | sample 2SBtaG_2_FD_87286 | JGI IMG/M metagenome (GOLD analysis project Ga0114932, IMG submission 87286) | Deep subsurface microbial communities from Kolumbo volcano to uncover new lineages of life (NeLLi) - 2SBTROV12_ACTIVE470 metaG | ecosystem: Environmental > Aquatic > Marine > Volcanic ...
TGCCCTTTCGTTTAAATGGTAAGCAAGTGTTGTTTAGCATAGGTTCGAAAATTATGTCAAGAAGTTTTGCCCATACATATTTTGTCCTGAAGGGGATATGTTTTTTAAAAAAAACTTAATTTGTTTCCTTAATTTATATAAAAACTATTGAAAAACATGATGCTATGAAAAATTTTGAGAAGAGAATAATCAACGAATGAATTCACCCCTCTTTTTGCTTGCGATACCGCAAAATCGGTTTTGTGATCAACAATTGTTTGATTTAAAAGAGATATTAGAAAGAGATTCAGGGCAATGTCGAATTCTATCCAAATCCGGCAAAGAAGCTAAGGGTGAAGCTAAATCGATCATACAACCGGATGGAATGTTGGTTGACTGGAATCGTTATTTGCAAGGCAAGCAAAAATATGATGCGGTAATCATCATAGGTGGAAAAGGTTCCAAGAGTTCTATTTGGGAAGACCCAATTTTACCCCAAATTCTGACAGATCATTTCAGAGCGGGTAAAATTTTAGGAGCCTTTGGTTTGTCAGTTGTGGCGTTAGCTCGAGCGGGTTTAATTTCTCGATGCGAAGTTTCTGCGATCCAGGATGAGGCCTGCTTGAAAGAGTTGGAAGATGTTGGAGCCTTTCCTGAAACCAAAAGTTTGGTCGCGAATGATAAAATAATAACTTCAAACGATCCAAGTAATGGAAAAATATTTGGAGAAAACGTTCTTAAACTTTTAGGCGATGGATCGAAAGGAGAATTTGGGTGAGGTGAAAAATATCAGACTTGTCAGCGATAGTTTGTAAAAGTCATATCAATATCAAAATTCTTTTGTTTGAGTCCCGCGATAACGGATTGCAGGTCGTCTTTATCCTTCCCTGTCACTCTTACCTGGTCATCCATAATTTGCGCTTGAACCTTTTTCAGCCCCATGCTTTTGATATGTTTTACAATTTCCTTGCCTTTTTCTTGTGGGATTCCTTGCTGAATACTTATACTTTGCCTGACGGTATCACCTGATGCTGGTTCGACCTTTCCATAATCCAATGCTTTAATAGAAACTTTTCGTTTAACTAATTTTCCTTTAAGTATATCAAGGACGGAGTTCAGTTTGTGGGCGTCGTCAGAAAGGATTTTGATTTCTGCCGTTTTCATATCTATTTCTACCTGGCTTTTGCTGCCTTTAAAATCAAATCGCTGGCGAATTTCCAGCATAGTCTGGTTGCAGGCGTTTTGAACCTCAGCAAGGTCGGTGGCTGAGGTGATGTCAAACGAAGAACTTTTGGATGCCATTAATGTTTCCTTAAAAGATAACAATTGGGTCTGGTTTAAGCCAAGTGCTTTGGGGATTGATTATAAACCGAATTCGAAAAAAACTAAACTGCTCCATAGGCGACCATGGCTTCTGCCACTTTAACGAACCCAGCTATATTGGCACCTTTGACGTAATCAACATTTTTTTTATCTGTTCCATAGTTGACACACTGTTGGTGGATATCACGCATTATATTTTTTAAGCGTTCTTCGAGTTCTTCCCGGCTCCATGCCAGTCGAATGCTGTTTTGGGTCATTTCCAGGCCTGAAACTGCAACCCCTCCCGCATTGGCGGCTTTACCCGGAGCAAAAGGCAGGCCAGCTTTTTTTATCGCCTCCACAGCTTCATTTGTGGTGGGCATATTGGCCCCCTCAGCAATGGCAATCACCCCTCCCTTTATCAAACTCTTGGCATCTTTGAGCTCAATTTCATTTTGTGTGGCGCATGGGAAGGCAAGATCCGCTTTAATTCCCCAGGGCCGCTTGCCTTCGTGAAAATGACATTTATATTTTTTGGCATATTCTGAGATTCGGCCACGTTTATTTGTTTTTAGATCAATAACAAAATCTAGTTTTTCTAAGGTTAATCCCTTCGGATCATATATGAAACCCGAAGAATCAGAGAGCGTTAAAACCTTTCCTCCCAATTGCATTATTTTTTGAGCCGCATACTGCGCCACATTTCCCGACCCTGATACCAGGCAGTTTTTTCCTTTTATGGAATCACCGCGATGCTGCAGCATCTCTTCCATGAAATAGGCACAGCCATACCCGGTTGCTTCTTTTCTAATCAGACTACCGCCAAACTCCAATGCTTTCCCGGTTAATGTGCCGGTGAATTCATTTTTTAGGCGCTTATATTGGCCAAACATATAACTTATTTCACGAGCTCCCACACCAATGTCTCCTGCAGGAACATCGATGTCTTGACCAATATGCTTAGACAATTCCGTCATGAAAGACTGGCAGAATCTCATTACTTCCCGTTCTGATTTGCCTTTGGGATTGAAATCAGCACCCCCTTTTCCCGCTCCCATAGGTAGGGTGGTCAGACTGTTTTTAAAAGTCTGTTCAAACCCCAAAAACTTTAAAATACTTAGATTGACAGAATGATGGAAACGCAAGCCGCCTTTGTAGGGCCCGATAGAATTGTTAAACTGAACCCGATAGCCTCTATTGGTTCGAATAGCCCCTTTGTCATCTTCCCAGCAAACGCGGAATATAAGGGTGCGATCCGGTTCGGTCATGCGTTCTAAAATATGATTTTCAAGATAGATGGGGTTCTTGTTAATATATGGAATGACGGTTATAGCCACTTCTTCCACAGCCTGATGAAATTCTGTTTCGCCAGGATTTCTCCTTTTCAATCCATTCATGAAATCATTTAAATTTAATTTCTCTGTTTTGATTAATTTTGCGGCATTCATTTTTTTTCCATTAAATTGATAATTATTAATCTGGTAAGCTATAACTTACATGTTTGCTATTTAGTATAGTTTGATCAAAAATCATTACCAATTCGAACCTTAATTTTTAGAAAATATAACATGAACTCAAAAGGAAACCCCATTTTAATTGAGATGGCAGATCAATTGCCAGAAGGCTCGAAAGCATATCAATTAATTAGGACCAGCGTGGATTACCCTCTAATTATTGAACAAACCAAAGAAGATTTTTATTGCTTTGCTGATCTTGACAAAGAAAGAAAAAATGGCATGACCGCACGATCTATCCTTAAGCAAAATGGATATGAAAACTGGCTTAAAGATATGGAAGAGGAGGATCGGCTAAGAATGTGCGGGGTCTTGCAAATGATAGCTGATCTTGCACAAGAACTGGATGAGGATTGATCTGTTTTAAAACCTAAGCCTTGAGGAAGTATCATGAATTATACCCTTACAACCCTGGCATTTTTTGTCGGGGTTTTGTTACCGGTTCAAGTGGGAGTCAATGCAGAGCTTGCAAGACATATTAATAGTCCTGTTTTGGCAGCATTGGTTTCTTTTCTGGTCGGTGGCATGTGTTTGATATTAGGCGCCATAATTTTTAAGGCTCCTCTTCCAACTTGGAATCACGTGATTTCCCTGCCGAATTGGCTTTGGGGAGGCGGACTGATTGGTGCTTTAGTGGTGTTGGGCTCAATTATAGCCGGACCAAAAATTGGAGCACTGGCTTTGGTGAGTTTGTTACTTGCAGGGCAACTGGTTGGTTCGATAGTAATCGACCACTACGGCTGGTTAGGTTTTGCGATTCAGAAAATGGATTTCCAACGATTGCTGGGAGTAATGTTGTTGGTGGGTGGATTTTTGCTCATCCGCAAAAATTGAAGATGGAAAACATAACACTATTGGGAAGCTTGGCCGGGTTTTTTACTACTGCGGCTTTTGTTCCGCAAGTATGGAAAACCTGGAAGACTAAATCCGCGTCAGATCTTTCGTTAGCGATGTTTTCTGTATTTAGTCTGGGAGTTTTGTGCTGGCTTATCTATGGAATTATGATTGCCCAAACACCAATTATCTTTTGGAATAGTGTAACCTTGATTTTAGCATTGGCGTTATTAGTTATGAAACTGAAATTTGGTTGACTGTTCTCCGCTTCCCAGGATTTGTCTGGAGGCTCGATAGAATTTGTATGTTCAAAAATCTGGCTTAGTTTTTGCTTTCTGGTGCGGTACCTCCCACCATTCGATATTTCCGAAAAGCTGAAATCGTACGATATTTTCGTACAGTTGACTTCTTGAACTGGGGAGCCAGAATTGGATTGAGAGATTCAACGGAGTCTAGTTTCTTCGCTCTCCACTTCTTCTGTCAGTCTTACGGGTATCCATCGAAATATAATCTTCTTTGCTCCTTCTATCCTTTTGTCTTCTATCATCACTTCTTCTTTCCTGTTCCATTTCGGCCTCCTAATATCCTCCGAGCATTACAATATAGGGCCTTAGTCCTTATTCCGCTACTTGACAAACCAAGAAACAGGCACCAAATTGTATATAGCGGTTGGGAGAGGCATTCTCCCAATCGTGCCAGAGTGTGTTGTGGAAATGGTCGAAACTCTGCATTTGCCGATGGTGGTGTTGAGGAGCCATATTCCTCTGCATACTCTGGTTTTTTTATCACTCCCTAAACAAACTTCTGCGGAAATAAGTAGCAGGATTAGCGGGAGTAGCAGCTCACCCATCAAGGCCAACCTGTAAATAAATAGAGTAATCGGACACCTAAAAGGGAATGGCTGGCCTGCTTTAACAGGCAGATTTCAGGTAAAAGTGCGGATTACAAAAAAACCAACCCTCTTTTTTGCCAAAATTTAGCTTTTCTCCATCCACTCCAAAAATTTTAGAACAAAGAAAAAAACACGAAAAAACTAAAAAGCTGGCAAATAACTGGCAAGAATTACCTTTCCCAATAAAAAAGAGGTTAACCCTTTCGAGTTAACCCCATTTAATTTGGTAGCGGGGGCCAGATTTGAACTGACGACCTTTGGGTTATGAGCCCAACGAGCTACCAGGCTGCTCCACCCCGCATCGATATTGTGCTGTTTATTTTATGACTAATACTTGGAAAAGATTACTTTGTCAAGTCGAGGAAGATTTCCAAATTCAAGCTATCGAAGTATTGTTATTCCGTGTTGAGTATGAATTGATGAAGCTCTGCGGATGCTTACGGCAAAAAAACAGGCTCTGCCTGAGAAGCATATCCCAAGACAGAGCCTGAAAAATTAATTGAACTAGAGATTCGCGTTTTTACGATCTGGATTGCGGAAAAGAGAAGTCTCATTACTCAATTCCTCCACCGCGGGAAATGTTTCGTCCGGATGAATCTTCTTGGCTTTTTCCAGCAGTTCCTCTTCTGTCTCTTTGTGGTCTTCATTTGGAATACAACAGTCTACCGGGCAAACTTCCTGACAGGCCTCTTCACCATGAAACCCGACACATTCTGTGCAAAGGTCTGCTTCAATTTCGTAAAAATCTTCCCCTTCGCTAATTGCCGTGTTAGGACATTCCGGCTCACATACTCCACAGTTTATACATTCGTCAGTGATTAGTGTAGACATCTCGTTTTCCTTCTAATTAGTTATTGAACAAAAAATTAATATATAAAAATTAAAGCTTAATGTTCTCAATTTGTTGGAAAGCTGTATTGCTTGTCAGCCTTCGCAAGGCTCTTCAAATTATAGTCAATTACAGGGCAAGTCAAGAGAATTTTTGGCATCGGCCTAAAATTGAAATTCTATCTCTAATTGGATCGAAAAGCCATTAATTATAAGTAGCTTGGAGAACAAATCGTTTTTCAAAAAAATGTCTGTTTAAAAAAAGATTTTTCACCCTTTTTGGCTTCTCTATTTGATATGATTTATTCATGCTTGTCAAAAAGGCTTTACTATACATACCTATTATCCTGATTCTATTTCTGATCCAATCTTATTTTTGGGTACCGACCTACGACAAGCAGGCCACTGGAAACCCAACCAGACTGGTTAAATACGTTCAAGGCTCTGGGGGAGATGCCCAGATACTGAATCCGGTACTCAGTGCAGACACTTCAAGCAGCACCATCAGCGACCTTGTATTTGATGGTCTCATTGATCTGGATAAAGACCTTAAATATCGGCCCCGACTTGCAAAGTCGTGGGTGCAATATGAAGAAGCCTATTTGACTATCGATACATCCTGGTTTTTACCCGGTGGGGAATTGGAAAAAGGCACCGGTAACTGGCCGGAAGTGATGTTAAAAGCTTTATCCAATAACAAAGAATGGAGCGATAACATTCGCAGCATAGAAGTCATTGCTGAAAAGACAGTCGAAGGCCAAATTGAAGAAATTGGTTACACCCTTAAACAACCCGCCAAACTAAAGTTCACACTCGAAAATATCAATCAGGATTTCTTCTTGCCCATTAAAAATTTTCTCGGCGAAGATTATTTCAAAAAATTTCCTTATCAAAAATTCATAGAGGCAAAGGACCCAAAGCGACAAAGCGATCTTGAAAAACAATATGGAAAAATTTTGCAAGTGTCCGAGCATAACCCTGTCATAATATTTGATCTAAGAAAAGATGCTGTTTTCCACGATGGGCACCCCTTCGATTCGGGAGATGTACTGTTCACCTACAACTCCATCATTAATCCGAAGGGGACATCCCCGAGGAAGTCGGATTACGAGCCGGTGAAAACCGCAGCCGTACTTGGACCTCATAAAATAAAATTCACATACAAGCGTCTGTTCTCGCCGGCTTTTGGCTCCTGGGCCATGGGTATTTTGCCGGAACATCTATTGAACGAAAAACAACTACAGCAAGAAGCAAAAGAGAGGGGACGCGATCCCGAAAAATTCATCATGCGCGATAGCAATTTTGGCAGGAATCCGATTGGCACCGGACCTTTCAGTTTTGTGGAGTGGAAATCAGATGAGTTCATACGCCTCGCGCGAAATAAAAAATATTGGGACGGCGCGCCCGAATACAAAGAATATGTCATGCGCATCATCCCCGATTCGCTAACTCAGGAAATGGAATTCTATGCCGGTGCGATAGACAACTACTCCGTTCAACCGCACCAGGTTTCGCGATTTTCGAAAGAAAATAAATTTCAAAGCTTTTCCAGTATCGGCTATTTTTACTCCTATATAGGCTATAACATACGCAATCCCTTTTTTGCTGATGCCGAAACACGCACCGCGCTTGGCATGGCGATCGACATCGACCCCATCATAAAATATGTCCTTTATGGAGAAGGGGAGAGGGTGACGGGGCCTTATCCAAAAATCACCGAATGGTACGATCCAAATGTTAAGCCGCTACCCTACGACCCTGAAACTGCATTAAAAATTTTAAACGCGAAAGGCTGGAACAAGAACGCAGATGGGTGGCTGGAAAAAGATGGCAAGCTGTTCGAGTTCAATCTCATCACCAATAGCGGAAATCCCATTCGCAAAAATATCCGGACAATCGTTCAAGAGAGCTGGCGCAAGATAGGGGTTAAATGCAACACTCAATTGTTTGAATGGGCTGTGTTTTTGAAAGATTTTGTCAATACATTAAAATACGATGCTTTGGTTTTGGGGTGGAGCATGGGCATTGATCCGGACCTTTACCAGATATGGCACTCCAGTCAGGCAGGACCCAAACAATTGAACTTTGTCGGCTATAAAAATGCCGAAGCCGACCGTCTCATTACCCGCATACGAAAAGAATACGACAGGTCGAAACAGGTGGAAATGGCAAGAGAGCTGCATCGAATCATTGCGCGCGATCAACCCTATACCTTTTTATATGTGGCGAAGTCCACGCAAGTGCTTGACAAGAAGATTATGATCGTTGAGAAAGATGAAAATGGAAAAGAAAAATATGCGAAAATCTATCCCACTAAAGATGGGCGCATCAAATACTATTTTAATAAATGGAAAAAGGTGTCGAACCTGCAGCCAGGTGTCCCCAATTAAAATTCTTTTCATATAAATAGCTGCAAAAACCAGAGTGAAGAATGCAATTACCTGACGATGAAAATTTAGAAAAGGCTGCCGCTGAAGGCGATGCGGAGTCTCAATTCACTCTTGCCGCCGCCTGCCATTTGGGTGCGAACAAAGATATTGAAGAAGCCCTCAAATGGTACACCCGCGCGGCAGAACAAGGTCACTCGCAGGCGCAATTCAATCTGGCGATGATGTATTTTGTCGGGGAAGATGTACCTAAAGACTTCGATATAACTGCCAAATGGTTGAAACTGGGGGCAGAGCAGGGTGAAGCCGCCTCGCAAAACGCGCTTGCGGTGTTGTATTATAACGGTCAAGGTGTCGAAAAAAGTCTCGACGAAGCCATCACATGGTGGAAACGGTCGGCATATAACGGCAACCCTTCGGCCCAGATCAGTCTCGGTGCCATGCATTACGATGGAAATGGGGTCGAAAAATCCATGGTGGAGGCTTTGATGTGGCACGATATCTCAATCATTATTGGTAGCGATGATGGTAAGAAAAACAGGGAAACGCTGGAGAAAGAAGCCACACCCGAACAAATTGCCCTGGCTAAAAAACAGGCCCATGAATGGATCGATTTTTGGCAGATGAGGGAACAAGACAACCATTAGCATAGGCCATTGCATGGCGGGCAATTAAAATCTCCCCGGGTTTTTGAGAAACCTTCTGCACGTCATCGCGAACTCCCGGAGGGAGTGTGGCGATCCAAAACTTGAATAAAAATATTTTGCGTAATAAATTTAAGAAAAGGAATGAGTTTTGATTGTAGAAAGAAACAAACAATTTTCAGTGGTGTGTCATTCCCGGACTGCAGAAGATTGCAGTGAAAATGGCGGCTGGTGTGACAGTGAGGAAGAGGCCAACGAATGGGTCGAAGACGAATGCTGGATCTCTATTGGAGATGAGTGGATGTGCATCAACTGCAACGCCCATCATATGCGCCACCTCAAAGTCCACCGACAAGACGTCCACGACAAAAATGATAAAGGCAAAGCCAACGACGGCCTCGATAACGATCTCGTGACTGGCATCGACCCTATGTATTAACTACTTGGCGTAGGGCCAGCTAAAAACTCCCTCCTACGTGCGTTATATTATTACCTTAAATTTCGCGCCCTTGTGGTAAATATTCAATTGGCTTCATGCCCGTTATACGGGCAGAAGAAGTAGCACAATTATTGAAACCACCGATCTACAGGTGGCAAATTTTAAACAACAATAACTGCCGGTTTATCAACTGAAAATGAGGCGAAATAAGTTTATTTAAAACTCCTTTAACATCGTATTTGCGATATTTATTAGGCTGATTTTTTGATTTTCCGCTGCGCGCTCCCCACCTGATTTAATTATAAGTCATTAAATAAAGAAGAGTTTTCCCGATCAATTGCTTACGATGTAATGTGTAAATGTTATCCTATATTTGATAAAATTATTTAATAATTAGACAAACCAAATATTTTTTATTAAGATAATGGTGATGGATAACTCAATGGATATTAAAGCCAGACTAGAGGAAATTCAGGCAAGGCCGGTTGGATTGCCCTACGAAATAAAACCGCCAGAAGCCGCTTCTCTTATAAGGGAACGTGAGTTACTTCTCAAAATAGCCATAGCGCTGGAAGAACAGAATCAGTATTTATTAAAGAAAATGGAAACTCTCGATCTGTTTAAGGGAGAGTCTTTGGTAAGGCCGGTTAAAAAAGATGGTAGTAGTAAAGAAGTGATCGAGAAAAGCCAGGCGAGCGCTAGAACCTAGGGGTTCTTTATATTTGCTGGAAAATTTTGGTAGCCCCCTCCTTAGTTTCATCTCCTTACAAAACGTATTCCCATTTCGCTTTGAAAAAAAACTAGCCTGGGAAAGCCAAGGTAGGCACCTTGATTCCCGAAGATGCCTTTTCGATCCGAGTTTGGCGGATGTGGGCTACCCTTCCAAGGCATGGAAGCTATGGAAAGATATGACAGGCGATTCTCTCTTATGAGAGAAAGAAGATGGTTCCAGCCAATCTAGTTTGTTTTGCCTGCCTCACACCCAGGAAGACTCAGATGCCCTGGCCCCCAGGCCGTGTTAGGCCGAGGGCGGTAAGGGCTCAATACCCTTTACCGGTTTCTACTTGAGTTCACCGGCACTGTATCCGAGATTTCAGGACAGGATTGCACCGTTGCCGCCCTCAATAACAATTTAGTTCCAAGGGAGAAAATCTGCCACTTTTCCGTAATTATAATTTAGGAGGCCTGAGGGTAAAGCAATTGACCCAAGGTGACCAAGGTAGGATTAGGGCCTATTCGATCTGAATTTGGTGGGGGTGTGCCAGACGTTGTTATATTGTTCGCTCAATTCAGGTGATGGTTTTATGCCTGATCTACACCTACAACCTCCAGATGCCCTGGCCCTCGGGCCATGCTTTATGGGGTTCATTTAATAGATCAATTGAGCTCTAGATTTATTCCAACAATTTGTCGATGCGCGATTTGAAGAATTTGAAACCTCGGGTGCCGCTGATGAACTCACCGCTCACCAGATTATCGGTGGTTTTGCCAAGGATAAATGCTGGGGTTCCACGTACTCCTGCCATCTGAGCTTCTTTCATATCGTTATTGATATACTTTTTGTAGCGTTGAGCTTTGAGGCAGTTTTGGAAGGGTTCTAGTTTGAGTCCGATTTTCGTGGCGTGATTTTTAATATCCTCCGCACTCATTTTATTACCTTCATAAAGGGCATCGTGCATGGGCCAGAACTTGTCTTGTTCGCCAGCGCAATGGGCAGCGTTGGCGGCGGGCCGTGCATTTTTATGAAAGGGTAGGGGGAAATCGCGAACAACGAGCCGCAACTTACCGGTATCGATGTATTCCTTTTTCAATTTAGGTAGAGCATTTTTATAGAACTTTTTACAGAATGGGCATTCATAGTCGGTAAACTCGATCAGCGTGACCGGTGCTTTCAGGTCTCCAAGAATCGGGCTGCCCAGAGTTGCCACGTTTTGAGCTGTTGTGGGTCTTCCTTTGGGCTCGGCTTTTGAAACAAGACCGTTTTTCTTAATCTCTCTAAGTTCTTTTTTTATAGCTCGCAGCTCTTCGAGAATAGCTTTTCCTTGTTCCTGGGTGATTCCCTCTCCGAAAAGGGTTGCGGGAATAAATAGAACCAAGAGTGAAATAATTAAGAATTTTTGCATTTTTAAGTCTCAGGAATATTCTCGTTTTAGAGTTGAGTTGTTCTGATAATTTGTTTTGGACGGTCTTTAGTTTTTGAATTAGTTATTTTTAAGTAACTTATTGAATTTATTAGCTTATTTTATTTTTTATGCAGGATTTTGCTTCGAGTGTTCTCTTTTCATCAACCATACCCGTGTTTGCAGAAATTTTAAATCTTTTTCTCAATTATGGCTAATTTAGTTTGCAATAATATACAAGCAAAGGCTTTGATTATTAAACAGATTTGTTTATAATAGCTTCTCCCGAAAACCTTTCTATTTGAGATTTAATTATGAGTATTGACGACAAAGAATTAGAAGATTTCATGCCTGACCTTGAATTGGAATGGTCCGATGAGGCCCAGACCCGTATGAAAAACGTACCGTTTTTCGTCAGAAAAAGCGTTGTCCGCGGAATCGAACAATATGCGAAAGATAAGAGCCTAACGCTGGTCGATGACGAAGTGGTTTCTCGTGCAAGACAAGAAAGGGAAGGGGCCGCGATGGAGGCTGCCAAACAAAAACGAGAAGCAGAGCAGGCAGCAAATAATGGTGAAGCTCCCACCCGTCGTCAATACGTTAGTTTCACATTTTATAAACTCGACCCGGCATTCCGGCGTCTTCCCAAAGATGAGCGTGACAGGGGAATGAAAGAGTTTATCGACATATTGGAAGAGTACGATAATTCTTCTGATATGATTCTTCTATGTTACTCCATGGTCGGTCTGCGTGGGGATACCGACATCATGATCTGGAGAATTTGCTACAGTATGGAAGAGTTTCAGGCCATGACGACGCGGTTGTTACAAACCGGACTTGGCAAGTATCTTGATGTATCGCATTCTTATCTTTCCATGACCAAGCGATCCATGTATATGGATTTTATCAATCCGGAACATGAAGAAGATCGTACCCACATCATCCCGGGCAAAGCTAAATATCTATTCATCTATCCTTTCGTTAAAACTCGCGAATGGTATTTGCTGACGCAGTTCACCCGGCAGGGAATTATGGACGAGCATATTTATGTCGGCAACAAATATCCTTCGGTCAAACTGAACACGACCTACTGCTTTGGCATCGACGATTACGAATTTGTAGTCGCCTTCGAAACAGATTCGCCGGATGATTTCCTTGATCTCGTTCAGGAATTACGCGAAACGGAAGGCAGCCGATATGTTAAGGAAGATACGCCAATCTTCAGTTGTGTCGCAATGTCTATTGAAGACACAGTCAAAAGCCTTGGCTGCTAGTGGGCAGGGCACGCCCTGCAGCAAATAGGGCAACTTTTCTTCCTTAATTAGGTCTTGAGCAACAGATTATATTCATTGCCCCCTGTAACATCCCCGGGTAGAAGGCGCTAGAATCCCATTTCTAGAAACCTTTCTAGCTTGCTTAGCCAAAACTGTATTGACCTATTGCCCCCACGCTAGTGGGAAATCTTTATATTAACTTTAAAATTATAAAGTAAAATGTTCCTCAGAATATTCTGGGAACATGTGCGATGAAGAAAACTAAAATAGTCGTCGTTGAAGACGAAGCCGATATTCTTGAGGTAATTGATTACAACCTGTCGAAAGAAGGTTTTGAGGTTTGTTCTGCTTTGGACGGCGAAGAGGGATTGGCTTTGGTAAAGAAAGAAGTCCCTGATCTGGTCATTCTAGATCTGATGTTACCTGGACTGGATGGAATCGAAGTTTGCCGCAAATTGAAAGCCGATTCTACAACCAAGTCCATTTCTATCATCATGGTCACGGCAAAAGGTGAGGAAAGCGATATCGTGTTGGGTCTTGGCATGGGTGCTGATGACTATGTGGTGAAACCATTTCGTCCCCGAGAGCTTATGGCACGGATCAAATCGGTTTTGCGTCGAGGTGGATTACGGGAAGAAGGTGACCAGGAACTTATTTCGAGAGGTGAATTAGTTATCGATAGCAACCGTCATGAAGTGCGGTTGGAAGGAAAAAAGATTGTCTTAACCGCGATGGAATTCAAACTTTTGCATTTTCTGGCTTTGCATCCCGGTCGGGTATTCACTCGGGAAAACCTTTTGAGTCATGTATCTTCTGAAGATGCCTATATCATTGACCGAAATATAGATGTACATATTCGTTCTATTCGCAAAAAACTCGACCAGCATCGAGAACTGATTGAAACCATCCATCGAGTGGGCTATCGTTTTCGTGATGAGGAGAGTTAGTAAATGCTTCGTTCTCGAATCTTATGGAAATTGTTTGCGGGCTATGTAGTTCTTATATTACTCTCCACAATCGTTGTGGGTACACTTGTCTCTCAACAAGTTGAAGAAGAAACTCTAACAGAAATTGAACGGTCTCTTGATGTGCGGGCGACCCTGCTTCGGGGTATAGCTCTCGAATTATTCTCTGGTTCTCCTGATAAAAATATTCAGGACCGTATAAAAAGTCTGGGAAAAAAAACCAACACCCGATTCACTATTATAAAGTTGGATGGGATGGTGCTTGCCGATTCGCAAGAAGACCCAAAAACCATGGACAACCACTCGAGTCGTCCTGAAATTCTCGCCGCACATTCTCACGGTCACGGTATGACCACACGATTCAGCAATACCATAGACACCAAGATGATGTACTACGCTCTCACAGTAGAAAGAGAAGATAATTTGCTGGGATATGTGCGAACCTCTCTGCCTCTTTCTGCTATTGATGATCGACTTTCACGTATACACACTCTTGTGCTTTTTGCAATGAGCGTCTCAGTGTTCGTGGCCTTGCTGTTGGGGTTTTTCGTGGCTAGAGGTTTTGCGAAACCTTTAACAGCCATGACCGTCATCGCTGAATCTATGTCCGATGGTAATTACGATCAACGTGTTGCTATCGATAGAAAAGATGAGATTGGCTCCCTGGCTCAGACCCTCAACAAAATGGCGCGGAGTTCTCGTGAACGATTGGAAACCATTGTTTTGGAAAACAATAAACTAGTGGCAATTCTGGCTGGAATGGTAGAAGGAGTGGTGGCTGTTGATAAAAACGAAACTATCATTCATTTGAACGAAGCGGCAAGACGGATACTAGGCATTTTATCCGATGAAGATATTCATCCGCGAATCTGGGAAGCGACCCATTCCCAGGAGTTCTGTCAGATTTTTTCTGCAGCCTTGAATGAAGTGACGGAAATTAGAAAGAAGATGAAAATTTCTACAAGCTCAACCGAGCAGCTGGTCGAGGTTCACGCTTCTCCCTTTCGTAATGCTGCGGGAGAGCTGGTCGGTGCTGTTGCCGTTTTGCATGATGTTTCTGAGTTGGATCGTTTAGAAACCATCCGCCAGGATTTTGTAGCCAATGTTTCTCATGAACTAAAGACCCCCATTACCGCGATTCGAGGTTTGGTGGAAACGATGATTGAAGATGAAGAAATGTCTGTAGAAAATCATCGTAAATTTTTAACAAAGACAATGAACCAAACCCTTCGTCTTTCTAATATAGTTACCGATCTTCTCGCGCTTTCACGGTTGGAACCAGCGGGGATGGATTTAATAAAAGAGCCTCTCGATTTTCGGGATGTGGTCAAAGATTCTCTCCAGGCTCTTCTTCCCGTGAGTGAAGATAAAAATATTCCTATTGAGAGCCAAATTTCTGATGAGCCGGTGGAAGTTCTAGGGGATAGAGAAGCGCTTTTTCAATCAGTTAATAACCTGATTGATAATGCCATTAAATATAACTCAAAAAATGGTAAAGTATGGCTGCGTCTGCATAAAGAAGAAAAAAATGCAGTGGTGGAAGTTCGCGACTCGGGTATTGGTATTGAACCTTTAGAACAACACCGGATCTTCGAACGCTTTTATCGTGTCGATAAAGCAAGATCGAGACAAGTTGGCGGCACCGGTCTGGGACTATCCATTGTCAAACATACGGTTCTTGCACATGGCGGCCAGTTATCTGTGGAAAGTATCCAGGGAACCGGAAGTACATTTCAAATCTCCATCCCCTTAAAAAGTCATAGCAAATAAATATCCTACCACAAGCAAAGCAACCCCTAATCAATGATTAGAAATATTTTGGAACACAGGACAAATAATATAAAGAGAGCCATTTTGTTTTTGATCGTGGTCTCGATGGTAGGATGGTTTAGTAATTCGGATGCGGGGACCCGGGATTCGGAAAAAATTGAAAGGCTGGAAAAAAGACTTGAAAAACTAGAGGAAAGGGAGAGAACAAGATACCGAAAAGGGGAAAACGAAATCATTTCCTATTATAAATATGGATTCAAAATGCGCACCCGCGATGACCAGTTCAGGTTTCAGGTGGGTGGGCGCATTATGCATGACTGGGGCTTCTTCAGTGAATCCAAGACTTTCAAATCTACCATTGGTCAACAAGAGAATGGGGCCCGTTTTCGTCGCGTCCGTTTTTTTATGGCAGGCATGCTTTATAACACCATGAAGTTTAAATTTGATATTGATGTGGATGGGGGTTCCAACGGTGTAACATTCAAAGACATGTATATTGGGGTAGCACGCATCCCCCTTCTCGGAAATTTCCAGGTAGGCCATTTCAAACGACCGGCATCTTTAGATTCTGTCACCAGTTCCAAATATCTGACATTTATCGAGCGCTCTTTAACAAATACATTTTTCAAAACTCGAAATGTTGGCTTTGCTTTTTACAATCATGCTTTAAATAAAAGCCTCAACTGGTTTGTGTTTGTAAATAAAGAAACCAGTGAAAGGCCACCGGACTTTAGAATTGATGGCGACTGGAATGTCACCAGTAGAATCTCCGGTTCACCTTATTACTCCCAAGATGGAAAGCGTTGGGTTCATTTGGGAGCAAGTTGGAGTTATGAAAAAGCAACCGATAATCAGGTAACATTCAATGGTGCACGCGATACCGAAATTACAAGTACTTTGGTAACGACTGGGGCCATTGCTGCACGAAAATTCAATATTATTGGATTGGAAGGGGCTGTCAACATGAACCAGTTCAGTCTCCAGAGCGAATATGTTTTTACTGATGTGAAAAGAGATGAAAACACCAACGGTCAGTTGGATGCCTTTTATGTACAAGGAAGCTGGTACTTGACAGGTGAAAACCGTCGCTATTCTCGAAAAAAAGGTGTTGTCGCACGATTTAAACCTAACGAGACTTTTAACTGGAATAAAAAATGGTCGGAAGGGAAGGGAACCGGTGCTTTGCAATTGGCGATTCGATATTCCGAGTTGGACTTGAATGACCAAAGCGCGGGTATTACTGGCGGTGAACAAAAGAGCCTGACGCTGGGGCTTAATTGGGAATTGAACCCAATGTCACGCCTAATGTATAACTATGTTCACGCTGACTTCACCAGTGGTACCGGGACGGATAACGGTACACTGGACTCGAATATTATCCGTTTTCAGATCGATTGGTAAAGCGTCCTTTTAAAAACAATTATTAAAGCAGGGTGTCCTCTGGATGCCCGCATAGCGCCATATTAAGTAAGATTTAGAAAAGTTTTATCCCGCCTTTTTATTTTCTTAATATATTTTTTCTACACTCCTTTTCAAGATACTCGTTTGTAAACCAAAGCTTCACAAGATCTTTATCATTTCTTTACAAATGAAAAGTAATCTAACCATGAAAAAGGAGTTAAAAATGAATCGATTACTACTGAATTTTGCCTTATCCATAGTTTTTCTGCTTTCCCTTGCTGCAACTAGTTTTGCGGGTTCATTAGCTGGTAAGGTTCGAATCGATGGTTCGAGCACGGTTTTCCCAATAACTGAAGCGGTTGCGGAAGAATTTCAGAAAATTCACCGAAAAGTCCGTGTAACTGTAGGCATTTCGGGAACGGGAGGCGGATTTAAAAAATTTATAACAGGCCAAACTGATATCAACGATGCATCTCGACCAATAAAAAATTCCGAACTAGAAAAGGCCACAAAAAATGGAATAGGCTACATCGATTTGCCAGTTGCTTTTGACGGGCTGTCGGTTGTGATCAATCCCAAAAATGATTTTGTGGACCATCTCACGGTAACCGAGCTAAAGAAAATCTGGCAACCTGCCAGCACTGTAAAGACCTGGAGTGATGTTCGACCCGAATGGCCGAATAAAACCATCAAGCTTTACGGCCCGGGATCTGATTCCGGAACTTTTGATTATTTTACTAAAGCCATCAATGGAAAATCGCAGGCTTCCCGTGCGGATTTTACAGCAAGCGAAGATGATAATGTTCTTGTGATGGGTGTCGCTGGGGATCCCTATGCTCTTGGCTACTTCGGTTACGCGTATTACAAGGAAAACAAGTCCCGATTAAAAGTAGTTCCAATAGATGGTGGAGATGGCCCTGTTAAACCAACAGAAAAATCAATCAACGATGGTTCTTATAAACCTCTGTCTCGTCCAATTTTTATCTATGTCAGTGACAAAGGATCTCAGAAACCTGAGGTTAAAGAGTTTGTACGCTTTTATTTAAAGAATGCTGCGGTGCTTTCGAAAGAAGTTGGCTATATTCCACTTCCAGATAGTGACTATGAAAACTCTTTGAAAGAGTACGATAAGTGGAGCAACACGTTGATTGGAAAAAATAACTCTGAGGTGAGTATTATTAAAGTTTCACTAAAAGGGAATTCTGCTATTGGAAAATAGTTCTGCAAGTTTGCGGTTTGGTGACAATACTTTTAACCGAGGTCGATCAAAACGTTGGCGTGAAGAAATCATTAAAGGAGGATTGTTTCTTTGCGCCTCGGTATCTGTTTTAACGACCTTTGCAATTGTTTGGATTCTGGTTAGTGAGGCGGGAATATTTTTTAAAGATGTTCCTGTCTTCGATTTTTTGTTCGGAACTCAATGGACACCGCTTCTGGAACCTCGATCTTTTGGGGTTCTTCCTCTGGTATGTGGAACACTTCTAATCGTCGTGGGGACAGCATTGATTGCCCTCCCAGTTGGTTTGGCTACAGCCATTTATTTGAGTGAATACGCTTCGTCCCAAATACGAAGTGTTCTCAAACCTCTTTTAGAAATTCTTGCAGGGATTCCTACAGTAGTCTATGGCTATTTTGCGCTCACTTTCATAACACCTCTTTTGCGTGAGGTGTTTCCCGATGTACAAATTTTTAATGCCGCCAGCGCTTCTATTGTTGTGGGTATAATGGTTCTTCCCATGGTGGCATCTCTTTGTGATGATACTCTTCGTGCTGTTCCAGATTCTTTACGTCAGGGAGCTTATGCCGTGGGAGCGACACAGTGTGAAGTGATCCTTGGAGTAGTGGTTCCATCTTCCCTTTCAGGGATAATGGCTGCTTTTGTATTGGCGATTTCTAGAGCAATTGGTGAAACCATGGCGGTCACTCTTGCCGCGGGCGCAACTCCCAAAATGACGGTGGATCCTTTTGTCGCTATTCAAACTATGACTGCTTATATTGTTCAGGTGAGTCTCGGCGATACACCCGCAGGTGAAATTGGATACCAGACCATTTTTGCGGTATCGGCGTTGCTTTTTGTTATCACTCTTTGCATGAACATCCTTTCAAATAATCTTCTGCGCCGGTTTCGGGAGGTGTATGAATGATTTCCCGGAATCTCACCAATCGTTACTTCATTGCCAGAATATTTCACGGATTTTGTTTTACTGTGGCCTGGATTGGGGTATTAATTTTAGGGATATTGCTGTTCCATGTGACCCGGGAAGGAATTCAATGGTTGGACTTACAGTTTTTGACAGATTTCCCCTCTCGTTTTCCTGCCAAAGCGGGTATTCATTCTGCTTTATTTGGAACGCTATGGCTCATTGGTTTAACAGCCCTTTTTTCTGTGCCAATAGGTATGGGTTCAGGGATTTATCTCGAAGAGTTTGCTAAAAAAAATCGAATCAGTCGTTTTATCGATTTAAATATTTCAAATCTAGCGGGTGTTCCGTCAATTGTCTATGGAATGTTGGGCTTGGTGATTTTTGTGCGTTGGTTTGGCTTAAATCAAAGTGTGCTGGCCGGTAGCATGACGATGAGTCTTTTGATTTTACCTGTGATCATAATTTCCACTCGAGAGGCTTTACGCGCCGTACCCAATACGATTCGCCAAGCGGCTTTTGCATTGGGTGCAACACGTTGGCAAACGGTGTATGCGCATGTGCTTCCCGCAGCTTTTCCAGGAATTCTCACGGGCATAATTCTCGCATTATCTCGGGCTATAGGGGAAACGGCCCCTTTAATTATGATTGGTGCGTTGACATATGTGGCGTTTGTTCCTGAGGGGCCCATGGATGACTTTACAGCACTTCCCATTCAAATTTTTAACTGGGCCTCCCGGCCGCAGGAAGAATTTCATGAACTAGCAGCAGCAGGAATTCTGGTTCTACTATTTGTACTTTTAATAATGAATTCTTTAGCCGTTATTATTCGCCATCGGTTGGAGAAAAGGAATCCATGAACGCAAACTCAATAGCAAATGTATTATCTGAAAAAAAGAAGGAACTGGGAAACAATATTGTCCTTCAAACCCAGGAACTAAAAATCAGCTACAACGCTGAACCTGCCGTAAAAGGTGTTTCTTTATGCATACCCGAACGTGAAATTACGGCCATCATTGGTCCCTCTGGTTGTGGGAAAAGCACATTGCTTCGCTCTTTTAATCGCATGAATGATTTTGTTCCAGGAGCCAGTTTGGAAGGAAAGGTTTTATACCGCGATACTGACCTATATGGAAAAGATGTTGATCCCGTGGAAGTGCGGAGAAAGATTGGGATGGTTTTTCAAAAGCCAAATCCTTTTCCGAAATCAATTTTTGAAAATGTGGCTTGGGGGCCTTTAATAAATGGATATCAACAGGATATTTATGAACGGGTAGAGAAATCTCTTCAGCAGGCAGCGTTATGGGATGAGGTAAAAGACAGGCTTAAGAGCTCAGCTTTGGCTTTATCGGGGGGTCAGCAGCAACGTCTCTGCATTGCCAGAGCTTTGGCTATGGAACCCGAGGTTATTTTGATGGATGAGCCTTGCTCAGCCTTGGACCCAGTGTCCACAGCTCATATTGAAGATTTAATGTTTGAACTGAAACAAAAGTATACTCTGGTAATCGTCACTCATAATATGCAACAGGCTTCTCGGGCTTCAAAATTTACGGCTTTTTTTGATGCCGGGAAACTTATTGAATTTGAAGAGACTGAAAATATTTTCACACGTCCCAAACATAAGCGAACCGAAGATTATGTGACGGGACGATTCGGATAAACGGAAAACGAAATGGCAAAACATTTACAAAGAGACTTAGATAATTTAAAGAAAGAATTGTTAACCAGCAGCTCTTTGGTGGAAGAAGCCGTTAACCACTCTATCGATGCTCTGGTGAATCGTCGCATAAAACTTGCTGAAGAGGTTATTGAGGGCGACTATCAGATCAACCAGAGAGAAAACCAAATTGAAGAGGAATGTCTCAAAATTCTGGCTTTACATCAGCCAGTTGCGGCCGACCTTCGATTTATAATTTCAGTTCTGAAAGTGAATAATGATTTAGAACGAATAGGGGACCTGGCTGTAAATATTGCCGAGCGTGCTCTCTATCTTTCCTCTCATGAACCCCTTCAGGCGGCCCTCAATTTTCCACGCATGGCAGATGGTGCCAGGGCAATGATGCGAAAAAGCCTTGATGCGCTTATTGGAATGGATACTAAACTTGCCCGGATTGTTTTAACTCTGGATGATGAGATTGATGATTTAAACAGAGATATGTATGCCACGCTGCAAAATGTAATGCGCGAGAACCCAGAGTTTATTGATAGAGCAGTTCACACTCTTTCCGTGTCTCGTTATCTGGAACGAATTGCAGATTTATCTACCAATATTGCTGAGGACGTTGTGTTTATGGTGGAGGGTGAATTAATACGGCATAAAGCTGTGGGTAACCCTTAGGTAATAACCTGACACGATTCCTTAGGCACCGAGTACTTCCGGTGGATTGGTAAGTTTTGGAATTTTCTCTTCTTCCTGCGTCGCACCCTGCGGCTTGTTTTGTAGCATATTAAAAAGTCGCACCAGTGTGGACTTCATTTCCTTCCTATGAACCACATCATCGATCAAGCCATGCTCTAACTGAAACTCCGATCTCTGGAATCCAGCAGGCAGTTTTTGTTTGATGGTTTGTTCGATAACGCGGGGTCCGGCAAAGCCAATAAGAGCTCCTGGCTCGGCGAGTATGATATCCCCAAGCATGGAAAAACTTGCTGACACCCCGCCCATAGTGGGATCGGTGAGGATGGAGATATAAGGAATCTTTTTTAAACTGAGTTTTTGCAGGGCCGATGAGGTTTTTGCCATTTGCATGAGTGAAAAGATACCTTCCTGCATGCGCGCACCGCCTGAGCAGCTGACAATAATCAGGGGAACATTATTTTCCATAGCTCTTTCGATGGACCGTGTTATTTTCTCACCGACGACCGACCCCATGCTTCCGCCCATAAAACTGAAGTCAAAAACAGCAATTTCGACAGGGAGTCCTTCCATTAACCCTGATCCAGTAATGATGGCATCGTTGGTTTGGTTTTTCTTGATGGTGGCACGCATCCTGTCTTTATATTTTTTGGTGTCTTTAAATTTTAGCGGATCAGGGGAGGTCAGGTTTTGGTCCTGTTCGATAAATGTTTCATGATCGATCAATAGATGTATGCGTTGTCGGGCATCGAGACGAAAATGGTATTCACATTTGGGGCAAACTTTGAGATTGTCTTCCAGTTCCGCAACATAAATCTGTTCTTTGCATTTCTTACACGAGACCCATAGGTCTTCATCTTTCGTGGGCTTTTTGCCGATACCGGCTTTGAGTTTGTCTAACCAGGACATGGCTACTCTTATTGTGGGGTGTGAGGGGGCGGTGTGGTTTCTTCCTCTGCAACCGCATTTTTATTTTTAATCAACAGGCCAATAGGTCCGATCACAGTATAAGTGATGCCTAATATAAACAAGGCTACACGGGGGATGGTCGCAAGAACGTAAATGAATAAGATTACGAACAGGAACCGCGAAAAAGCCACACGTTTATTGAAGTTTAGTTTTTTAAATGCCGGGTACTTTATGTTGCTCACCATCAGAAAGGCCAATCCATAAATGACCATAACCATGATGAATGGGTTGATTCGTGTGGCAAATAAATCCTCAAACGCAATGACAAGAGACGCCACCACTACGGCAGCAGCCGGGCTCGGCAAGCCAATAAAATGTGAGCCGCTAATATCTGGCTTGGTGACGTTGAAACGTGCCAGGCGAAGAGCTGCACAAAGCAGGAAAAGGAAAGCCGCCATCCACCCCAGTCTGCCAAAGGGTTTTAGAACCCAGGCATATGCCAGAAAGGCCGGAGCCATTCCGAAAGTGATGATATCGGCTAACGAGTCGTATTGCATTCCGAAGGCGCTGGTGGTTTTTGTCAAACGCGCGATGCGACCATCCAACCCATCGAAGATCATTCCAATTGCAATGGCCCAGGCGGCGTGGTAGAAATTTTCGTTCAAGACAGCAACGAATGCGTAGAACCCACAAAATACATTTCCCGTCGTGAACAGACTGGGGAGTATATGTATGCCTTTTCTTGGTGTCATCTTATTTTGCAGTTATTTTAAAAATCCAATGATTGAACTTCCGCCGCTTACCTTATCGCCTTCTTTAACTTTTATTTCTGTGCCTTCAGGAACGAAGATATCGGTTCGCGAGCCAAAACGGATCAGACCAAATCGTTGTCCGAGTTCGTAGTCATCGCCTTCTTTAGCATAACAAACGATTCGTCGAGCAATTAGCCCCGCGATTTGCTTGACCAATATCTTTGTTGAACCATTGTTCAACACAACCGCGTTTTGTTCATTATCCAACGATGCCTTGTGACTGGCAGCGTTGAGAAACTTACCTTTATTGTACCGCACCGCTTCGATTTTACCAGCAATAGGTACGCGGTTCACATGCACGTTGAAAACGTTCAAAAAAACACTGACCCGTGTGTAGGTGTCATTTGGCAATAACGGGTCACTCTCCTTAATAATTTCTACGACCTTACCATCGGCCGGAGAGACAATTACATTGGGTTCCTGCGGGATGTTACGCTCAGGATCGCGAAAAAACCAGGCACAGAACAGGAAAAGCCCCTCAAACAATCCAGCAGCCCAATAATAAGAAAACGAGTAAAACGCCGCGGCCAAAAAAGCCAGTGGGATGATGAATATAAAGCCTTCTTTGGCTATGGGACTGCGCATAAATGTTCGCCCTTACTGCAATTTCTTGCCGACGAAAGGCATCATCTTACGCAATTTTTCTCCCACCTGTTCGACGCGGTGCTCTTTGCCTTTTCTCAACAATGCGTTGAACATGGGCCGGTTGGCCTGATTTTCCAGAATGAACTCTCTGGCAAAACTACCACTTTGAATCTCACCGAGAATTTTCTTCATCTCCGCACGGGTTTCATCGGTGATGATGCGCGGTCCCCGTGTAACATCGCCATAAGCCGCGGTGGTGCTGATGGAATAACGCATGTTCCCAATTCCACCTTCATAAATCAGATCAACAATCAGTTTGAGTTCATGAAGACACTCGAAATAGGCAAGGTTCGGATCGTAACCCGCATCGACCAGAGTGTCATAACCCGAACGAATCAGCTCGGTAACGCCGCCACATAATACGACTTGCTCACCAAAAAGATCGGTCTCTGTTTCTTCTTTGAAATTTGTTTCCAGAACACCGGCGCGTGTGCCACCAATTCCTTTGGCGTAAGCCAGAGCGATTTTTTTGGCGTTCTTGGTGGCATTTTGGTGAATCGCCATGAGGCAGGGCACGCCAGCGCCTTGCTCATAGGTACGACGTACCAAATGACCCGGACCTTTAGGCGCAACCATGAATACATCGACATTGCTTGGCGGCTCAACCTGACCGAAATGAATATTGAAGCCATGACCAAAGGCAATTGCCTGGCCTTTGCGTAAATGAGGAGCAATATCGTTCTGATACATTTCCCGTTGTTTGTCATCGGGAATGAGGATCATCAGAATGTCGGCTTTTTTAGTCGCTTCAGCAACGGTGGTTACTTTCAATCCGTCTTTTTCTGCGCGTTTCCAATAAGCACTGCCTTTACGAAGCCCGACCATGACTTTCATGCCGCTGTCATGCAGGTTGCGAGCATGGGCGTGACCCTGACTGCCGTAACCGATGATGGCGATGGTTTTTTTCTTGATGACTTTTATATCCGCGTCTTTGTTGTAATAAATCTTAGACAAAACTTTTCTCCTTATCCTTAATTGGTTGTGAGCGATTTATTTCCACGGCCGATGGCGATCCTTCCTGAACGCACAATCTCTTTGATCCCCATAGGAGTCAAAAGTTCAATGAAGCTGTTTATCTTGCCTTCGTCGCCAGTGATTTCGATGGTGTAGGTGGAAGAACTGACATCCACCACTTTAGCTCTAAACAGGTCTACGACCCGGAGCATTTCTTCACGAACGCGAGACTCAGCGTTCATTTTTACCAGTACCAGTTCGCGGTCGACAAAAGTTTCATGTGTCAAGTCCACGACTTTGATAATATCAACGAGCTTGTTCAGCTGTTTTGTAATTTGTTCGATCTTTGCTTCGTCGCCAACGGTGACAATGGTCATCCGTGAAATATTGGGATCCGCAGTTTCGGCAACGTTCAGACTTTCGATATTGAATCCGCGGCCACTGAAAAGTCCGGACACGCGAGATAGAACGCCGAAATGGTTATTCATAAGTACAGAAATGGTATGCTGCATGTTCTTCCAGTTTAAAAGTTAGTTGCTATCAGCCAATGGGCTGTCAGCCATCCGGCTGTCCGCCATCTGATTGATTCTATTAGAAATAGAGGTCATTAAACCCCTTATACTAGCAAAATCAATGCTTTTTTACTATTAAGAATTGCCCAAATATACGATATTGAGGACATATGGCGGGGAAAAGAAGCGATTTTAACATTGCCGGGGTGGTAAAGGAACTGAAAAAAACGGTTAAAGACTTCCGCACCCCAAGCGTCACGGTGATCGCGAAGAAAAATGATCCGTTTGCGGTTCTGGTCAGTTGCATCATCAGTCTGCGGACACGAGATGAAGTCACCGAACCCGCTTCGGCAAGACTGTTTGCGATGGCAAAATCTCCCGCCGAATTATTGAAATTATCCAACGCTAAAATTGAAAAAGCCATTTACCCCGCCGCGTTTTTCAGGAACAAAGCGAGCTCGCTTAAAGAACTTTGCAAGGTATTGGTGGAAGATTATTCCGGGAAAGTTCCAGACACGTTGGAGGAATTGCTCAAACTCAAAGGGGTAGGGCGGAAGACCGCGAACCTGACCTTGATTTTGGGACACGACAAACCCGGCATTTGCGTCGATATCCATGTGCACCGAATCTCGAACCGTTTGGGCTATGTGAAAACCAAATCACCCGACGAAACTGAAAAGGTGTTGCGCGAAATTCTGCCGAAACGGTTCTGGAAAGGTTTTAACGATCTACTGGTTTCGTTCGGGCAAAACCTATGCAAACCCGTCTCACCATTCTGCTCCACCTGCCCAATAGAAAACCATTGTCCGAAAATGGGTGTGGAGCGAAACCGTTAGGCAGACATCGCGGTGCGTTGTCAAACCCTGTACACCTAAACATTTAGGAGTTTGGTCAGTGGTAGAAGAAGAGGGAAAACTGGCTAAAATGGTTCAACGAGCGGATATTCAATTACGGAATTCGTATAATGTGTCCGAAGCCGCTAAGATAATTGGAGTTAGTAAAAAACCGGTAAAGCGAATGATAGAAGAACATGAGATTATAGATGATGAAACAAGGCTTGGAACCCTTCAAAGCTTTTTAGTTAGGGCAACTGTGAGAGTGCTGCATGAAGAGTTGATTTCTTTCCTTCAAAGAGGAGCAAGGGTAAATTGTGAAAAAGGTTAGAGATTTTTTATTCCTATGGGGTTCAATATTTGTAACCGTGGTTTGGGTCGCTGTAATTGGATGTGAGGTTATTGGGAATTTCCCGAAGCTATCAAAAGAGATGGGGCTGAATGGTATAGGCGATTTTGTGGCAGGGGCTATGTCTCCACTTGCGATATTTTGGTTGGTTATGGTTTATTTGCAACAGCGAAAAGAAATGAGAGAACAAGTTGCCCAGACTGAAAAAATTGCAGAGGAAACAAAAGAGCAAGTTAAAGCTATGGAAAAGGATTTGGCTATTCGACATGAACCCGTTTTTGCCTGCGATTCTTTAATTTATTCGAAATCCAGTATTGATGGGTGCTCCCGCGTAACGATTTCGATTGTGAATTTTGGTGGCGTAGCCTTGCACTTGCATGCTAAGGGCGGGGAAAAAAGCGAGGTAAGTAAATTTTCAACATCGAGGCATGTAAAAACTGGTGGAACAGTATCAATGGTAATTGAATTTGAGGGGAATATTGAAGAGGCAAAAGATGAGTTTATAGAGATTAAATATAACAACAGGTTTGGGGTTGAGACGAAGTATCAATGTCCTATTGGAAAAGGTGCAACAAAAGAAGATTTCTTTTCCTATATGTTAGCCTTCTAATCAAGGGTTAACCGTTTCTTCAAAGAGGAGCTAAGGCGAATTGTGAGTGAAAAAATAATGAACTGGGCGATATTTTTTACAGGTATTTGGATTTTAATACTCGTTGTATTGTCTACTTACAACTTCTGGATAAACTCACCTGAAACCTTAGACGCTAATGAACTAGGAGATTTTATTGCAGGTGCAATGGCTCCCTTAGCTGTTTTTTGGCTGGTTATGGTCTATTTACAACAGCGTAAAGAAATGAAAGACCAGGTTGCCCAGACTGAAAGAATTGCAATAGAAACACAGAATCAAGTCTCGATCATGGATTCACAATTTAAAAAACAATATGAGCCTCTCTTTGTTTATGTCGATTACAAAAAAGAATTCACAGGAACGGCAATGAGAGTTAATATTTTTGCCGAGAACACAGGAGCGATCGCTACAAACTTGGAAGGAGAATATGGCAACCATAATACAAAACAATTAAGGTTTCAGAACTTTGATACTGCCCCCGAGGGCCGTACCGGAATTCCAAGAAATGTGAATTTCAGGGACGCTACTTTTGTCCGCAAAGAAAGAGGATTTCTGATTTTACTCAGCGTTGGCGAAAGAGAATTTGATAAAATATTACAGATTGAAATTCACTACACAGATTCTCTTGGCAGGCGGTTTATTCAAGATTGCCAAATCATAATCAGAAAAGATGCAATAGACATAGGCCGAAATTTCTTCAAGGGTCGCCCACGAATGGTGACATGATAAAGATTATTTTAAAAATATTGGCATTTTTTCGATTAAAAGATTTTTAGACAAATCCCGACAAATAATTGGTTAAGATAATGAGTGAAGAGGCCTTATAATTATTTAGGTGATACCGCTAGATATTCCCAATATCAAGGGGCGAATTATATGGTCCGTGTGATTTTAAATTTTTTATTGGTTGGTTTTTTGCTGGTGGGACATCCTATCCCATCCGATGCTAAAACTTATAAGTTCAGAGATGAAAACGGAAAGTTGCATTTCACCAACGATCCTGAAAAAGTTCCTGAGAAATATAGAAAGGACTCAGATAAAAAGCCACCCAAGCCCTCAAATAATAAAACTTCTCATTCGAAAATTTATAAAAATGAGTGCGTGCCCGGCAAAGGAAAATATAGCGCTCTGCATGCGGCAGCGAGCAACAACAATGTTTCCGAAGCTGAATTGTTAATTACTAACGGAGCGGAAATAGATGCACGAGATACTTTATGCTACACCCCTTTACTCAGGGCCGTTTCCAAAAACAATTTTGAAGTGGTCGAGTTCCTTCTTTCCAAGGGGGCCAATCCAAACGCCGTGGGGTCGAACAATTGGGCCATGCCTTTGACCAGTGCCATTAACATTCATAAAATAAAACTTGCGAAGCTGCTTCTCAAGCATGGAGCGGATGTCAATGCCACCACCGTCAGAAATAAAGGCACCCCATTGTTGTATGCCATCGAATTTGAGGGCGTTCCAATGGTTCAGCTATTGATCGCGAACGGCGCGGATGTCAACTATCGAGACCCAGAAGGATTGACTCCCTTGAAGGCCGCTCGGGAAAAGGGCAAAGAAAAAGTCGCAAAACTTTTGAAAAGTCACGGGGCTAAAGATTAATTCTCAAAGATAATTAGAGAAAGACCCATGCAAACGATTCCGATACTCGAGCTGAGCCTGGTTTTCATCCCTACCGCTTTTCTACTGGCGGTCATGCACCGTTGGCAACTCAAAGCTATAACCGGACTGTATGCCAATGTTCGCATGTTGGTGCAGCTTCTGTTGGTCGGCTATTTTCTGACTTATATTTTCGAGACCGATCAACCGATGGTCATCGTTTTGTTGATCGCTTTAATGATTGTCGTTTCGGCATGGATAGCTTTAAGGTCCTACCAGGAGAAAGATTTTAAAACTTATTTCATTTTTCTTATCTCAATCGGAGCGCCGGGACTGATATTGCTCGGGCTGGTGACGCAATTTGTGTTGCAGATGCAGAAGTGGTTCGAGCCGAGCATGGTAGTCCCTATTGCGGGGATGATCTTTGCCAATTCGATGAATACGGTGAGTTTGGCAGCCGAACGTTTTGAGTCGGAATTCAAACGCGGCGAGGATTATATCAATGCGAGGCGAATGGCTCTGGATGCTTCTCTCATACCGCAGATCAACAGTCTTTTTGCGGTGGGGTTGGTCGCGCTGCCGGGGATGATGACGGGGCAGATTCTATCAGGCGTTGACCCTATTATTGCAGTGCGTTATCAAATCATGGTGATGTGGATGACTTTTGGGTCCGGAGGCCTCGCCGCTGTTCTATACCTCGTCCTTCGGATACGAACGGTCAAACATAAGGGGATTGAAGTTTGAAAACTAATCGTCCTAAGATTGCCTGCGCGATTGGATCTCAATTTCCGAATATTGGTGTTTAGCGGATATTTTTTAATTTATTTTAGGACATTATCTATATACATTTGTTCAGAAACTTTCTTCCCATCTTTATTCCAATGTATCTCAAGACCATCCTGTAGCATATCTTTGAAATTATATTCAGATTTTAAATTTCCGTTTTTATACCATTGAATCCAACGACCATCTCTTCTTCCGTCTTTGTGATTTTCTTCCTTCATTTTCGTTCCATTTTCATACCACCAGACCCCATGACCATTTTTTTTCCCCTCTTTGTAATGTTCTTCGGCCATTTTTTTACCGGACTCATACCACCATATCAATGGTCCATCTTCTAATCCATTCTTGAAATGTCTTTCACCTTTTATTTTCCCGGATTTATACCAGTATTTTGTAGGCCCTTCTTTTTTACCATTCTTAAAATGGGTTTCTTTACTTAAATTACCTTTTCCCCATAGAATGAACTTTTTCCAATATTCCCTTTTTACTTCCAGGTTTTCACTAAAACCAACATTGGGAAACCAGAAAAGGGAGCATAGGAATAGCAAATATGTGAGTGGTTTTTTCATGCCAGTAAGAATAACGTATTTTGGAGAATTAATGAAGTGTGGGAATGGGATGATTGAAGGTCTGCTTGTTTTGCGGGTACGACCGGGCAAGCATAAGGTGATTGAGAAATAAAAAATCTGAACGGGAGCAATCATTACTCCCATCCAGTTTTAAACCTTTAGAAAGAAATATCCCATTGCAGGCGGAAACGATTTTCATCAAACGTATTATCGGCCGTAGCGTCCTTCAAAGTTAGATGGGAAAAATCTGCGGTAATTTTATTGCCGTGTCCGGCAATGAACCAGTTGACAGCCCATGTAAATTCTTGTCTTCGGTTGTCTAAACGAGTATCGCTATTATCGGGTTCATTAACATATGCATACCTGAAAGCGAGTTCCAATTCTTCTGGAATAGCAGGATTAATTTCATTAAAAAAGTAACCTGCTTGCGCATAAGCACCATCCAAGTCATGCTCTCGCCCTGTTTCATCATCTTCAATATGTTTCCAGTGAAATTCACTTTGTAATGAGAAACCCTGGTGTTTGTATGCCACTTCGGCTAAAGCCTGATTAATATCATACCTATTGGGATTAGTTGTATCTGTGGGCAACGAATCTAACCCTCCACAACCCGATGAGCTCCATTTGGTACAGTTGCCTCTATTTCCGGCCCAGGCACCGGCGATGGACAAGGTAGGTTTTTCATGGCGTGTGACGTCAGATTGTCTCCATTTTAAATCCCTACCCAAAGGATTCCATTGAAGACGAACCATTTTCATCATATTTTTATTGGAATTGTTAACCGAACGGCCTTCACCATTGAAGATACCAACATAATACCTCATATCCGCTGCGGTGCCTTTATTCAAACGGCCTTTAAGCAATAGGCCCACTTGTCGATCGATGGTAAAAACTTCGTTGACAATTGAACGCTCTACAAACTGTTGTCGGCCTGAAGAGTCAACCCTCTCTCGGTTGTAATTGATTTTCCATTGGCCGACTCGGAACCCAAACCATTCATAAGGCTGAACATCAATTCTCCAGTCAATAACCCTGCCAGAAGAATCAGTAGAACCGCCACCCACAGACCTTGAGGGTTGTAAGTCTATCTCAAAATAATATTTCACATATTTATAACCATGTCCGCCGATTTTCATACGAACCCGGCGCAGTTCAAAATTACTACTATCCTCAGTTCCTTGAATTTCACTTATATTAGTAGGGTCACCGCGTCGAGGTGTCTCAAACCGCATTTGCGCGCGCCATTGGAGATTGGTTGAAAAATTGCCATCTTGAGATTCGAAATGAAAACCTTTTTTGTGGTGATAAGGATTTCGGACTCCCTGTTTCTTTACGCCGTGTGCGTCAAAAGATTTTCCGTCCAAGACTTTAGGCATTAATAATTCTACTTTTTCTTCCAGGACTCTTATTCTGTCATCCTTTGAGTCGCCATAAGAAAAAGAAGGGATTAATAATATTAGCAACGCTGCAATGAAACGCATTTTAAACTCCAAGTGAAAATTAATATTTCTAAATCTTTCAGAAATATATAATTTTTCGTCCGAAATTTTATAAGGATGAGGTGATAAAAATATGAAAATTTTGTAAAGATACTTAAGTCATAAAATTAAAGCACTTAGACCCATTTGAAGGTGTTTTGAATGGAGAAAATAACGAAATTCGTATGCACGGTTTTGAGGATAAGGATGCTCGTTTAATCGTGGGAGGCGGACCGATTTTTGAGGTGGCCGGGGAGGATTATAGGGCTAGAGGGTAATTTTTACGTGGTTGGCATGAGAGGGCGGAATACAAAATTAATTAGCTACGGTAAGTTTTTCACAATCAACTACTTTATAAAGTTTTAGGCGGTCAGTCCTTTTGAAGCAATCTAATTTTCTATGCGAATAATTGTATGCAAAGTGTAGACAAACATTAAGATGACAATAGTCGACCCTTCACTTTGATTCCATCTCCCAAATTCCTTCCCAGTCTTTATCTGGGGGATTTCTAATGAACTTCTGGCACCGCTCAACATATATATTTGATGCCCGGTCAGTTGGATTTAATTCAAGAGATTTCTTGAAAGTTTCCAATGCGCCTAGCCAGTTTTTTTGCCTGAAAATTTCAAGCCCCTCATTAAAACAATTCACAACTTCTTTTAAATTTGGGAAGGTATTCTCAGTGTGACAATCCATTACTTCAAATACCCGCCTTGGTTTGGCTTTGCCTTTGAAAAACACACGATCCAGTTCACGAAGCTGATAATTACCCTTCAGAGCTTTAACCGTATACTCGCAAACTAAAATACTGGCGCCATAAAATTTACAGGCGCTCTCAATTCTTGATGCAGTATTCACACCGTCTCCGATAACGGTGTAGTCCATTCTGTCTGATGATCCAATATTCCCTGAAATTACGGGTGCCGAATTCAATCCAATACCAATTTCAAGAGGAATTTTGCCCAATGTTTTTCTTTCCTCATTAAATTTCCCTAAAGTTTTAATCATGGAAATTGCCGAGACTACTCCTCTGTCAGCATGATCTTCCAATGATATTGGTGCACCAAAAACCGCCATAATGGCATCTCCAATAAATTTATCCAGCATGCCTTTTTCCTTATGGATACAATCAACCATAAGTGAAAAATACTCTTTTAAAAATTCCACAGTTTCGTCAATACCAAGCTCTTCAGAAATGCTTGTAAAACTACGAATGTCGGAAAACAGGATCGTTACCTCGTGCTTGCTTGTCGCCATTACCTCTTCACCGCTTTCCATCAGAGTATCAACAAGCTCTGAACCGAGGTAACGGGCCATTGTGGCCTTTAATCTTTCCTCATTTTGTTTGCGAAGAAATTGCAATTCCAGATGGTTGCGTATACGTGCGCACACTTCTTCCTTTTGAAAAGGTTTGGAGATATAATCTACCCCGCCGACTTGAAAGCCCTTGACGATATCTTCAGTTTCCTTTTTAGCCGTTATGAAAATAATTGGAATGTCTTTTGTCTTGGGATCTTGTTTCAAACGGGTGCAAGTTTCATAGCCATCAATTCCCGGCATCATGATATCCAGTAAAATCAAATCCGGGTGCATATTTGAGATGACTTTGAGCGCTTTTTCTCCACTATTGGCGAAAGCAAGCTTGTAGCTCTCTGATGCCAAAGCTTCTTTTAAAACGGTAAGGTTGGTGGGAGTGTCGTCAACTAATAAGATGCGAAATTCCGAAGCTGCCGAGGAAATATTATCCATGCTCTATTTGATCTAGAGTTTCAAGAATGCCTTCATCATCAAACTGATCTACCAATTCCATTAAATAAGGTACTAACTTCTGGCCCTCAGGCCCGGTTGCATTAATCTGGGGGAAATATTGATCCAGTTCCATTAGCATCCCGCTATGAACATCCTTTTTCATCGAATCCATAAGAGGTTGGGGCAATTTGATTTTTGTGAGATCCAACTTTCGACTCGAGTCCTTATTCTCTTCTGGTTCCAGTAATTTTACAGTACTGAGAATTGCTTCGAGATGGCTCCAAAAATCATTCCATAACTTATTATTTATGGAACCATTTCCATTATGAAGTTCCGTTTCCAATGGCTGCGAAACTTCGGCCAGTTCATCCGCTCCTATCGTTGCAGAAACCCCTTTGACTGTATGAACAAGCCGCTCGGCCAGCTTGGTATCCCCAGTCTCCAAAGCCTTTTCTATTTCCTGTCTTGTATCTATATTGTTTTTATAGAAATCAGCCAGCAACTTTCGATAAAGTTTCCCATTTCCATTGACCCTCTCTAATCCGCCCTCTACATCAATTCCGGGTAGTTCCGGCAAAGCTTCCTGTTCTTGGATTGGCTGAGGTTTTTCTGGTAAAGATGCTGTTCCCTGTCCAATTCCTTCCCTGGCAGGTACCCATTTAATTAGAGCATGAGACAATTCCTTGGGGTTGATCGGTTTGGCAACATGATCATTCATCCCCGCATCAATACATTTCTCCCGGTCGCCCTGCATTGCATTGGCCGTCATGGCTACAATGGGTAGTGAAGCGAAACGTTCATCCTTACGGATATGGCGGGTGGCCTCATATCCATCCATTTCAGGCATTTGAATATCCATGAATACGCAGTCGTATTGCGATAGAGTTATTTTTTCAACCGCTTCTTTTCCATTGCAGGCTACCGTGACACACATCCCAGCCTGCTCCAACAGTTCAGTCGCTACTTCCTGGTTGATCTCATTATCATCAACAAGCAATATTTCGGCACCGCAGATCCTTTCTAACTCCAAATTTTCCTGCTGTCCTTTGGCGGTTTCACCAAATTTTTCTTTTGCAACTTTTTTCCCGAACACTTGCATTATGCTTTCAAACAACAAAGATGGGTTCATGGGTTTAACCAAAAACCCGTCTAATTTCGCGCCTTCTGCCTGATGTACAACTTCTTCGCGGCCGTAAGCCGTCAACATAACAATTTTAGGGATGTTTTTAAGTTTAGGATGTTTCTTAATGATCTCGGCAGCCCTGATTCCATTCATTTCCGGCATTTGCCAATCCATAATTACAAGGTCGTACGGCTGATCTGCATCGGCAGACTCTACCATTGTGATTCCTTCTGAACCATTGGAGGCCATGAACACATCCAGGGAAAAAGACTTCAGAGCATGCTCTAATACTTCCCGCGCCATCTGGTTGTCATCAACGATCAATACTTTTTTTCCTTTAAGGTCATCAGAAAGTATCAGTCGATTTCTCTTTTGCTGATCCTTCATACCAAAAACCGCAGTAAAAATAAAACTGCTTCCTTTGCCAGGTTCACTTTCAATCCAGATTTTTCCATCCATCATTTCAACTAGTTTTTTGCTGATTGTCAGCCCAAGCCCTGTCCCTCCAAATTTGCGTGAAGTGGAGGTGTCTGCCTGACCAAAAGACTGAAATAGTTTTCCAATCTGTTTCTCCGTTAACCCTATACCTGTATCAATTACTGAAAACTCCAGTTCCACTTGTTCGTTTTCAACTTTTACACAATTGATCTTTACGACAATCTCACCCTTTTCCGTAAATTTAACCGCGTTGTTAGCAAGGTTTGTCAAAATTTGCCCCAACCGGAGAGAATCACCTACTAGAGAATACGGAACATTCTTATCAACCGAAAATAGCACTTCCAGACCCTTATCCTGAGCCTTTAGTGTAACCAGTGTGGACAGGTTTTCCAGTACCTCGTCCAACTGAAAATCTATCGATTCCATATCCAGTTTGCCCGCCTCAATCTTGGAGAAATCCAGAATATCGTTTATGAGACTTAATAATGCATTGGAGGAGGATTGAATCTTCTTAACATAATTTTCTTGTTTAGCATTCAAATCGGTTTTCAATGCCAAATGGCTCATACCAATAATGGCATTCATCGGAGTACGGATCTCATGGCTCATGTTGGCAAGAAAATCGCCTTTAGCCTTATTGGCGCCTTCGGCTTTCTCCTGAGCAGCTTTCACTTCTTCCATCAACTGTTCCCGGTTAAGTAGATTGATTTTGAGTTTTGCACCTTCAATGAATTCCAGTGAAGGAACGAAATCAGGATCGGGAGAAGATTTAAAGGTTTCTATTTTTTTAAACCCATTTTTGACAGGACTTTCAGTGAACTCATCAAAGAAATTTTCAAGGTTCCCTGGTTTGAATTTATTTTCAAAATCATGAAACCCCATCACCAGGCCGTATCTTCCTTTTATATTTATGTTTAAGGCAACCGTAATGCCTGGATCCTGACCATTAAGGAGAATGGCCCGACAGAGCTCTGATGCTGCCGTTGCAATTCGGGTTGCGCCAATGGGATCGAACTTGATATCCAGGGCCAACTGCCGGATTTTATTCCGAGTTTCCACCACATCAGTGGTATCGCCAATTTTCAGAGTTCCCAGTTCAATCATTAAATATCTTCCTCGCCAATATTATTCTGCTTTAGACCTGGGTGCACCGCAGGGCGATGCAGGTTACATCATCATCATTCTTCCCAAATTTTCGAACAATGTTTATGGCAATGTTTTTGGCATCATCTCTATGGATTTCAGGATAATCGTTGATACCAAACTGGCTTTGTATTCCATCAGAATGGAAGATCAGCACATCTCCATTCTGGAGTTGCATCTGCTTCTCTTGCGGAGTGGATATACTGTATCCGATAACCCCTTCTCCAAGTAGGGCACGTGAGTCGGAATCGCCAAATTTCCTCAAGCAAATATTACCCACCCCCACATAACTCAGCTGAAGGGTTTCGAGGTTCAGGGAGCCAACGATGGCAACACATCCCCTTGAACCCCGGATAAAATCGTGCAAGCTTTTGATGAGAGGAGCGAGCTCCATTCCCATGTTGTCCTCAATATAATTACGACATTTCTGTGCTACCTCATGGGCCTCCGGGCCATGCCCAGAACCATCAATCAGGCCGATAAATACCTCCTGTCCGTTCTCATGGATAAAACCGATATCTCCGCTAACTTCTTCCAGCCCTTGCTCAATGATAAAAGAATCTATGGTATAAATTTTTCACCTAATCCATTTTCTAACCATGATTGTAGTTCCCTGATCCGGTGCAGAATCTATAAGGAATTCATCCATGATCCGTTGGGTTCCGGGAAGGCCTATCCCCAAGGTACCTCCGGTACTGAAATTATCACCAAGAGCTTTTTTTAAATCCGCAATTCCCGGACCCTTATCCTGAGCAATCACCTCGATTCCCTTCCTGGAATTTTCGTTGAGAATTTTCAGAATAATTTCTCCCTTTACTGCGTATTTGAGTATGTTTCTCGCCAGTTCGCTTACGGCAGTAGAAATCATGACCTGATCCGTTTTTGGAAAGCCAATGATTTTTGAATATTGCTTGGCCTCAAAAACGGCAAGGATGATATCCGCATCCTTTAATATAGCTATTAGTTTTTTGGGGTTGAGGGTCATCAATAAATACTTAATGAAATTAAATTGAAAGACCTGCCATTCATTCAAGCTCCTCCTCATCAAGGTGGTCCTCAATGTTTTCCCCTGCATAACCTGCTTCCTCCTGCTCTTCATCTAAGGATTCGTCCTCAAGAGGTTCTATCAATTTAGCTAGCACCTGAAAACCGTCTTCAAGAGTCAAAACCGTATGGATGTCTCCTCCAAACTCAATTCCCAGATCAACAAGTGAGGCGACAACCCCAGGCTGTAGTCCTGTTATTACTGTAGTCGCGCCCAGTAAAGCTGTCATTCGGACAATATTTTTAATAGTATTACCCAGAACTGAATCGGCGATTTCTACCTCGGAGAGATCTACTATGACTCCCTTGACGCCCGTAGCATGAACCTTTTGAAGGATGGCTTTCTGAATTCCAAGCACGGCTTCATCCGTAAGCTCAATCTGGATCGGAACGACCAGGCAACCCCGGGTAATATGCATGGAAACTTTATAGTTCGAATCGTTCATCAGTATTCTAAAAATGAAGTGATATTAAAACTTTTTAAAGCCACTTATTCCCTGCTCTTGATAGTACCCGTCTTCAACGGTTTTAATTGGAATCCGATAAATCCATAGGCTAATTTCAAGCCTTCTTTTAAAGAGGACTCCGTCAGGATATCCTTTAGTTCGATACCCAAGTTGGCCAGGCTTTGTGATACCTCAGGCGAGATGCCTGTGATTATGCAGTTACAACCCATCAACTTGGTCGCCTTCGTGATTTTAATCAGGTGATTGGCTACAGCACTGTCCACAGCTGGAACTCCCTGGATATCTATAATGATCACCCTGGCCTCGCACTCTTGAATTTTTTGCAGGACATTTTCAATCATCATTTGTGCCCGGTGCGAATCGATCGAACCAATAAGAGGGAGTAGCAGAATCTGACTCGAAACTACCAGAATAGGGGTGGACATCTCCCTCAAACTATCAAGGGTGGCTTTTAATAGATCCGCATCTCTTTTTTTCTCCGTAATATCCCGCAAAATTCCTACATAAATATTTCCTTTTGGACCCTTTATTTCACTAATCCCCAGCTCCAGGGGAAACGTGGTTCCGTTTTTTCTCAGGCCCACAAGTTCACGACCCGGAGTTCCTATGATGGCGGCAACGCCAGTCTCTAAATATTTTTTAAGGTATCCATCGTGCTGGCTGTGATCCGGTTCCGGCATCAACATTTTTATATTCTGCCTCACCATTTCCTCAGCCTTATAACCAAAAATTTTTTCGGTGGCTGGATTCACCGATTGGATAGTTCCAATCTGGTCTATGGAAATGTATCCATCCACCAGCTTTTCCAAGGTGGCCTTTAATAACTCTGCTTCTAATTTTTGTTCATCTTTTACTTTGTTCATCTATGGTCTCCAAGGAATTGTGGGGTCACAAGAATATATTCATATTAGAATTTAACGAACGATAAAATGTCACCTGCAATTCTAATGTAAACAAGTAATCAAAAAAAATGTCGAAAGCCCGCAATCCTGCAGGCATCATCAAATTCTGCCAGACCTATCATTAAACTTTTCTTTGAATAGGCGAATTGCAATCACATTTTTATAGTTCCTTAAAGCTTTTAATTTTTCAACATCTAATATATACAAATAGTAATTAGCTAGGCCTAATCTCCCGATATTGAAAAAAAGCAAAGATATTAATCTATTATGTTTCTGTAACTCTGTAAAAATTTAGAAGCTATAATTTTTAAGGAGGGAGTTTTAACGGAGCCAGTTAAGAAAATGGGTTGCTTTTCAAAACCTTCATTATCAAGATGCAAATTTATTAAGAATAAATTAGGGTGGGTTTAAAAAGTCCCGCAGTTTGAAGAAAATCTTGTAAGGTATTGAAAAGAGAGTAGCCCCAAGGGGAATCGAACCCCTGTTATTACCCCTTCGGGGCATGAAGCCATAAGGTTAAGTATTACACCGGCGTGAGAGGCCGGCGTCTTAGAGATTTGTATTTAGAGAACGAACTATGAAGGTAATAAATTTTAAACCCCTCGGGTTTTGGATGGAGAGGATTTCGTTTTTAGGGTAGCTAAGGGTTTTTCCCGGTTTTTATAGGGTCGGCACCATCAGGGAAAAGTACTGCGTCTCCCTGCTAAGGGAGGCCGACGGTCTTTTTTTGCAAGGCAACGAGTTCTTTAATGCCCTTGTCGGCAAGTTTGAGCATGGCGTCCATTTGTTTATCGTCGAAAGGCACTTGCTCTGCGGTCCCCTGGATTTCCACGTAGCCACCAGAGCCGGTTTTGACCACATTGAGGTCAACATCTGCGTTGGAGTCTTCTGTATATTCCAGATCGAGCAATTTTTTTCCATCCACAATACCGACACTGATAGCCGCAACGTAATCTATGATGGGTAGCTCATCGATCAACTTTTCTTTTTTCAATTTTTTTAGTGCGAGTGCTGCTGCCATGAATGCGCCGGTTATGGATGCACATCGTGTTCCACCATCTGCCTGTATAACATCGCAGTCCAACCAGATGGTTCGTTCTCCCAGCTTTTTTAGGTCGATCACCGTTCGAAGGGAACGGCCGATCAGTCTTTGAATTTCCTGGGTTCTTCCCGACAGTTTGCCGCGTGAGGCTTCGCGTTGTGTGCGGCGGTTTGTGGAAGAGGGCAGCATGGAATATTCTGCCGTCACCCAGCCACTTTCTTTTCCTCTAAGGAATGATGGAACTTTTTCTTCAACGGTTGCCGAACAGATGACTTTTGTGTTCCCCATTTGCATGAGAACCGACCCTGCCGGGTGCATGATATAGTTTTTAGTTACTTTGATTTTTCTGCATTCATTTAAGGCACGATCCTCACGCATTGGGCTTCCTTCGCTAATGGGTTACATTCAAAAAAGAGACTAAATTAACAGGTAACTCAACGTTTTTCAACTTGTCATAATAAAAGCAGGGGAGTGAGTTGTTTAAACCTGATTAGAGGGGCTTGGGTTGTAACTTATTCAATTATTTGGTAGTATCTATCCATTCCGACATTTTTAGATTCTAGTTTTCTAATCAATTTTGCTTGAGCTTTTTTATGGACTCGTATTTTGAAAAAGGCGTGTGTCTGAAAGGCACTCTCTGGGTTAAAGGGGCTGTGCATTTCGATGGTGATTTTGAGGGAGAGATCTATTCTTCCAGCCATTTTGTGGTGGGCAAGGCCGGCAAAATTTTAGGAAACATCAAAACCCATAATGTAACTAACAAGGGATCCATTCAAGGGAACCTGTTTGCTGAAAACAAGGTTGCCTTGATGAATGACAGTCGCCTGGCGGGAGATATTTCTACCTATCATTTGATAATTGATGAAGGGTCGAATTTTGAGGGACGTTGTAAGATGATTGATGCGCCCCCCAAAACCATTAAGGAAGAAATTGAAACGCTCGAACCACCTCTACCCGCCACCCCTAAGACCTCAAAAGCTTCAAAACCAACAAAATCCGCCCCTGCTAAGGTTTCCAGCAAATTATCGAAAAAGAATATGGCTATTGCTGCTGCAGTATTGTTGGTTGCCTGGGGAATATGGTTCTCTCCAAATGTAACGGAAGACGATCTCGGGGTGTTGGTGGATAAGGGCTACGAACTGGCTGCCGAGAATAAATATTCAGATGCCGAAAATATCTTTAAGAAAGCGCTGAATATTTCGCGCTCAAATCCCAAGGTGTATGCAGGACTTGGAGATATGTATTTTGGAAGCCAGAGATATAACGAGGCACTGGTGCAATTTGAACGGGCTATTGAATTGAATCAATCCAACGGTGAATACCGCATCAAGAAAGCCAAAATATATTCCGCAAAAGGGCAGCTGAATGAAGCGGTCGATTCCTATAAACAGGCGATTGAAATTGATCCGAATAATAGCGATGCTTTTTTTCAATTAGCAATGCTCTACAAGGAGCAGGGCAAAGTCGATAAATTTCGCGAATCTATTAAATTAAGTGCGCAAATGGATGAAGGTTCTTACAAGCCTCACGAAGCTCTGAGCCAGCTATATGCGGAAGAAAAAAAATATGATCCGGCAATCCTGGAAATTCGTAAGGCCATCGAATTAAAGAAAGATGAGCCTGGCCTTCACCTCACTCTGGGCAAGCTATTACTGGAATTGGATAAAGAGGATGAAGCCGTAAAAGCATTTAAGGGCGCGGCTGATTTGTTTCCTGAAAATTTCTCTGCGCAAATCAGGCTGGCAGATTGGTATTTTGTCAAAGGTATGTTGTCTGAATCGTTTGAAAACTATAAGGCTGCAGAAGCCATTGACCCTAAGAGCTCGACAGTGCAATCGAAACTTGGACAAATTTATTTAGATAAAAAACAGAATACAAAAGCTCGTGGGGCATTTGAAAAAGCCATCAAGTTTAATCCGAATGATGCAGTAAGCCACTACCAACTAGGAAAATTGGTTGCAACTGAGGGGAAATGGGATAGGGCTCAATCGTTACTTTCAAATGCAGTTTCTTTAGATACAAATCATGCACCCGCTTATTTTGAATTGGGCAAAGTTTTGCTCGCAAAAGGAAAGGTGAATTTATCGCTGAATCAATTCAACAAAGCTCTGGAATTGGCTCCTAAAAATCCAGGATACATCATGGGCCTGGCATCTGCTTTGGTAGAAAAAAAGGAATTGGATAAGGCGCTGGAGATGCTTTTGGCCGTTTCAAACAAAGACCCCAAAAATCCAGACCTTCTTTACGCGGTTTGTAATGTTTATACTAAGAAAGGCTACTTTACTGCTGCAACCGGTTATTGTGAAAAGATGTTAAAGATAAAACCGGGAACCTATAAGGCAATGAACCGGCTTGCATGGCTCTATGCAAAAAAACAAACCAAACTGGCGAAGGCGCTGGATCTATCCAATCAAACATTGAGAGCCTTTCCAAAACGTCCTGAGTACATAGATACGTTATCTGAAATTTATTATGTACAGGGAAAAACGGATGAGGCCATAGCGAAAATAAAAGAAGCACTAAAATTGGTTCCCAACGATGCTTACTACAAGCAGCAGTTGTGGAAGTTTAAGAATGTTAAGCCTAAACCCCCCGCCTGATTTTAGATCAGACCAAACCCCTTTAGTGAAATATATAAAAAATAAGTAGACAGTAAAACTACACCGCTCTTCTTTTCCAAAGAAAATTTCCCCAGCACGTTCAATAAAAAAAGCAGGCAGGTGATTCCAGTTGCTATGATCAGGTCTGGATGAATTGGTTCGTTTATGTTCAGAGGATGTATTAATGATGTAATGCCCAGGACCATCAGGATATTAAAAATATTGCTCCCAAAAATATTGCCAATTGCCATTTCGCCATGTCCTCTCCTGGCTGCCATAATGGAAGAGACAATTTCAGGTAAACTAGTCCCTATCGCAACTATAGTGATTCCAATAAACCATTCGCTGATACCTAAGCTTCTTGCAATGGAAACTCCACCAGACACAAGAAATTTTGCCCCTCCGACCAAACCAATGAGGCCAACCAAGATTAATAGAAATTGAAATGCGGGGCCCTTGACCACAAATAATCGTACTTCTTCTTCTGGTTCCGTAGAGAAGTCTTCTTTATGCCTGAAAGATCTCCAAACATATAAGGCAAGAAGACCTACCATTAGGACTCCTTCAATACGATGGATTTTTAGATCCCATGCCAGGAATAAAATTAATAGAGCAGCCAGAAGAAAGGGAGGGTATTCACGCTTAAATCTGGAGGGGGTAATCGCTATTGGGGCGATGAGGGCAGTAAGGCCGAGAACCAGTCCTATGTTCGCGATATTGCTGCCTATTACATTACCCATTGCAAGCTCTGGAGCAGCGTCTAAAGCTGCAAGGATAGCAACTGCCAACTCGGGGGCGGAGGTTCCGAACGCTATTACTGTAGCACCAATTACAAACGGACTAATTTTTAAGTAGCGGGCAAGACGCGCACTTCCCGTCACCAAAAAGTCGCCTCCATAATAGAGCAGAGTCAGTCCTGCTACGATTTTTACTAAGTCCAACAAAGTTTATTAATCTCTAGAGAATGAAAGCAAATACAGGGGGGCATCATAAAATCAGTAACGTCATAATAATTTGAAAAGAATGGAGCCTATTGCTTGATGATTGATTTGGGGTAACCCGCTCGGGCCAGTTTTTCCTGGGTTATTTTTGCTTTCTCTTTGTTTGGAAAAACACCCAGTTGTACAAGATAGTTCTTGGTGTTGCCTCGCGTTACAACATGAATCAAGGGAGAAAACCCTTTTGCCTGCAGCTTTCTCATTGATGTTTCAGCATTTTTCTTTTGAGAGAAAGCTCCTGTCTGTACAAAAAACCGGGTGTTGGTTTTTGCAGGGGTTGTTAGAGTTCTTTTTGCAACAGGTTTGGAAACTTTACTAGGTTTTTCTATTTTTTTCTGGGATTTAGCAGTTATTTTTGGCTTCCTGGTGGGCGCGGGTTTTTTTGCAGGTGTTATTTTCGCTGGCTCAACAAAATTTTGGGGAGCTTTCACTTTTTGGAAAGGAATGTGAGAGCTTCCATCTTCTACGATGGGCACTTGTTTTGCTAATTTTGCTTCTGCAGAATCGATCGCTGCATTAGTGGGTGCAGTTGATTCTTCATCAGGTATTACCACTGGTGCGGACTGACTGTTAATTTGAAGATACACCAGAGCCAGTAGCCCCAAACCAAACATGGAGATGGAGAACACTCGTGAGTTTTTTGAACGAATTTTCTTTTCTGCTTCCATTTCCGCTTCGATCTCGGCATCTTCAATTAGATCGTTGATGTGTTTTTTATACTTTTTAGTATCGCGGTGTTCGATTTCAGGAAGAGATAAGTTTTCTTCGGTATCCATCATGATGAGCTTGCCCCGGGTTATTTGGGTTTAAAATTCGTTGTTTTAAATTTAAAGATGTTAGGATATGATCCTCATGCAACTTGCGATAATTCTATCCGTACCAATAAGAAATATATCTAATAACCCCTTAAATGTCAATAGGATATGGCGGAAATTGACCTGACAGTAGATCTTGGAAAACTGGTTCTGGACAATCCGGTGATTGCCGCCTCAGGCACTTTTGGATATGGACTGGAGTACACCGATTTTTTGGACCTGAACGATCTGGGAGGTTTTTCTACCAAAGGACTTTCATTAAAACCAAAAGTAGGCAATCCGGTTCCCAGAGTTATTGAAACAGCGTCTGGCATGCTCAATGCAATTGGGCTGGAAAATATCGGGTTGGATGCTTTTTTGTCCGACAAGCTTCCACTACTAAAAAATTATAAAACGCAAATCATTGTAAATTTTTTTGGCGATACGATTCAGCAATATGAAGAAATGGCCTCAGCATTATCTAAAGAAGAACGGATAGATGCTTTGGAAATGAATGTTTCCTGTCCCAACGTAGAAAAGGGTGGATTGCAGTTCAGTTCAGACCCGGTAATCTTGCGACAAGTGGTGGACGCCGTTCGTAATGTTACCGACAAATTCCTGATGGTTAAACTGTCTCCGAATGTGACGGATATCACCACAATAGCCAAGGCTGCGGAGGATGCAGGGGCGGATGCCCTGGCGGTTTGTAATACTTTCGTTGGTATGAAAGTAAATCTCGAAACGGGCAAACCTTATCTGGCGAATCGAACAGGGGGACTTTCAGGGCCGGCGATCAAACCATTGGCCCTTAACCTGGTCTACGAAACGGTCCGGTCTGTAAAAATTCCTGTTATCGGGATAGGTGGAATATCTAACAGCGATGATGCCATTGAGTTTTTAATGGCTGGAGCAAAAGCTGTGCAGATTGGTACCGCAAACTTTATTGATCCTACTGCAACCGTGAAGGTAGTGGAGGGGATTCGCGATTGGTGTCGACAAAATAAGATTTCAAGACTAGCAGATATAAAAACTCTGGAGTGACCCGAATTTAATTTTGGTATGTCCTTGGCACCCGTTTCCCAACATTACATAATAGTTCGTAAGGAATTGTGTGTGCTTTGTGGGCCAACTCTTCTACTTGAATTACTTCTTCTCCCTGACTGCCAAAAATAACCACCTCGTCTTCCATTTGAACATCAGGGATTTCAGTGACATCAATTAACGTCATGTCCATGCAAATAGTCCCAACCTGAGGGGCTCGTTTGCCTCTAATCAATACTTCCATGTTATTGGATAGTCTGCGAGGAAGTCCATCAGCATAACCTATTGGTAGAGTGGCAATGAGACTTTCTTTATTTGTGAAATATTTTCTGGAATAACTGAGAGCTTGCCCCTTTTGCACCGACTTTAAAAGTATGACTCTGCTTTTCCACTGCATGACCGGTTCAAAATTTTTGAGGTTTTCTTTTTGGCACATTTCCGGCACCATCGGAATTAAAATGGGTGAGGGCAAGGCTCCATATAAAATAAGCCCTGGCCTTACCATTTTGGATCGGCTTTCTGGAAACCGGAATAGAGCAGAGGTGTTTGCTAAATGAGTAAGAGGGGGGATGACCCCAGTTTTTTGTAATTTAACGAGCGCTTTCTGGAAAAGTTCCATTTGATGGTTGGTTATAGATAAATCTTCATCATCGGCGGATGAAAAGTGAGTTGATAAAGCCTCTATTTTCAGGTTTGGAAGTTTGCAAATTTTTTCAGTCAGGGCTAACAGGTTTTCAGGGAGAACTCCCAATCGGTTCATACCTGTGTCTACTTTAATATGAATATTAACCGTCTTGCCCTGTTTCTCCGCCTCCTTGGAAAGTGCCTCGGCCAATTGGGAGGTGCAAAGGATGGTCGAAAGATTGTGGTGAACCAAGTCTGCTACTTCATCTGGGAAAATGCTTCCAAGAATTAGAATGGGGTCTTTGACACCATTTTTTCTTAGTTCAATTCCTTCTTCAATTACTCCTGCGCCAAGATAATCAATCCCTGATTCGACGGCGGCTTTTGCGCAGGGAATAGCCCCATGACCGTAGGCATCGGCTTTGATGACTGCCATGATACCTGTATCTGAACCTAAAATAGCTTTCAGGTTCTGAAGGTTATGTTTAAAGGCCTTCAAATTTATTTCAGCGCGCGTTGCTCGGTGATGAGCCATAGATAAACTTAGTGTGGGAGATTTTTTATTCTCTTCGGGTTCTTCCGGTATTGGAGAGCCGACCGCTCTTTTTTACTGGTGGACCTGCGGTGCGGATAGCCCGGCAGCACATATTGTCATCGTCTTTGGCTTTTTTGCGGACCTGGTACGCACGATCGCTATAAAAATTATATGCCATTGCATTGATTCCCGCTTCTTCCTCGCACCAGTAGTTAGACCCGCAACCCTCGGGGAATTTGTAATCGATATGAACGATGTCTCCATTGAAGTCCGAATTTTTACTTTCATGGTCGTAAAGGTTTCTACATTCCTGGCTTTTTGGCAAGCGCCAGTCTTCATGGCCTGCATATTTTTGCTCATTTAACCATGCGATATAATTGTGGGCACCTTTCCAGGCGCACCATTTCTTACGCATCTGAAAGCTGTCTTCTTTGGCCCACATCAGATTGTAGCGAGTATCTGAGATGGTGCCGTCTTCGTTGTCTTTAAAGCGTTCCTCGTCTGTCATGATTCTTATAAATTCTTTGGAATGATGTAGTATAATTTGCGATCCCCGAAAGGGAACGCTCTATAATAATATCAGGATATGGCAGGGGCAAAGGTTTTTTATTAATTTTTTCCGGATTGGACCGGATTTGTAGGGATGAGATTGTTATGGCAAAAATTGAAATTCAAAGTTTTTTTTATGATTTGCTACATTGCAAAAACAAAATACTAGCCGCTTTTGATAAGTGGGACAAAAAATATGATGAGGATGAACGAGGAGCACTTGTTGCTGGAGTTCGGGAATGTGAAGATGCAGAACTCATAAACCTTTTGATGAATATCCAGAAACTTGCGACGGGATACGAACAAATAAAAGAGCTGATGGATAAAGCCGAGCAAGACGAGGTCGATGCCGCTATGGAAGACGACGATCCAGAAGATGAGGAATTTTAAGTTCCGATGAGTATGATGCTAGGGGTGAGAAAAAATCATATATTAAAGAGGTGTTAATACTGTATCGATACAATAGAGTCAGATTTTTCTTTCTGCAACAGGAAGGTCGATATGGCAAATGCTTCCAAACCCAGGTGAACTTTCAAAACCTATTTTTCCATCCATCAATTCAACAAATTGTTTGGATATAGTCAATCCAATACCGGTGCCTTCAATAAGTTTATTCCCTGCATTTAAACGCTCAAAGGGGTTGAATATTTTATCCTTCTCATCTTTAGAGACTCCATGCCCTGTGTCTTTTATTCCTAACCGGATCTTGCCATTCTCCAGTATTTCATAGGAAATAGTGACAGAGCCATTGGGCTTATTATATTTGATGGCATTTGAGATAACATTAAAAACAATTTGTTTGAACCGTTGCGGGTCAACTTTAATGAAACAACTCCCCTCTGGAATTTTTAGATGATCAATAGATATGCCCTGCGCAGTTGTCAAAGGTTGGGAAATAGAAATCACATTATCTACAATGGGAATCATGTCTACTACTTCAAGGGACAACTTTATATTCCCATTTTCTATCCTTGAAAGATCTAGGACTTCATTAATGAGTTCCAGAAGATGGGTTCCCGCCGAAAACAGTTTGTCTACGCTGTCCTTTTGGTCATCGGTCAGGGGATTTTTTTTGTCCCTTTGCAATACTTGAGCGAATCCTAAAATGGCGTTCATGGGAGTGCGCAGTTCATGGCTAACCCTTCCCAGAAATTCTGACTTAGCCTCATTGGCTTTTTGAGCAATCTCTTTGGCAATTTGCAACTCCTTGGTTCGTTCTATTATTTTCATTTCCAATTTGCTATGAGCCTCCCCTAATTCGGTCTCCGCCTGCTTGGCCCTTTTTTCCAGTTCCTGAATCTGCATTCCGGCGCGGATAGATCGAATCAGGTTTTCAGAGGAAAGGTTGTTTTTTGGTAGATAATCCACCGCGCCGTATTTCATAGCATTCACCGCAAGTTGTTCATCCCCTACACCTGTTAACAATATAACGGGGGCATTATCATCGATTGTGATGATATCTCGTAATAATTGAAGTCCGTCCGTGTCGGGTAGCATGTAGTCGATGAGGACACAATCGAAGGAGCCATTTTGAAAAGATTCCAGGCCCAGATTGCCGTTGTAGGCTTCCTTCAAGTGAAATGAAATATTCGCATCTTTCAGAAAACGGCGAATGACCAGGCGATCTATTTCATTGTCATCAATCAGCAATAGCTGGTAGGATTTTTCCATTATATTAAAAAATAATTTATAACCGTGTTGATTCCATTAATTTATCAGCTTGAGGGGGCAATAGACCCAGATAGCCATTATTTCTTTCTATGAACTCCAATACTGAAAAAGCTTTCCCATTTATTATTTCCGGTTTTGTGAAAATCTGGCGCAGGTCAGCATTAGGCTCTCCGTTAATGTCACTTGAAAACTCTATGTTCAAATTTGACATAAAAAAATCTACTGAGTCTTCTATGGATTCTACTCGTATCGCTATATGGTGAAGATTGCGGTCACCAAATTCATCTACCCATTCTTTTATTAAACTTCCCTCTCCTTTTTCTCCATCATAAGATTGATCTATAAAAACCAGGGGCAGGCCTCTTAAGGAATAAATATTTCCCCACCAGTTATTGAACTCCAAAGTGTCCTCATAACCATATCCTATACATTTCAAGTCTTCAGCTTTGATTTCTACGTCATGGGTTCTAAAGGTGATGTGGTCTATCATCTGAAACCAACCCAGACCTGCTTGTTTGATATGCTCCACAACTTTAAAAGCAGATTTATTCGAGTTTAGGTAGGTTTTGCAAAATCTCTGAATATACTTTTTGCTGTCCATTACCATTCCTCATTATTTGTCTTCTTTAATAATTTAGTCCAAATCTAAAAACTCGCAAGCGATGTGGATGAATAGGGAATATATTATAGAGGCGAGGACATTCCGGTGATTTTTATGGAAAAAAGAATCCACTCAATTCTGGTAATTGGACTCGGTAAAGTTGGGGCACTTGTGGCTACGGTCCTGCATGAAAATGGATATGCAGTAACCGGGTTAGCTAAACAGGTAAATAAGACTCTTCCATTCAAATTTATTCAAGCCGATAGCTCTGACAAAAATCAACTCAATGAATTCATCAAAAAACACGATGCAGTTGTCAGCTGTCTTCCCTATCAATTGAATCTAAATGTTGCCCAGACCGCTCATGCGCTGGGCATTCATTATTTTGATTTGACCGAAGATGTTCATACAACACAACAGGTTTTGGAGCTTTCAAAAACTTCTAAGGGCCTTATGGCCCCTCAATGTGGTCTTGCCCCGGGGTTTATAAGTATTGTTGGCTCCGACCTCACAAAAGGCATGGACAAATTGCGAAGCATAGAACTACGAGTGGGAGCCTTACCTCAACATCCGCGTGGACTTTTGGGCTATGCCTTTAATTGGTCGCCCGACGGGGTGGTAAATGAATATTTAAATGATTGCGATGTCATTCAAGGTGGACAACGTGCCCGCGTTCCCGCAATGGAAAACCTCGAAACTATTGTCATTGACGGAGTTCAACTAGAAGCATTTACCACCTCAGGTGGGCTGGGCACGATGTGCGAAACTTTCGATGGGAAAGTATCTGACTTGAACTATAAAACCATTCGTTATCCTGGTCACTGTGACCTGATGCGTTTCTTTTTTAATGAGCTTCATTTGAGGGATCAACGTGAATTGTCCGGAGAAATTCTGGTCAATGCAAAACCGCCGGTAAAAGCCGATGTGGTTTATGTCCATGCCGCTATTGAAGGTTGGAGAAATGAAAAACTCGAACGCCGGGAATTCGTGCGGAGTTATTTCCCCAAAGAAATAGCAGGGCAAGAATGGAATTCGATTTCCTGGACCACTGCCGGGTCAATTTGCGCAGTAATTGAAATGGTTGCCAATGGCGACCTTCCCGATAAAGGGTTTCTCAAGCAGGAATCCATTCCACTTGAAA
>Ga0114932_10000452_pt1 | contig 49304 bp, 46 predicted proteins | sample 2SBtaG_2_FD_87286 | JGI IMG/M metagenome (GOLD analysis project Ga0114932, IMG submission 87286) | Deep subsurface microbial communities from Kolumbo volcano to uncover new lineages of life (NeLLi) - 2SBTROV12_ACTIVE470 metaG | ecosystem: Environmental > Aquatic > Marine > Volcanic ...
CGTGCCTAGCGCTTGCTGAACTGGAAGCGCTTGCGAGCACCCGGCTGACCGTACTTCTTGCGCTCGACCTTACGGGCGTCGCGCGTGAGCAGGCCGCTCTTCTTGAGCACCGGACGATCCGCGAGGTTCCGAGCGGCGAGCGCCCGAGCGATGCCCAGACGTACGGCGCCAGCCTGTCCGGTCGGTCCGCCGCCCTTCACGGTCACGAAGATGTCGACCTGGCCGACGTTCTCGGTGAGCGCGAGGGGCTGCATCACGATGAGGCGCGAGGTCTTCCGGGGGAAGTACGACTCGAGCGAGCGGCTGTTGACGGTGATCTCGCCGGTCCCGGGACGGAGGAACACGCGGGCAGCGGCCTCCTTACGGCGACCGGTGGCGTACCACTGGGTCTCGTTGGACATCAGACGTACTCCGGAAAGGGCTGCGGCTGCTGGGCCTGGTGCGGATGCTCGGTACCGGCGTAGACCTTCAGCTTCGAGAGCTGTTGGCGACCGAGCCTGTTCTTGGGAAGCATGCCCTTGACCGCCTGCTGGAACATCCGCTCGGGATCGTCCGCGAGGACTTCGCCGGCCGGCACGGACTTGAGGCCGCCGAGGTGGCCCGAGTAGCGGTGGTAGAGCTTCTGATCGAGCTTCTGGCCCGTGAGCTTCACCTTGCCGGCGTTGATCACGATCACGAAATCGCCGGTGTCGACGTGCGGCGTGAACGAGGGCTTGTGCTTGCCGCGGAGCACGGTCGCGATGCGGGTGGCGACGCGGCCGAGGACCTGATCCTCGGCGTCGATCACCAGCCACTGGCGAACGACTTCGGCCGGCTTCGCGGAGGCGGTCTTGTAGGTGGTCATGAGGGTCTCGTTGAGCATTTCGGCGCGCGATGGAACGGGCCCGTGCGCGAAGGACAGCCGCATTTAGTGGGTCGGCGGGCCCGCGTCAACCTTCCTCGGAGCTCTCTTCGGGAGGCTCCCAGGTGCTTTCTTCGCCCAGCTTCAGCGAGGTGAAGAAGATGTCGCTCGAGCCAAAGCGACCATCCGCCCAGACGAACAACAGGTCGGTGTTGTTGCGCCAGAACCAGGGGTCGATCGCGTAGCTGGACCCCGGCTCGTTTCCGTTGATCCGAAGATCGGCGTCGTTCCACGTGTCTCCCCCATCTTCGGAGAAGTTGTAGAACAGGTCGTTGAAGCCAACGCCTTCGTCGTCGTTGCGCAGATCGCGCCACACCGCAACGACCATGTCGTCCGCGTAGACGTCGAGGGAGACGTCCACCGACTGGGCCTCTCCCGGGCTGTCCATGTCGAGGCGGACCTCTTCCTCCTGCCAGGTCACGCCGCCGTCTTCGGAACGCCGGTAGTAGATGTCGTAGCCGTTGGAGCGGTTGTCCTGCCAGGCCGCGTGCAGCCGAGGGCCGTTGGCCGCGATCGAGGGGTAGTAGGCGTCGTAGAACCCGGGTTGGTTCGACTCCATCCGGGTGGCTTCGGTGGGCCAGCTCTCCCCGCTGTTCGAGGAGTGGGAGAGGTAGACGTCACGGGCGTCGGTCTCGACCTGGTCGTGCCACGCCACGTAGGCGTGCCCCTCGGTGAGCAACAAGCGCGGCGCGAAGCTGTCGACCCCGCCGTCGCCCGAGAGCCGGGTGTCCGAAGGCGCAAAGCTCTCGCCATGGTCGGTGGAGCGGTTCACGTAGATCTTCGAGAAGTCGTCGCGCAGGTCTTCCCACGCCACGATGACCGTGCCGCTTCCGTCCGCGGCGATCACCGCCGAGCCGGACCACGCGTCGCCGGCTTCGTCGGTGTCGACCCGCGTTCCGTCGGCCATCCAGGTCACGCCGGCGTCGGTCGAGCCGTTGACGTACACATCGTAGGCGCCGTTGCGGGCGTCGAACCAGGACACGTACACCGCCCCGGAGGCCGCGGCGACCGCGGGGCTCAGGCTCATCGCCTCGCCGTCCGGATCGGCGTCCAGCGCGACGTTCTCGGCCCAGGTGCTGCCGCTGTCCACCGTGCGGGTGTAGTAGATGTTGCCGTTCTCGAGCTCGCCGTCGCGGCTGTCTTCCCAGACCACGTGCACGGTCTCGCCGTCGCAGGCGATGACCGGATTCACCGCATTGCCGACCTCCCCGTCGTCCAGGCGCACGTCGCCGGTCATCCAGCTCAGCCCGGCGTCTGCCGAGCGGTTGTAGAAGATGCTGGAGCGGCCGTCTCGCTCGTCCTGCCAGACCACGTGGAGGTGGTACTTCCCGTCGGTGCACGCCCGTGGGCTCGTGGCCTCGACCTCGGACGTGTCGCTGACGAGGGTGTCCCCACCGAGTCCGCCGGTGTCGCTGCCGCCGCCCTTGCAGGCCAGCAGGGTCAGGCCCAGGGTGAGCGCGTAGAGCATCGTTCCTCCGAAGCGTCGCAACATAGCTTCGCCGTCAGGGGTGGTCGACCAACCGCCGAAGAGGTATTGGGGCGACCGACTCGACGGAGAGACGATGCGTCCCGACAAGGCTGCCCTCGGCACCCGGTATGTGTGCTTCAGCTGCGAAGTGAAGTTCTACGACTTGAACCGCGAGGAGCCCACGTGCCCCGGCTGCGGTGCGGACCAGCGCGACAACCCCGAGCCCGACCCGATCACGCTGCTGCTCCAGAAGAAGCGGCGGCGCCGGAAGAAGGCTCCGGAGCCCGAGCCGGAGCCGGTGGTGGAGAAGAAGAGCGAGCAGCCCGACAACAGCGGCTTCGACGACCCGGAAGCCGAGCAGGAAGAAGAGGACGAGTAGGCCTCGAGGACGTCCGGGCGCTCAGCGTTCGTAGTCCACCCTGACCAGGTAGAGCCCATGAGCCGGCGCCGTCCGGCCCGCCTGTTGGCGATCCCTCAGCTCGAGCAGCTCGCCGAACCAGCTGGGCGCGCGGCGCCCCCGACCGACGTCGACCAGCGAGCCGACCACGATGCGGACCATGTGGCGCAGGAAGCCACTGCCATAGAGCTCGATCCAGATCTCGTCGTCCACCGCGACCACGGAGGCGCGTTGGATGCGGCGGACCGAGGTGGTCGCGCTGCAGCCCGCAGCTCGGAAGCTGGCGAAGTCGTGCTCCCCCACGAGGCGGCGTGCCGCGCGGTCCATGGCGGCGATGTCCAAGGTGTAGCGCGAGGCCCACACCCGTCCGTGCCGAAGCGCAGAGCGGCTGTTCGCGACCCTCAGACGGTACCGGTAGAGCTTGCCCACCGCCGAGCGCTGCGCGTGGAACTCCGGCGCCACGGGACGCGCGTCGAGGCACGCGATGTCCGGCGGCAGGTGGGCGTTGAGGCCGTCGCGCATCTTCTGCGGTGCACGCTCGACCGTGGTCCGGAAGCTGACGACCTGGCCGAGTGCGTGCACCCCGGAGTCGGTGCGCCCGCTTGCGATGACGCGCAGCTCCACGCCACCGAGCACCACGGCGAGCGCCTCCTCCAGGCGCAACTGCACGCTGACGCCCTCGGGCTGTCGCTGCCAGCCGTTGTACGCGGAGCCGTCGTACTCGACGAGCAGCCGCCAGGTGGTCGTGCTCAGAGGTCCATCTTCAGACCGAGCTGGAAGGTCGAGCCCGTGAAGCTGAACCCTTCGTCGCTCGCGGGCTCGTCGAGCATCGTGTACTCGCGCAGCTCGGCCACCAGGTAGGTGTCACGGATGCCCCAGCGCGCTTGGACCTGGGACGCACTCGTGGGGTCGAGCCAGTCCAACAGCACGCTCACGCCGTAGCCATAGCTCCACGTACCGCGGCCGCCGGCCACGACGTCGCCCGCCATGGTGCCCTCGAGGTAGCCACTGCCGTAGTCGTACTGCTCCATGAAGAACCAGTACTCGGTGCCGGCCCGCACGAAGGGCACGATGGGCTGGTTGTCGAAGAGCTCGCCGTGGAGGGTGAGGCTGGCGCCTACGGGAAAGAGCGACAGGCGTCCGGACTCGCTCGACGAGGCGCCAGAGTCGACGCCGACGAGGGAGCCACGCTTCCGGGTGAGACCGACGGTCAGGTCGGTCTCCAGGACGCGAAGGACGCGCTTCCCGCCTTCGAAGTAGAAGCTCAGGTAGCCAGGATCGCCATACACGGCCTCGTAGTTCCCGTCGGTGTCGGCGAGCGACAGGGAGCCGACGCGGATCTCGGCGTTGCCCTGCTTGGGCCCGTCGTCCTCGGCCTGGGCGCTCAACGGCGCCACCAGACCCACAGCGGCGAACAGCACGACGCTTCGCCGCCGCGCAACCACGCCGAGGGCGGCCAGACCAGCCAGCCAGCCACTTGCGGTCCCCGCCGCACCACAGAAGCCACCGGTCTCACCGGAGAGCCCTGCGGCCCCCACGGTCTCCTGGGGCTGCGCTTCGATCACCCGACTCATGGGTCCCTCCTGCCCGCCTTCGTCCGTGGCACGCACTCCCACATAGTAGGTCGTGCCGTTCGTGAGGCCTTCGATCACCAGGTACACGTCTTCACCCGGATCTGCTTCCACGTCCACCGGACCGACGGATGCGTCGTCGGTCCCTTCGTAGGCCGGTCCGCCCGTCGCGTAGTCCTCGCGCTCCCACGGCACCGTGGTCAGGTACACCGTGTAGCGGGCCAGGTCTTCGTCGGAGATTCCGGAGAAGTCCAGCAGGATCTTCTCGTGGCCGAAGCCGACGTCGCCGTCGTCCAGGCTCACCTGCGATGGCGGGTTGTCGATCACCAGATCGACGGCGTCGGAGCCGACGGCACTTCCATCCTGGACCTCGACATAGACCCGGTTGGGCCCCTCCGCCCAGTCGTCGGCTACCTCGATCTGCACGCTGGCCGAGCGATCGTCGTCGAGGGTTCCCTCGGCGAGGGTGTCGCCGTCCAGCACGACCTCGAAGTCCCCCGCGCTGTCCGACGCGATCTGCAGCGTGACGAGCTCGCCCACCTCCAGCGCGGCGACCTGGTCGGCTTCGACCTCGACCCACGGACGATCGGTGAGCACGCTGAGGGTGCCTTCGTTGCCCACCGCGACGAGGTAGTCGCCCACGACACCGAGGCCCACCGCTCCGGGCACGTCGAGCGCCTGCAAGGCCTCGTCGCCCACAGCGCCGTTGGCGTAGCTGAAGAGCTTCACGAGGCCCGCTTCGCTGTCGCCGACGGCGCAGAAGCCTTCGCTCTCGTCCACCGTGACCGCCGTGACGCTGGTGAGTCCGTCCTCGTCGTCGAGCAGGATGGCGTACTCGTCGGACGAGGTGGTCAGGTACTTCACGAGCGATCCGCTCTGGTCGGCCAACAGGCCGATGCTCGCGCCGTCGGTCCACACCTCCACGAAGTCACGGCCCGACAGCGTCTCGTTCGATCGCGCGGTCGACCCCGTGGACAGGTCGACCTTCGTGGTGTCGTCACCGCCGTGCACGACGAGCAGCACGCCGCTCAGGAGGCCCACCGCCTCGACGCCGCTGACGCTCGTCGAGGACGCGGTCCAGTCAGCGTCCACCTCGGTCGTGTCGGGATCGTAGACGTGCACCTCCGGGTAGTCGCCGTCCGCACCATCGACCACGATCCAGAGCCGAGCGTCGTCGTCGTCGAAGGCCAGGCCGAGCACCGGAGCACCACCACCACCCGCGGTGTCCCCACCACCGCTTCCGACGGAGATGGCCTCACCGACGTCGAGGTCGTAGCCAGGCCGAAAGCTCACGGGGACCAGGGCGCCGTCGTCGCACCCGACGAACACACCGACTTCGTCCTCCGCGCTCACGGCATCGATCGCGGTGGTGCGCGCGCCGGTGCAGACCTGGGCGTAGGCGGCTTGCCAGGTCTCGGTGTCCAACACCACCAGGCTGTCGCTGCCCTCGTCCACGAAGGCGGCCACACCCGCTGACGACACGCTGAGGGACGACAAGCCCGTGCCCAGCGAGGCGGACCAGCCGACGTGGTCCGGCTCGGCGAGGGCCAGGTTGGTGAGCATCAGCAGCATCAACCCGCAACGGCAGCAGGAATCGTGCCACGGTGAGGACCCGCCCGAGCAGGCCCTTGCAGCGACAAGCTGTCAATGGCGGGCACGACGCCCCTCCGTGGCCGGACAGCGTGTCAGAGCTGGCCATGCTCCCGGCAGTAGGTCAGCACGTCCACGCAGGCCGCCCCGACGAGGGCCTGCGGGTCGGCGCTGGCCACGAGATGCAGGGCCTGGCCGGCAGGGTCCTCACGCAGCCGGCCAACCGCCACGGTGCCGTGGCCACCTCGGGCCCGCGGCATGAGCGGGCGCCCGTCCACGTGCTGGAGCTGGGGCGTGTCAGCAAAGAGCTCGTGGAGCGCTTCGGCTCCAGGTTGCTGCTCCAGGGTGATGGTGAGCGAGGCGAGCAGTCCCGCGAACAGCGGGGCCATCATCGCGGTCACCGCGAAGGCGGCGTCACCGAGACCGAGCACGGAAGCGGTCTCGGTCGCCGTGTTGGCCTCGTAGACTGACCAACCGTCCGGGCCCACGGGTCCCCAGCTGGGGAGCACGTCGAACGCCAGCCCCTCCCGGAAGATGGCGCGTGGGGGGTCCTGCTGGTTGAACAGGGAGACCACCTGCCCGCTGAGCTCCTCGATGGCGGCGCGTCCGGCGATGGAGGCCGGCATCCACGCCGTGCCACGCACGGACAGCAACCCGAAGGACGCCTGGAGGGGTCTGCACACCGCGAGGAGGAGGAGGGAGAGCGGTCCTGGCAGCCGAACGCCGCCGTCCTCCCGGAGGTCCTCGACCGCCCAAGGGTTGGCCCACGGCACGAACAGCGGCGCGTCACCGAGCACGCCGGTCGGGTCGAGCACCGGCACCCCCTCGTCGAGCAGCCCTGGCAGCAGGGCCTCGGCTTCGTCGCGAGGCAGCGCCAGCACGACAGCGTCCAGCTCGGCGAGGTCGGGCAGGGTCGGCACGCGCACCCGCTCCGGCTCGCCGCTCACGTCCAGGCTCGTGGCGCGACTCGCACGGCTTGCGAAGGGAACAAGCTCCACCGCGAGGTCCGAGGCGTCCAGGCTCGCGACCACCTGACGACCGAGAGCGCCCGTCGCGCCCACCACTCCAATGCGTAGTTCCGACATGCCGCGCGGCTATCCCGCTATTGGGTCAGCTGCTGGATCCAGCGGTCGACGTCCATGACCATGACCGCGAACATCAGGGCCACCAGGAAGAGTACGCCAACCTGCTGGGCGCGCTCGCGGATGGCCAGCGAGAGCGGTCGCCCTCGGATGCCTTCCGCCAGGTAGAACAGGAACTGCCCGCCGTCCAGCACCGGCACCGGCAGGAAGTTGATGATGCCCAGGCTGATGGAGAGCGCCCCCATCATGCGCACGTAGGTGTAGATGCCCGCTTCGGCGGCAGCCTTCGCGTCGCGCACGATCTGCACGGGGCCGCCGAGGGTCTTGCGGGGGTCCGCCTCGAAGGTCACGAGCTTGCCGACCTGCTCCAGCACGAAGGTGGCCAATCCGATGGTCTCGTCGACACCCTTGCCGAGCGCTTCCACAGGCCCGTAGTAGCGGGGTGTGGTCGGTCCCACGACGTTGCTGCCGAGGGCCGAGATGCCCACCAGCGCGCGGTAGCGGTACCGACCGAAGCCATCGGTGTCCCGCACGATTCGGGGCAGCACCGTCTCTTCGATCACACGGCCGTCGCGGACGAGCGTGAGCACGAGCGGCACGGCATCGGAGCCACTCCCCTCCCCCTCCTGCTTGGCACCGATCCGTTCGACCACCTCGCTCCACGCTGTGAGCCCGCGGCCATCGATGGCGGCGAGGCGGTCGCCCACCAGGATGTTGGCCTCACTCGCAGCGGAGTCCTCGGAGATCTCACGCACGAAGAGGTAGCCGGGGTAGACGCCCCAGGCGTTGGCGCGGGGGTCTTCGAAGAGCAGCTCGGGCCCAGCCCAGCCAGGATCCGCGGTCAGCGTGAGGGAGAGCTCCTGGAGCTCGCCGTCCACCTCGCGCGCCACCTTCAGCGTGGCCTGCTGCACACCCGCCAACGCCGCCATCAGCTCGCCGTAGGTGTCGACCTCCGCGCCCTCCACCGAGAGCACCTCGTCCCCAGTTTGCAGCCCGGACCTGGCGGCGGGGGAGTCGTTGTCGCTCACGCCCACGGTGGCGTCGGGCGCCATGTAGTCCATGCCCATCCAGGCAGGAGAGAGCCCGGTCTCGGTCTCCTCCGCGCGGGCCGGGATGCGCACGTCGGCCTGGTAGGCGGAGCCATCGCGCTCCAGCGTGAGCGAGACGGTGTCCCCCGGGTCCGCCACCCTGCCCAGCACACGGTAGAAGTCGCCCCAGAAGATGACAGGCTCACCGGCGACGGCTCGCACCTGGTCGCCTTCGCGGATGCCGGCCTCCCACGCCGGCTCCCCGACCAGCACGGTCTCGACCGAGGTGGCCACCTGGGGCTCGCCCCCCATGGCCAGGCCTGCGAAGAGCACGACCGGCAAGGCGAGGTTGGAGACGGGGCCCGCGGCGATGATGAGCAGCCGCTGCCACACGGGCTTGTTCAACATGGCGCCTTCGGAGTGCAGGTCGCCGTCGGTCCCGCCGTCCATGAAGGGGTCGGCCCCTTCCATCTGCACGTAGCCCCCGAACGGAAGCAGGCTCAGGCGGTAGTCCGTGCCGCCGAAGCGAAAGCCTGCCAGGCGACGCCCGAAGCCCACGGAGAAGGTGAGCACGTTCACGCCGAACAGCTTCGCGACCACGAAGTGCCCGAACTCGTGGATCACGATGAGCACCGCGACCAGGACGAGCGCTGCGAAGTAGACCAAGCTCAGCCTCCGCGGGGCAGGTGGGACCCTAACGTGCCTCGGAGGGCGGACCCCCGAAAGGCCATGGTCATGCCCCGGAGACCACCAGCCACGCCCACAACAGAGCCCCGGAGAAGAGCAACGAGTCGACCCGGTCGAGGATGCCACCGTGTCCCGGCATGATCGTGCCGGAGTCCTTGACACCCGCCGAGCGCTTGATCATGGACTCCACCAGGTCCCCCACCACACCGCCGGCACCGAGCACCAGGGCGAGCACCACGATCTCGGACACCGAGGTGTCGGGGAGACCGAAGTGGCGCACGAGCAGCGCGCCGCCCACCGACCCCGCCAGGCCGCCGACCACGCCCTCCCAGGTCTTCTTCGGCGAGATCTTTTCGTAGAGCTTGGTGGAGCCGAACGCGCGCCCCGTGAAGTAGGCGCCGGAGTCTCCGGCCCAGACCACCGCCAGCATCAGGAAGATCCAGGCCAGCCCGAACTCGTGACGCCGGATCAGGGGCAGGAGGCTCAACAGCGCCGCGACGTAGCCCAAGCCGAGCCACAGCCTCGCAGCGCTCGAGAGGTGCTCGTCCACCGGGCCCGAACGAAAGAGCACGGCCATCAAGCAGACCAGCAGCAACAGGCCCACGGTGGGACCGATCAGGGCGGGCGGCGCGTAGAGCACGGAGGCGTAGAGCAGGAGCCCCGTGGGAAAGAGCACGAAGCGGGCCCAGTCCTTCGCCTCGGGAAAGGCCATCGCCCCGTACTCGTGCAGGCCGACCACGACCACCACACCGACCAGGGCCTCCAGGCCCCAGGTGCCTCCGAAGACCAGCAGGGGAAGCACGACGGCGAGACCGACCGCGGCGGCGACAAGGCGGGTGAGCATCAGCGGGGGTCCCGGAGCTGAGCGCCGGTCTTGCCGAACCGCCGCTCCCGGCCGGCGTAGGCCGCGAAGGCCTCGGCCAGCTGAGGTCGGCGGAAGTCCGGCCACGCGGCGTCGGTGACGTAGATCTCGGCGTAGGCGAGCTGCCAGAGCAGGAAGTTCGAGATGCGCATCTCGCCGCTCGTGCGGATGAGCAGGTCGGGGTCCGGCAGGCCCGCCGTGTAGAGGCATCGCTCGATCGCTGCCTCGTCGATGGCCTCGGGCTTGAGCGCTCCCGCCTTGACCAGACGTGCCAGCTGCTGGGCCGCGTCGACGATCTCGGTGCGCGAACCGTAGGACAAGGCCAGGGTCAGCGTCATGCGGCAGCTGGGCTTGTCGGTGAGGCGCACCAGCTCCTGGAGCGGCTTGCGCACATAGAGCGGCAAGCGATCGACCTGGCCGATGGCCCGGAGCCGGATGCCGTTGTCGAGCAGCTCGCGACGCTCCTGCCGCAGGTACTTCTGCAGCAAGCGCATCAGGTGCGCGACCTCGCGCTTGGGTCGCTTCCAGTTCTCGGTGGAGAAGCTGTAGAGCGTGAGCGCTTCGACACCTTGGGCGCGGCAGGCGCGGGTGATCTCGCGCACGCTCTCGGCGCCTTCTTCGTGGCCGCGCACCCGGGGCAGCCCCTGGCGCTCGGCCCAACGCCCGTTGCCATCCATGATGATGGCCACGTGACGGGGGACGCGGGAGGTGCTCACACCTCCAGGATCTCCGCTTCCTTCGCCCCGACCACGCCGTCGACCTGCTTGACCGAGGCGTCCGTTCCCTCCTGGACCTGCTTGAGCACGCGCTTCAGCTCGTCCTCGGAGATCTCCTTGTCGCCCTCGAGCTCCTTGAAGAGGTCGTTGTACTCACGGCGTGCGTGCCGGATGCTGATCTTGGCGTCCTCGCCCATGCGACGGACCTGCCTGACCATGTCCTGGCGACGCTCGGTCGTGAGCGGCGGGATCGGCACCCGCACCACGTTGCCGTCGCTGTTGGGGTTCAAGCCGAGGTTTGCGGTGGCAATGGCCTTCTCGATGTCTGCGATGACCGACTTGTCCCAGGGGGCGATCTGGAGCAGTCGAGCGTCCGGCGCCGACACCGTGGCCAGCTGCTTCAGCGGCATGACGGCCCCGTAGCTGGACACGTTGACCTGCACGTTGTCGAGCAGTGCCGGGGAGGCACGACCGGTTCGCACCGTGGAGAGCTGGTTCTGGAGCGACGAGAGGGCCTTGGCCATGTCGTCGTTCATTGCGCTCATGTACTCGTCGACCACAGGTCCTCCGTTGTCCGAGGCTTAATGGATCACGGGCGGTCGTCGACCCTCGTTCCGATGGGCTCGCCCTCGACCACACGCACCACGTTGCCAGGCTTCATGTCGAAGACCACGATGGGAAGGCTGTTGTCCATGCACAGCGAGATCGCCGTGGTGTCCATGACCTTCAGGCCGCGCTTGATGGCGTCGAGGTAGGTGACGTGGTCGAGCTTCACGGCGTCGTCGTAGAGCGCCGGATCCTTGTCGTACACCCCGTCGACCTTCGTGCCCTTGAGCACCACGTCGGCACCGATCTCAGCGGCGCGGAGGGCCGCAGCGGTGTCGGTGGAGAAGAAGGGATTGCCCGTGCCGGCGGCGAAGATGACCACGCGCCCCTTCTCGAGGTGCCGGGTGGCTCGCCGCTTGATGTACGGCTCGGCGATGCGGTCCATGGGAATCGCGGACATCACGCGCGTGTAGGTGCCGCGCCGCTCGAGAGCATCCTGCAGGGCCAGCGCGTTGATCACGGTGGCCAGCATGCCCATGTAGTCGGCGTGCGCGCGATCCATCCCACGGCTTGCCCCAGAGAGCCCGCGGAAGATGTTGCCGCCGCCGATGACGATGGCGACCTCCGCACCGAGCGCCTGCAGCGCGCCGACCTCCTCGGCGAAGCCGCCGATGACATCGGCGGTGATTCCGAAGCTGCCCTCCCCGGCGAGCATCTCGCCGGAGAGCTTCAACAGGACACGCTTGTAGGCGTCCGCCACCTCAGGCCAGGCCGGCCGCTGCAGCGACCTCGGCCGCGAAGTCGTCCTGCTTCTTCTCGAGGCCTTCGCCCATCACGAAGCGGGAGAAGCGGCGGATCTTGATGTTCTCGCCGATGGTCGCGATCTTGTCGGACACGACCTCGCCGACCGTCTTCTTGTCGTCCTTGACGAAGGTCTGGTCGAGCAGGCACTGCTCCTCGTAGAACTTGCCCATGCGACCCGCGACGATCTTCTCGGCGATGTGTTGGGGCTTGCCCTCCTCCATCACGCGGGCGAGCTGCACCTTCTTCTCGCGCTCGATCGCGTCGTTCGGAACCTCATCACGGGAGATGTAGGTCGGAGCGGCCGCCGCGATGTGCATCGCGATGTCGTTCACGAAGGCCATGAACTGGTCGTTCTTCGCCACGAAGTCGGTCTCGGCGTTCACCTCCACCAGCACGCCGATCTTCCCGCCGGCGTGGATGTACGAAGCGACCACGCCTTCGGCAGCGGCGCGGCCGGACTTCTTGGCGGCCTTGGCGATGCCCTTCTGCCGCAGCCAGTCGACGGCGGCGTCGAGATCGCCGCTCGCCTCGGTGAGAGCCTTCTTGCAGTCCAGCATGCCGGCGCCGGTGCGCTCGCGCAGCGTCTTGATCTGAGCCATGGACATAGGTGGTTCCGTCCTCTGCGGCCCCGGAGGAGCCGTTTTCGAAGGTGTTGAGCGGGGGTTCGGCTAGGCCTCGGCCGTGGCCTCGGCTTCGGGCGTGGCTTCCGGCGCCGGGGGGGCGGCCGAGGCATCGGGCTCCTCGGAGGAGGAGCGCGCGCGGTGCACGATGTCGACGTTCACGTCGGCGGCAGCGGCGACCGCGGCATCCGGGTTGACACGGCCGGCGGCCATGCCCTCGATGCAGCTGTCGGCGATGGCGGACGTGAACAGCTGGATGGACTTCAGCGCGTCGTCGTTGCCGGGGATGACGTAGTCGATGCCGGAAGGATCGCAGTTGGTGTCGCAGAGCGCCACGATCGGAATCTTGAGGGTGCGCGCCTCGTTGATCGCGATGTGCTCCTTCTTTGGATCGATGATGAAGAGGGCGCCCGGGAGACCCTTGAGCTTCTTGATGCCGCCCAGGCTCTTGTTCATCTTCTCGATCTCGCGGCTCAGCTGGAGCGCCTCCTTCTTCGAGAGCACCTGGAAGCGACCCTCCTCACGCGCCCGCTCCAGCTTGTTCAAGCGGTCGATGGACTGCTTGATCGTCTTGAAGTTGGTCATCGTGCCGCCGAGCCAGCGGTTGTTGATGTAGTACATGCCGGCACGGCCGGCCTCGCCCGACACGATGTCGCGCGCCGCGCGCTTGGTGCCGACGAAGAGCACGGGCTGACCTGCGGAGGCGACCCCGTTCACGAAGCGACAGGCCTCGATGAGCGCGCGGGCGGTCTTCTGGAGGTCGATGATGTGGACCCCGTTCTTGGCGCCGTAGATGTACGGGCGCATGCGCGGGTTCCAGCGGCGAGTCTGGTGGCCGAAGTGCACACCAGCGTCGAGGAGGTCTCGGAGGGAGACGTTGGGCATGATGACGATGTCCTGGGGGTCACGAAGGACCCGGTTTCGGGTTGGGCCTCCGCCGCGTCGCGGCCCCACCCCGAAGGGCACCCAGGGACCGTGGCGTGATCGGCGTGTGGAATGAGAGGTGCGCAGAAGAGCGCGCCGCGCGATTAACCGAGCGAGGGGCGCCTGTCTACGCTGGGGACGCCGCGGCCTCGACGGTCTTGGCGCAGCACTTCTTGTACTTCGCCTCGGAGCCGCAGGGACAGGGGTCGTTTCGACCGAGCCCGACACGGACTGCGTAAGCCTTGGCCTCGGCGCCCCTTGCGGGAAGCTTGGCGGGCTTCGGCTGCGGACGGGGCGGCGTGAGCAGTGGCTGCTCGGCCGGCTGCCGGGCCGGCGCCCCCGCGGCTTCCGGCCGTTGTTCGAGTGCACCGGCCGAGATCGCCCGCGCCATGCGCTTGCTGGGCCGCTGCGCCGCCTGCTCGGCCTCCTGGGTGAGCTCGACCCGAAGGAAGCGGCTCACCACGTGTTCGTCGCGGAGGGCGTTCATCATCATGAACATGTTGTAGCCCTCCTTCTTGTACTCCAGGAGCGGGTTGCGCTGGCCGTAGCCGCGCAGCCCGATGCCGTCCCGGAGGCGATCCATGGCGAGCAGGTGATCCCGCCAGAGCTGGTCGGTGAACTGGAGCAGGAGCATGCGCTCGATCTGCCGCGCGTTCTCCGTGGTGATCGCCTCTTCCTTGGCTGTGTAGAGGTCCATCGCCTCACCGAGCAGGCGCCCACGCAGCTCCCGCTGGGCGTGGTCGCGAAGCTCATCATCGGTCTCGTCCTCCCACGAGACACCGAAGACCTTCGTGATGCGCTCACGGAGCAGGCCGATGGTCCAGTCCTCGGGGTGCATGCCCTCCGGCGCGCAGTCGTCCATGATGTCGTCGACCACGCCCTCGACCGCCTCGAGCGTGAGCTCGCGGATGCCCTCGCCGGCCAGGGCCTTGCGGCGCAGGTCGTACACGTACTGGCGCTGCTGGTTGAGCACGTCGTCGTACTCCAGCAGGTTCTTCCGGATCTGGAAGTTGTGGCCCTCGACCTTCTTCTGGGCGTTCTCGATCGACTTCGAGATCACGCGGCTCTCGATGGGCTCGTCGTCCTCGATCCCCCACTTCTCCATGAAAGCCAGGATCTTGTCGGAGCCGAAGATGCGGAGCAGATCGTCTTCGAGCGACATGTAGAACTTCGAGCTGCCTGGGTCCCCCTGACGCCCAGCCCGACCGCGGAGCTGGTTGTCGATGCGGCGAGATTCGTGGCGTTCGGTGCCGACGATGCGGAGACCACCAGCCTCCAACACCTTGACGCGAGCAGCCTCGCACTCGGGACGCAGCCGAGCAACCTCGGCCTTGTAGGCCTCCGCGTTCTCCTGCCAGTCAGGCACCGCGTCCTTGGCGAGCTCCTCGGGGTTTCCACCGAGCTTGATGTCGGTGCCACGACCCGCCATGTTCGTGGAGATCGTGATGGCGCCGATCTGGCCCGCCTGCGCCACGACGCGGCTCTCCGACGCGTGCTGCTTGGCGTTGAGCACGTGGTGGGGGATCTCCTTGCGCTGGAGCATGCGCGACACGATCTCGGACTTCTCGACCGAGGTCGTGCCGACCAGCACGGGCTGACCGCGTTCGTGGGCCTCCACGATGTCTGCGAGCACGAAGCGGAACTTCTCCTCCTGGGTCCGGTAGACGATGTCGTGGTCGTCGTCGCGGCGGATGGGCTCGTTGGTGGGGATGACCACGCAGTCGAGGTTGTAGATGTTCGCGAACTCCGCGGCCTCGGTCTCGGCGGTGCCGGTCATGCCCGAGAGCTTGTCGTACATGCGGAAGTAGTTCTGGAAGGTGATGGAGGCGTAGGTCTGGCTCTCCTGCTCGACGTTGAGCTTCTCCTTGGCCTCGACCGCCTGGTGCAGCCCGTCGGACCAACGCCGACCGTGCATGAGCCGCCCCGTGTGCTCGTCGACGATCACCACCTTGCCGCTCTGGACCATGTAGTCCTTGTCGCGCTTGAACAGGTAGTGCGCCTTGAGGGCCTGGTTCACGTGGTGGAGCACGACCATGTTGTTGGGGTCGTAGAGGTTGTCCACGCCCAGCTTCTGCTCGAGCTTGTGGATGCCGTCGTCGGACAGGGTGACGCTGCGCCCCTTCTCGTCGACGACGAAGTCCAGCTCGTTCTGCAGGAGTGGAATGACCGTGTCGACGAACACGTAGAGCTGCGTGTCGTGGTTGGTCGGGCCCGAGATGATGAGCGGGGTGCGGGCCTCGTCGATCAGGATGGAGTCCACCTCGTCGACGATGCCGAAGTGGTGGCCGCGCTGGGTGTAGTCCTCCAGCTTGTACTTCATGTTGTCGCGCAGGTAGTCGAAGCCGAACTCGTTGTTCGTGCCGTAGGTGACGTCGCACCCGTAGGCGTGGCGCTTCACCTGGTCGTTCCGCTCGCCGGAGAGGATCTTGCCGACCGACAGCCCGAGGAAGTTGTAGACGGGCTTCATCCAGTCCGCGTCACGGCTGGCCAGGTAGTCGTTGACCGTGACCACGTGGGCGCCCTTGCCCGACAGGGCGTTCAGGTACACCGGCAGGGTGGCGACCAGGGTCTTGCCCTCGCCGGTCTTCATCTCGGCGACCATGCCGTCGTGGAGCACCTTGCCGCCGACCATCTGCACGTCGTAGTGCCGCATGCCGAGGGTGCGCACGCCCACCTCGCGAACCAGGGCAAAGGCCTCGGGAAGGAGATCGTCGAGCGGCGCGCCGGCCTCGATCTGTTCCCGAAACAGCGGCGTGAACGCCTTCAGCTCGTCATCGCTTCGCGCTTGCATCGCGGGCTCGAGCCCTGCGATGTGATCGATGAGAGGCCGCATGCGCTTGATGCGGCGGCTGTTCGCCGTCCCGAACACCTTCTTGAAGCTGCCTTCGATCGCCTCGAACCAGTCCGCCATTGCTCAAACTCCCGAATCGGCTGTCCTTGCACACGCCGGTCGACGGCGGCAAGGGCCGGAAGTCGGCGCCTTTAACGCAAAGCTCTCACCTCGGGAGGTAGTCGAGCGGATCGACCGCCTGTCCGTGCACCACGAGCTCGAAGTGGAGGTGCGGTCCGGTGGTCTGTCCGGTGGTCCCCACAGTGGCCACGACCTGCCCAGCTTCGACGTAGTCACCCTCGTCCACGAAGATCGAGGTGCTGTGCGCGTAGCGGCTCTCGATGCCGAAGCCATGGTCGACCACCACCATGCGACCGTAGCCGCCGTTGGAGCGCGCCATGCTCACGGTGCCGGGCGCCACGGCCACGACGCGGCTGCCGCGCGGCGCGGACACGTCGATGCCGGAGTGGAACTTCCGGCTGCGGTAGATGGGGCTGCGCCGGTAGCCGAAGCCGCTGGTCAGCACGCCGCTCGCCGGCCACACCTGGGGCAAGGCGGCGCGGATGGTGAGCAGATCCGTCACGTCCTCGGCCGCGCGCCCGATGCGCGGTTCGACCTCGCGCAGCACCCTCAGCAGGCCTTCCGCGCGAGCCTCCACCGCCCCCGCCCAGGCGTCGGCGGGCCGGAGGTCGTCGACCTGCACGGGGGCGAGGCCTCCTCCATCCAGCTCGCCGAGGGCCTCGAGGCCGAGCGCAGCGCTCTCGGCGTCGTCCAGCGGGCCGAGCCCACCGGGCAGGCCCACGTCTTCCTGCAGCGCGCGGAGCTGCCGGTCGTAGACCCGGAGGCGCCGCAAGGTCAGCTCCACCTCGTCGAGCTCCCCTTCGATGTCGTGAAGGCGGGTCTTCAGCCGAAGGTTCTCGGCGACCAGATCGTCGAAGCGCCAGAGCCGCGGCAGCTCCACGGCGAGCACCGCCCCGCCCAGCGCCAGGAACACACCGAGCACCGTGAGCGCAGCGGCCGCCCGCCGCAGCATCGAGGACGTGATCGTGAGCTGGCGAACCCGACCGCGGCCGCGGTCCTGGACGAAGAGGAGCGTGTAGCGACGCTCCTCCCGCTCGTCCGAGCGGCGGCCCATCAGGGCTCGTCGACCCTCACCACCACCGCGGTGACGTTGTCGTCGCCGCCGCGCTCACAGGCGGTGTGGATGAGCTTCCTCGCAGCGGACTGCAGCGGGTTGCGGAGGATCGCCTCCCCCATCTCCTGGGTCTCGACCAGGTTCGAGAGCCCGTCGCTGCAGAGCAGGAAGGCGTCGTCCCGACGGAGCGCCTTCACCTGCACGTCGATCTCGACCTCCTCGGTGTAGCCGAGGCTGCGCGTGATCACGTTGCGCAAGCGGTGGTGCTTGGCTTCTTCCCGCGTGAGCACGCCGGCCTTGACCTTCTCGTTCACGAGCGAGTGATCCTCGGTGAGCTGCTCGATGCGCCCATCGCGCACCAGGTAGCCGCGGGAGTCGCCCACGTGGGCGAGGTAGGCGTTCCCCGACTCCAGCAACAGCACCAGGGCGGTTGTGCCCATTCCCTTGTACTCGGGCTCTGCGGCCGCCTTCTCGAAGATGCGCTTCCCCGCCAGCCGAACCGCGTAGCGGAGCTTCTCCCGCGTGACCTCGACCGGGCCGTCCGCCTGGGGAAGCTTCATCTCGGGATCGGTCTCGATGGAGCTCAAGACCTCCTCCACCGTGTTGACGGCGATGGCCGAGGCGTACTCACCGCCGACATGTCCACCCATGCCGTCGCACACGACGAAGAGGTTGAGCTCGTCGTTGATGAGGTAGTTGTCCTCGTTGTTGGTGCGCTTCATCCCAACATCGGTGATGCCGCAGGACGTGACGCGCACCGTGCCTCCTCGTACCAGACCCTCCCCAAGTCAGAGCGGGGGAGCCTGGAAGCCGGGGCTTTTATGGTCGCGGCTCTGAGCGCGCAAATCCCGCGGCTCAGAGAGCCTGCGCCAAGGCCACCCATTCGTCATTGTCGAGGGTCTCGGCCCGCCTTCCCGCGCCCACCACCCCAGGGACGATGCTGCGCACACGGGACTTGTCGAAGCGCGACGACAGCGCGTTCTCGAGGGTCTTCCTCCGCTGCGAGAAGCCAGCGCGTACGACCTCGCTGACGTGCTCGACGGGGACGCCCGGGGCGAAGGGACGGGGCTCGAGCAGCACCACGGCCGAGTCGACCTTCGGCGGGGGGTGGAAGGCGCCCGGCGGCAAGCGCATCGCGATGCGCGCCGTGGCGTGGAGCTGGCACCAGACCGACAAGGAGCCGCGCTTCCGGGTGCCCGGCTCCGCCACGATGCGCTCGGCGACCTCCTTCTGGAACATGAGCACGAGCCGGCGGAAGCGCTGCGCATCGGCCACGAGGCTGGTCACCAGCGTGGTGGCCACGTTGTAGGGGAGGTTCGCGCACGCGAGCCAACCGGAGCCCGGACAGACCGTGTCGAGGTCGATCTTGGTGGCGTCGGCCTGGTGGAGGGTGAGGCTCGGGAGCTCTTCGGCCAGGAAGGCCGCGAGGTCCCGGTCCACTTCGACTGCCGTCACCAGCGCGCCCCGCGCCATCAGGGCTCGGGTGAGGCCACCCAGGCCGGGACCGATCTCCAGGACGCGGTCGTCGACGCCCGCACCCGTGAGCGCGGCGATGCGTTCCTGCACCCCGGCCTGCACGAGGAAGTTCTGGCCAAAGCGCCGACGCGCCCGCTGTTCGAGTCGCCTCAGCAGGACGGAGGGATGGGGAGAGCTGGCCACGAGTGCGCCTGTATCTCGCCGGTGGCACGCACCTCTTCGCAGGTTACTCTTGACATGACAAGAGCACCCTTGAGACTCTCCTTAAAGAATCTGAGTGTTCTCGAACTTTGGAGGTTCGCAGGCCGCGTCTGGTTTCGCTGAAGCAGACGCAGAGCCCATCGCTGCATTGACGTTGGTCGACGAAGAAGCCGGTCTCGGGCGCAGGATGCCCCGCCGGCGAAGCTGAGCAGAGAGACGTTCGCGAGGTCGGGGTGTACTTCGCGGACGAGCCGAGAGATGCCACCCCCCACGCGCGACCTGCGGACCTCCCCCTCTTCCTTCCCCGAGCGCCGGTGTCCCGACAGCCCGAGCACACCGGCCTGGGCCCCCGCTTGGACCCCCTGAGGCCCACACGCGGAGCACGCATCGCCCGACGCACGGCGGAGATCGCCTTGGCGGCCACGTGGCGGGCGCTCACCCCCGACTCCCCCGAACGCTTCGCCCGTCCTCCGCACCGTCCGCTCCTCGCCCGGCTCTACTACGCGACGGACGACGGGTGGCGTTGCCCCCTGTTCCACCTCCCCGCCCCCCCGGGAACACGCGGCGAACCCGTGCTCCTGGCGCACGGGCTGGCGGTGAACCGCTTCGCCATGGACCTCACCGCTGAGCTCTCGATCGCGCAAGCCCTGCACGAAGCCGGCTTCGCGGTGTACCTGCTCGAGCACCGGCTGGACCGCTCGGCCATCGCACCGGACGACGCGCGACCTGGCGACCTCGACGACTTGGTCGCCCAGGACGTCCCGGCCGCGCTGGAGGCCATCCAGCACCACAGCGGCTTCCCGCGGGTCGCGTGGGTCGGCCACGCTCTCGGCGGCCAGCTGCTCTACGCGTACCTGGCGAGCTACGGGCGCCTCGGCCTGGGTCCGGCCACCACGCTCTGCGCTCCCGTCCGGTTCGAGGCGGGCGAGACGATGCTCCGGGCGGCGGCCCTGCTCGAGCTCCTACTGCCACGTGGAGCCCACGTGCCGATGCGTGCCGCAGCGGCTCTGGCCGCGCCCTCGGCGGGTGCGAACGAGCTGACGCGGAGCCTCATGGTGCACGGCGCCGAGAACCTCTCCGGGGCGATGGTGCGCCAGGTGCTGACCTGGCTGCGCGCTGGCACCCTCACCGACCGACACGACCGCATCGACTACCTCGCCGCGCTCGCCGGCCACACGCTGCCGGTCCAGGTCATCGCGTGTGAAGGCGACCCGACGTGCCGACCGCACCACGCGGGCGAGGTCCTGGCGAAGCTCGCCGGCCCTGTGGACGGCCACGTGCTCGACAGCACGTGGAGTCACCTCGACCCGCTGCTCGATTCCCGGGCACCGACCCAGGTCTTCGGCCCGGTCGTGACCTGGCTGGACCGTCATCGTCAGCTCTGCTGGTGACGGAGGCAGCGCTCGCGCATAGGCTTCCGACATCGAACGAGGTGTGCGTGGCAGAACAGGGCAATCGGCTTCTCATCGGCGTGGTCGCGCTGGCAGGACTCATCCTGACGGCGCTGGTGCTCGGGGTGACCCTGCTCTGGGACGACGAGGCGATCGTCACCGGAGAGGAGTCCAAGCGCTGGATGCGCCTTCGCCTTGCAGGCGCGGTGCTGGACGGCCCCGAAGAGGATGCCTTCCACTTCGACCCGGAGCAGGCCCCGCTGACCCTCCCCGAGATCAGCGGCGCGCTCCACGCCGCCGCCGCCGACCCGAGCGTCACGGGCCTGCTGCTGCACCTCGACCGCCCGTCGTTGGGCCTCGCCCAGACCCAGGAGCTGCGCGCAGGCCTGACCGCGTTGACCGCAGCCGGCAAGGAGTGCGTGGTCTGGTCGAAGACCTACGAGAACGTGAGCTGGTACCTCGCGTCGCCCTGCACCGAGATCACGATGCATCCGGGCGGCGTGCCGTTCGTGGTCGGCCTCTCGATGAGCACGACCTACTTCGCCGGAACGCTGGACAAGCTCGGACTCACCGCCGACTACCTGCGTGTCGGCGAGTACAAGTCGGCCGTCGAGAGCTACACCCGCGATGCGCCCTCGGACGAAGCGCAGGAGATGTACACGGCGCTGCTCGACAGCCTGCAGGGCACCTTCGTCGACGACCTCGCGGCCACGGGACGGTGGACCAGCGAGGAGGTGCTCGCGCTCCTCGAGGACCCACCGGTCACACCCGAAGCGGCCGTCGAGCGCGGCCTCATCGACGCGTTGACCTACTCGGACGAGCTCAACGAACGCTTTGAGGACGTGGACACGGTGCCCCTGCGAGCCTACCTCGACGAGGTCCGCGCGGACTGGAAGCGGTCGCCGTCCGTCGCCATCGTGCACGTGGGCGGCACCATCATCGATGGGCGCTCCCAAGGCGGCGGCTTCGGGGGCACCTCGGCCGGCGACCGCACCGTGGTCGAGCGGCTGCGCGACCTGGAAGACGACGACGACATCGCGGCGGTGGTGATCCGGGTCGACTCGCCCGGCGGCTCGGCCCTCGCGTCCGACGTCATCTGGCGCGCGGTCGGCGAGCTCAAGGCCGTGAAGCCGGTGGTCGCCTCGATGGGGGGGATGGCCGCGTCCGGTGGCTACTACGTGGCCATGGCGACCGACCACATCGTGGCGGACCCCAGCACCCTCACGGGCTCGATCGGCGTCTTCGGCGGCAAGGTGGCTCTCTCGGGCCTGTTCGAGAAGGTCGGTCTGACGACGTGGAGCGTGCAGGGTGCGCCCCTGGCGGGGATCAACTCCAGCGTGGAGCCCTTCAGCGAGCGCGAGCGCGCCAAGCTCCAGGAGCGCATGGACAACTTCTACGCGAGCTTCGTGCAGAAGGCCGCCGAAGGGCGCGGCATGAGCTTCGACGCGCTCGACGCCGTGGCTCGCGGCCGGGTCTGGACGGGCGCCATGGCGGTCGAGCACGGCCTGGTCGACGAGCTGGGCGGAATCGAGGACGCGGTGCGTGTTGCCGGCCAGCTCGCCGGCGTCGACGACCCCGGGCGTCGGTTCGTGCCGGCCCCGCTGGACCTGTTCGAGTGGCTCGAGCTGATGACCGAGCCGAGCGATGCCCAGGCGCGGGCCACCCTGCAGGCCGTCCTCGGCGAACGAGGCAGCGACCTGCTGGCCCACTCGCGAGCACTGCAGACGGCACTCGAACAGGATGGCTTCGTGGCAGCGCTGCCCCTGCACGTCGCCATCCGGTGATCCCGAAGCCCGTCGGAAGGCGTGAGCTGGCCGACGTCGCCGAGCTCCTGAACGCCGCCTTCGCGAAGCATCGGGAGTCCATGCACTTCTCCGCCGACATGCTCTCGGTCTTCGCAGGATGGACATGGCGTCTCCCGGGCCACTCCCTGGCCCTGCGCGACAGGGGACTGCAGGCCGTCGCGATGGCCGGCCAGCGCCCGGCGACGTTTCACGGCATGTCGTTGTCGGTGGTGCACGTGGGACCGGTCGGCGTGCGACCGGATCGACAGCGTCGTGGACTCGCATCAACGCTCCTGCGCGCCGTCGAGGATCGGGCGAAGCGGTGCGACCTGCTCACCTTGACCACGGAGCCGGCCTACGGCGCCCACCGGCTCTACGAGCGTCTCGGCTACCAGGTGGTGGAGCGCTACCGCCCCAGCGTGGTCGCCCTCGGCGCGGCAGGTTGGCCGCCGGTGGAGGCCGCGCGGCTCAGCGCTGGCGCGTTCTGGAAGGGCGCCTCGGCACACGACGGGCGCCCCTCGGCCATCGTCGAGAACACCGCGAGCGCTCCTCCGCACGTCCCCGCACTCGGCCCCCGCTACCTGCGTGTGGCAGACGGGGCCGTGGCCACGATCGATTGGCCCGTGGTGTCGCGCACCGGTGGCACCCGGCACCTCAAGAGCACCCAGGTCATCGCCATCAGGGGCCCGCGGCGAGCGCGGTCGGCGGTCGTGCACGCTGCGGCCCGCGCGGCCCGCGCTGCGGGGAGCGAGGTGCTCTACAGCCTGCCGAGCGTGGCCGTCGAGCACCCGAGGCTCCGGCCGACCGGCCCGGTGGTGCTGCGCATGGCGAAGGCGCTCACTCCGAAGGGCGAGCGAGCGCTGGCGGTCGCCGCGGCGTGGGACGAGGTGTGTCCCGCGCCGTGAAGGGCCTACTGGCCCGTGTCGGTGAGCTCATCTTCGAGGTCGTCGAGGAACTCGCAGTTGGGGATCGTGCAGGTGGGCACGAAGCGCAGCTGGCCGACCATGAAGCTGGACAGCGCGGTGTTGACGTTGTCGAAGTCGTCGGTCGACGCGGTCTTCATGCCCGCCACACCGATCGCGTAGATGCTCTCGGCCGCAAAGGCCTTGGCGGGGATCTCGAGGCGCTTCTGGCCGTCACCGTGGGTGAACTCGTAGACCGCCTCGATGTCGGCCGGCTCGTTGGACCAGGTCACCTCGCCACTCTCGGTGTCGAGCACCACCGCAAGCACGCTGTCGAAGTCCTGGGCCGAGAGGTCGAGGTTGATCGCGGTGCCGGCGCTGTGGCCGTAGTCGACCTGATCCGCAATCTGGGGCGAATCGGGCAACTTGCGCGAGATGCTGGAAGCGTCGCCGTCGAGCTGGATGTTCACGGTGGCGTCGGAGCCCACCACGTACGAGATGCCCTGCTCTTCGCTGTTCCCGGCGTAGGCGCCTCCCCCTTCGGAGAGCAGCTCGACGCCAGCCGCGTCACCGACCTTGAGCCGCACGGTGGCGCCCTCGACCGGCGCGTTGGCCATGTCGTCGACGCTGGAGGCATCGGCCAGAAAGATCTTCACGAGCGCGCCATTGGCCCAGTCGCTGTCGGAGAGGTCGATCTCCTCGTACTCCGGCTCAGCGACCCCGAGGATGAGACCTTGGGCCACCAGGGGATTCGTGACCCCGTCCACCGTCTCCTTGATCTGGTCGAGTTCCTCGCAGCCGAGGAGCAAGAGCGTCATCACCATGCCTGAACCTCCATCTCAGCCCGCAGAGGGCTCTGAGATACGTACCTGCCATCGGCTCCGCCCGCCACCGACATGAGCCTGCTTCGGACCTTGACTGGCGTCAGCCATCCGGCTACCTGCGCGGGTCCACGATCTCGTCGCCCGAGGAGGGCCCCATGGCGTCCAACACCAAGCAGACCAAGTACCGCCGTCAGCTCCGCGCCGACAAGGCCGGCCGCAAGGCGAAGAACCTCCGCGAGCGCAACGGCACCACGCCCAAGTTCGACGTGCACACGCCGGAAGCCGACGCCAACGCGCCGAACCAGGCGAAGTCCTAGTCCATCCGAGGCCGGCTTCGGCCGAGCCCGTCCTCAGGGCACCCGCAACAGGCGACAGGCCGTGGCCGTCGTCGCCGCGGCGAGCTCTTCGTAGGAGATGCCGCGCAGCCGCGCGATGGCGTCGACGGTGAGGGTCACGTGCGCCGGCTCGTTGCGCCGTCCGCGCAGCGGCTCGGGCGTGAGGAACGGCGCGTCGGTCTCGACGAGCAAGCGGTCGAGCGGCACGGCCCTGGCCACCGCCTGGCTGTCCACGGACTTCTTGTAGGTCACCACGCCGGGTAGCGACAGGTAGCCCCCCGCGTCGACCAGCTGCTCCATGTCGGCAACGTCGCCTGCAAAGCAGTGGTAGAGCACACCAGCGCCCTCGAACGCCTGCTCGTCGAGCAAGGTCCGGAAGGCCTCCCCATCCGAGTCCCGGTCGTGCACGATGATGGGTAGATCGAGCTCGAGCGCGGTGCGGATCTGGCGTCGGAACGCCTCGCGCTGCGCGTCCCGCGGGCTGTTGTCGTAGAAGAAGTCGAGCCCCATCTCGCCGAAGGCCACCACCTTCGGATCGGCCGCGAGGGCGACGAGGTCGGTGAGGACGCGATCGGTCAGGTCCGTGGCGTCGTGCGGGTGCATGCCGACCGAAGCCCAGACGCGATCGTGACGGCGCGCGACCGTGACCGCGCGAGCCGCCGAGCCGTCGCCGTAGCCGGAGCCTACGGTGAGCATCCGCGTGACCCCGGTGGCCTTCGCCGTGGCCACGAGCTGGTCGACCACGGCGTCGCCGCCGTAGCTCTCCGGGTCGAGGTGGCAGTGGCTGTCGAAGACCATCAACCACGCAGCTGTTCGGCCAGACGGGCCACCAGGCACTCCACCATCAGGCGGGTGTTCACGTTGACCTCCATGCGCTGCCGGGTCTGGTCGATCTCCCCCCGCATGCGGTCGATGCCACGGGGAAAGAGCCGCGGAGCCCACGCGCGAACGAGGTCTTCGCGGTCGTCGTGGACCAGCCCCACATCCGATCCGGAGCCCACCCGCACGGTGTCCACCAGCAGCGTCTCGAGCACCTCGAGCAGCGCTTCGATGCGCAGCTGGACGTCGGCTCGCTTGCCCTTCGCTACGCGTTCCGCGAAGGCCTGCTGCCCGGCCGCCCCGCCCTTGAGCGCGGCCACCAGCTCGTCCCGGAGCTCGTCGCCGCTGCCGTCCTCTTCGGCGAGGGCGAGGGCGCGCGCGACGCTGCCGCGCGCCCGTCGGGCCAGCCGCACCGCGTCGTGCACGCCGCGCTCCTCGAGCCACGCGGCGAGCTCGGACTCGGGCACGGCGCGGAACCGGATGCGCTGGCAACGGGAGATCACGGTGGGCAGGAGCGCGCTCGTCCGGCTGGTCAGGAGCACGAAGCCCGTGCCCCGTGGCGGCTCCTCCAAGGTCTTGAGCAAGGCATTGGCCGCCTGAGGCATCAGCTTGTCGACCGGGTCGACGATGACCGTGCGCCAGCGCGCGTTGTAGCGCCTCAACCCCACCGACCGGATGAGCTCCCTCACCTGCTCCACGCTGATCGTGCCGCTCGCACGCTTGGGATCCGGCTTGAGCACCACCAGGTCCGGGTGGGTGCCGGCGGCGAACTGGCGGCACGTGCCGCAGCGACCGCAGGGGCGACCCTCGGACGAGACTTCACAGGCCGCTGCTCGCGCCAGCCAACGGGCTGCGGCGCCCTTCCCCACCCCATCGGGCCCCTCGAACAGGTAGGCGTGGTGCAGCCGATCGGCGCGCGCCGCCGCCAGCAGCGGGCGGAGCACGCGATCCTGTCCGAGGAGGGGAAGCGCTTCCATGGGGGTCCGTTATCGCTCCCGAACGCTCGTTGGAGGCTCCATGCTCACCCTCTTGCCTCTCGCCTTCGCCGCCGAGCCGGCGCACTACCACCCCGATCGTGTCGCGCAGTCCTCGGCGCTCTTCGCCCGCTACGCCGAGGGCCTGGGACCGTCTTTCGAGGCCGCGCAGCGCGGACTGACCGACCTGAGCCGCTCGCTGGAGGACCTCGAACGTGCCGTGCTGCTGCTGGGCGATCGCGGCGGAGACGGCTTGTCGGCTTGGGCGAGCAGTCAGCGACGCACCCTGACGCACCAGTACCTCCAGACCCAGGCGCACATCAGCCTCCTGGAGGAAGACAGCGCCGCGATCTTCATGGCGGCGCTCGAGGCGGCCCTGGCGGCCCATGGCGACCGCGAGATCGTCGAGTGCGCGGGCCCGAGCTCGGTGATGTCGTTGTTGGGGCCGGGGGGCCGGCAGAAGAGTGCCAGCTGCGAAGGCGAGTCCCTCAACGCCGCCCTCGCCGCCCACATCGACGACAACAGAGCGCTCGCCGCCGACGTGGACGAGATCCTCGCCCTGCCGTGGCCGGAGCTGGGCCTGGAGCCCGCCGAACAGCAGGCGGTCGAGCTCACCGGCACCGATGGCTACGTGCAGCTGGCAGCGCTCGCGAACGCCTTGTTCGACCCCGAGCTGGACAAGATGGCCGACAACCTCGAAGGCATGCTCCGGCCCTTCGAGGACGCGATCGCCGACGGCGACGCCGCCGCGCTCGCCGAGGCCGAAGCGGTGCGTGAACGCTACGAGCTGGCGCTCGCCGAGGCGGGCAGCCGAATCCTCGACGCCAGCGCGAAGGCTCTCAAGAAGGGCCCCGAGATCGGCGTCTGCGCGAACCCCGAGGAGCTGGGGGGATGCGCCGGCGAGGACCGCACCGACGAGATCCTCCCCGTCCTGAGCGCGAACAAGAAGGTCCGGAGCGCGCTGGACTGATCAGCGCGATGCGGTGAACGACCAGGACTGGTTGGTGCAGTCGAAGCACCAGGTGCCGCCGGTGTAGGTCGCCGTGAGGGTGCCCTCCATCGTGTAGGCGTCGATGAACTCCCCGGTGACGGTGTAGGTCTCGGTGCACGTGCCTGGCAGCGTGTTGACCGCGGTGAACTCGGTGTCGGTGCTGAACGATCCACTCATGGTGCCCGGCTGGGATCCACCGCCGTACACCGCGATGGTCGGGTTGGAGTCCGTCACGATGAAGCTCGACGAGCTCATGGACACCAGCCCGTAGGCGCAGGAATAGCTCATGCCCGAGTGGAGGTAGGTGCCGGAGTAGTCGTCGGGCGCGGGGTCCTCGGAGGTGTGGGTGGCGGTGTCGGTGCACACCTCGCCGTACTGGTCTTCCACGGTCATCGTCACCGTGTGGGCCCCCGGCGTGAACGCGGCCCAGGAGAAGGTGACGCTCCCGTCGCTCGACGCCGTGGTCTCGCCGAGCTCGCCGTCGACGTTGGACGAGAAGTCGATGCTCAAGCTCTCCACCGGCGTGCCGTCGTCACCCACCGTGCCGGTGAAGACGACCGTGTCGCCGGTCTCCCCCTCGGTCGGGTCGGCCGCGTCCAGGCTGCAGCTCGGGGGATCGTTCGGCGGGTTGACCGTGATGATGATGGTGTCGGTGCCGGTCTTGCCGAACTTGTCCTCGACATAGAGCGTGAGCGCATGCTCGCCGGCGCTCAGGTAGCCGTAGCCGATGACGTCGCCTTCGTTGTCCGGGATGGCGTCGACGTCGTCCAGCCAGTCGTCGAGATCGCTCTTCCAGTCCACATCGAGATCCTGGGGTGCATCCTCCTCATCTGCCACGATGCCCTCGAACACGATCTTTTCGTCCTCGAACAGCACGTCGTCCGCCAGAGGTGACGTGATCTCGGCGGTGGGCGCCGCGGTGGGGACGACCTCGAAGTCCACCCAGGCGGCCGTCGTGGCATCGCTGGGATCGGTCACCTCCAGCGTGACGCGCGGGTTGTCCGGGTCGAGCACGAGGGTGCACTCGGTGCCGCCGTCGTCGTCGGGTGTCTCGGCGACGCACTCCTCGCCGTCACCGACGAACCAGCTGACGACGAGGTCCTCGGTGGCGTCATCGGCGTCGCTGACGGATCCGCGCACCGTGATCTCGTCGCCCTCGAGCACCTCGTCCTCATCGACGTGCGAGGTGATCGCGGCCGTGGGCTCCGCGTTGAAGGTCCCGATCGACTGGTCCGAGCAGGCAAACAAGAGCGTGAGCATGGGCATCTCCACGGCCGATCGTACCCGACGTAGGGCCCTCAACGAAGCAGGTCGAACCAGGCCAGGACTTGCGGCGCCTCCTGATCGAGGTCGAAGCCCCCCTCGGCCCCGAGCTCCATGCACCCGCAGGGGCTCGCCCAGCCGATCCCGACGCGCCAGGCCTGCAAGGCGTCCGGCGCTGCGAGCACCTCGCCGCGAGGGGTCCAGACGCCGCGCTCCCGAACCACGTCCACCGCAGCGTCGACCCCGATCTGCTCGACGCTGATCAGGCCGTCGGCGTGCCAGCTCGTGACGCCGAGGTCGACCACCTGATCGTCGTAGCCCACGCGACCGCCAACCAGGGTAGCGCTTCCGTCGGACACCGCCTGCATGTCCACGGCGACCGGTCCGCTGCGGGCGCGAACACGCCCCTCGCCGGCCCACCCGGCGCCATCGGTCACCAGTCCACCGGCGGCGGTGACCGACGCGCCTCGGCGCCACCAACGACTCTCCACCCACGGCCCGGCGGACGGACCGACCGGTGCGAGGTCGTCGGGCACGCGCGGGGTGAGCTCGCCGAGGCGCGCGCCCGTCGCTCCGCGCGCACCGACCGCCAGCTCGTGCACCCAGGTGCCGTGTTCCGCCCACAGCGGCGCCAGCACGGTGGTCTCGAGCAAGCCATCGATGGCCTGCTCGGTGCCATAGGTCAGCGATCGCGCCTCGGCGCGCGCCGTGGTCTCCACGGGTCCCAGCCGCCGCACATCCTCCAGGCCCACTCGGCTCCACAGCCGCGCCATGCCGTCCACCGCGTGCAGCGACACGGCCGCGTCCCCTCGCATGGGACCGAGCTCCACCACGGGAACGGCCAGTGCCGTGCCCGGCCGCGCGGTGATCACGCCGTCCTGCTGCCAGCCGAGCACGTGGGCCGACAGGGCCCCGACGCCGGCCAGCGCGCGCTGTTCGAGCCAGGGCGTCGAGCGCCCGAGCGCGTCGAGGGCGAAGTCACCGAGCACCTCGCCGTCCGACGCGAGCGCACCCAGGGTGGCGGCCTGCCAGCCGGGCCCGGCAACGCCCAGATCCGCCTGCACCATCCCGCGCAGCGCCCCATCGGCCAAGCCCTGCCATGCGCCGAGCGCTTCGACGTCGCCGGACGGCAGCGCGACCGCCGCACCGAGCTGTGGCCCGCGCCGGGTCCGGACGCCGGGGGAGAGCTGCCACGAGGCGCGTCCGGCGCGGACGGCCAGCGGCGCGACCACGCGGAGACCGTCGTCGCCGTAGCCCAGCTCGGGCACGTGCGGCTGGACCGCACGAGGCTCGGTGGGGAGGGACAACCAGGGCACCGGCACCACCCCGCGCCCGCCCAGCTCGAGCACACCGCCTCGAACCACGAGCCTGTCCGACCGCCAGGTGACCTCGTCCGCGCGAAGCGCCCACGCCGGGGGATCGGTCTCGCAACCCGTCAGGCGTGCCCCGGAGACCACGATCTGACCCTCGGCGATCAGCGCTTCGTCGAAGTCCAGGTGCCATCCGTCGGATGCCCAGCGACCGTCCGTCGCCGCAAGCTCCTCCGGCGTGAGCACCACGCGGTCGGCTTCGAGGCTGCCCGGCTCGGCCCGCGCCACAGCGCACAGGGCGAGCACCAGGCTCACGTGGCGCCGACCAGGTCCCGAATCGCTCCCGCGAGGTACAGACTGCCGGCGACCACCACCAGCCCGCCGCCGTCGCGGGCGAGCGGCAAGGCGCTCTCCACCGGACCGGCGGGCATCACAGGCACATCGAGGCCCACCAGCACTTCCGCGAGGCCGCCGGGGGTGTGGGCCCTCGGATGCCGACACGAGGTCGTGAGCACCCGGTCGACCTCACCGGACAGCGCCGCCGCCACCGAGCGCGGGTTCTTGTCGCAGCCCATGCCCAGAAGGAGCGTGCGACGTGCCGAGCGGGGCAGCCCGCGCAGGTAGTCCGCGAGCCGCCGTGCGCCCTCGACGTTGTGGGCGCCGTCGACCAGCAGGTTCGAGGAGAGCCACTCACAGCGGCCGGGGTTCATGGCGTGCGCCAGTCCGTGACGCAGCGCGGCCTCGCTCACGGCGAGGGACGGGTGCTGACGACCCAGCAGGCGCAGGGCGGCGATGGCCACGCCAGCGTTCTCCACCTGGTGGTGGCCGGGCAGGCCACTGGAGAGCTCGGCGAGCCGAAGCTCGTCGTCTTCCCAGGAGAAGGTGTCGGCGGAACCCCCGGTCCGGAACTGCGCACCGGCGACCCACAGCGGTGTGCCGCGCTCGCCGGCCATGGAGCGCACCACGGCGAGCGCCTCCCTGCTGAGGGGACCGATCACCGCGGGCACGTCGCGTCGGAGAATGCCCGCCTTCTCGGCGGCCACGCTCGCATGATCCGGCCCGAGCTTGTCGCAGTGGTCGAGTCCGACGCTCGTGATCGCGCTCACCGACGCCGACACCACGTTGGTGGCGTCGAGCCGGCCCCCGAGTCCGACTTCGATCACCGCCACATCCAGATCGCACCGGCTGAGGTGGAGGAACGCGGCGGCCGTCATGGCCTCGAAGTACGTGAGCGGCTGCTCCTCCACGCCAAGGTGAGGGAGCGCGTCGGTGGCCCACACACGCGCCCGAGACACCACCTCCTCGAGCAGCGCCGACAAGGTGGCGTCGTCGATCGGGCGCCCCTGGATCCGAATGCGCTCGTTGACGTGCTGGAGGTGGGGCGACGTGAAGACCCCCACACGCTTTCCGCCCGCGACGAGGGCCGACTCCAGAAAGGCGCAGGTGCTGCCCTTGCCGTTCGTGCCCGCAACGTGCACCACAGGCACCGCGAGGTGAGGATCCCCGAGCTCGTGCAGGAAGGCCTCGACGCGCTCCAGACCGAGCCGGATGCCGGCACCGACGAGTCGTTGGAGCACGGGATGCGTGATCACGTGCGCCTCACGCCGGCTCGAGCATCCACCGCAGCGACCACGCCACCCGCTCCCGCAACGCGTCGCGGCCGACGATGAAGTCCAGCATGCCGTGCTCCAGAAGGTACTCGCTGGTCTGGAAGCCTTCGGGCAGGGCTTCGCCGATGGTCTGCTCGATGACCCGAGGTCCTGCGAAGCCGATCAGGGCCTTGGGCTCGGCGAGGATGAGATCGCCGAGCATGGCAAAGCTCGCCGCGACACCGCCGGTGGTTGGATCGGTCAGGATCGAGACGTAGGGCATGCCCGACGCGCGGAGCCTTGCGAGGGCAGCGCAGGTCTTCGCCATCTGCATCAGCGAGAGGATGCCCTCCTGCATGCGCGCGCCGCCGGATGCGGAGATCACGATCGCCGGTCGCCGGTTCTTCAGGGCGCGCTCGAAGAGGCGCGTGATCGCTTCGCCGACCACCGACCCCATCGACCCACCCATGAAGGCGAACTGGAAGGTGCCGATCTCCACGGGCATGCCGTCGATCGTGGCGCTCCCGGACACGAAGGCGTCGAGCTCCCCGACCTTCTTCTGCGAGGCCTCGATGCGACCTACGTAGGACTTCGAGTCGACGAACCCCAGCGCGTCCGTGGGCGCGATGTCGGCGTCGTGCCGCTCGAAGCTGTCGTCGTCGACCAGCTCCCCCAGGCGCGCGAGGCCCGACCACCGGTAGTGGTGATCGCAGTGCGGACACACCTGCCGGTTCTCTTCGAGCTTGGGCTTGTAGAGGAACTCAGCGCAGCCGTTGCAGCGGAGCCAGTTGTCCTTGGTCGGCCGCTCGGGGAGAGCCGGCGCTTCCTTGGCCTTGGCCTGCCGGATCTCCGGCGGGGGCTGCTCGAACCAGCGACTGCCGTCGCCCATGGTCGCTCCGGGTGCCTGTGGCCGCCCAGTCTATCGCGGCGCACTCGGGCGTCCAAGGTGCGCCGCGACGGCATCGTGCACGGCGCGCCGGAGCGGCTTGTGGCGCGCCTCGGCGTCCGAGGGGTGCACCCGGTTGGTGAGCAACACCACCACGACGTGCCAGCTCGGCGCCACCCAGATGCTCGTCCCCGTGAAGCCCAGGTGGCCCACGCTGTCGTCTGGGAAGTAAGCGCCGCTTGACGACGCACCCCGCGATCGACCATCCCAGCCCAGCCAGTGGGAGCCGGATCCGCGGGTGGTCCACGCCGTCCGCACCACGGGCCAGGCGAAGGGGCCACGCCCGTGAAAGCCCTCGAGGAAGGCCTGCGTGAGGGCACCCACCCCCGCCGCGGTTCCGAAGAGACCGGCGTGGGAGGAGACCCCGCCCATCGCTGCGCAGTTGTCGTCATCGACCACGCCTTGGTGGGGGCCGCGGAGCGCGGTGACGCGGGTGCTGGCGGCCTCGGGGTGGCCGAAGCGCAACCCGGAGACCTCGGCCGGATCGCGGATGAGTCGCTGCCACAGCCTGTCGAGCCGGGCCCCGCCGACGCGCTCGATCACCCCGCACAGGGCCAGGAAGCCGAGATCGCTGTAGGCGTACCGTGTGCCGGGGCGCGCCACGAGCGCGTCCCCGGCGGCGCGTTCCAGGATCGCGGATCGGGTGGGTTCCGAACCCCAGTCGCTCACGCTCTCGAACAGCGGTGCCCACGGTCGGTAGCCGGCCGAGTGGGAGAGCAGGTGGGCGATCGTCACGCCGACCGGCACGGTGTCCCACACCGTGTGGGCCTCGGTCTCCAGCGCGAGCTGCCCTCGCTCGACGAGCGCGTAGGTGACCGCGGCACCCACGAGGGGCTTGGTCAATGAGGCCAGATCCCACCAAGCGGGCACGGCATGGGGACGGGGCGCGGGCGTGGAAGCCGCCTGGCCGACCACCACGTGCGCTGCGGTGCGACCGTGGGCCAGGACCAGCGCCTCGGCGCCACTCCCGACGCCGGACGCGACGGCGTCGTCGAGCAGCAGACGGAGCGCTCCGGTCAACGCCAGCGGAGCACGCCTTCCGCCAGGTGGGCGCGCGCCCCCACGCGAAACGCCAGGTTCCGGGTGCCGTGCCCGACCGGCGCGTCGACGAGGACCGGGATGTCCGAGCCACCGAAGACCTCTTCCAGGATGGCGCGGTGGTCGGGGTGTGCGGGTGCCAGCTCGCCCACGGCGACACCGACCAGCCCGTCGAGCACGCCGGCCCGCCGGAGCTGATGCAGGCAGCGATCCAGGCGGTACGGCGCCTCCCCGACCTCCTCCAGGACGAGGATCGCGCCCCGCGCGTCCAGCTGGTCCGGGGTCCCACACGTGCTCGCCAGCACACAGAGGTTGCCGCCGACCACGGGGCCTTCCGCGCTGCCAGGGCACAGCATGTGCCCGGACCAGGGCGGTCCGGTTCCTTCGAACAACAAGTCGCGCAGCGCGGCCCTGCTGGCCTCGTCCGAGCCGTGGAGGCTGTGGAGCACCGGACCGTGGACACCCGAGATGCCGGCGCGCTGATGGAGGGCCACCAGCAAGCTGGTCGCGTCGGAGAACCCGATGACGGGCCGATCGACCACGGCCTCCCAGTGCACCCCGTCCAGCAACCGGGCCAAGCCCGACCCACCGCGAACGAGCCAGGCGGCGTCCAAGCTCGGATCGGTCAGCGCCCAGCTCAGGTCGGCGCCGCGTTGCACGTCGCTGCCCGCCAGGTAGCGGTGGGCGGCGCGCAGGGTGGGCGCCTCGACGAGCTCCAGGCCCCACCCCTCTGCGATGCTCAGGCCAGCGGCCAGCTTGGACTCGTCGAAGCGGTGCGACGGCGCAAAGACACCGACGCGGGCACCAGGGAACAGCAGAGGGACGCTCACCGAGCCACAGGATAGCGAGCTTCGTGACCCTCCTGCTCCTCGCCTGCACCAGCACAGCGCCCACGGCGAACGAGCTACCGAGCGCAACGGGGCCGAGCGAGCTCCCGGAGGTGCTCGCGCTGCCGGACGTCCTGCCCTTCACGGCGCGCACCCGAGCCTCGCCCATCACCCTGGTCGACCAGCATGGCGCGCCCCTGCTGGTCCTCGAGGCGCTCGGGGTGGAGCTGGAGGTCGAGCGCACCCTGGCCGAGCGCGCCTTCGTGCGGTGCACGGGCTGCCGCGCGGAGGTCGAAGGCTGGGTGCAGAAGCGCGCGCTGCTGCCCGTCGGCGGCGACGGCGCCACGGCGCAGGATGCCCTCATCCTCGCGGCGGCCAGCCAGGCCGGCACGGCGACCCGCCACGGGCTGGTGGAGGGCGTAGCGGGCGCCTGGACGAGCCCGCCGTGGCACGCAGAAGGCGGCTACGACGGCGCGGTGGCGCGGTGGGCCGATGGTGTCTGGACGGTCGTCGAGCCCGAGGCCGAGGCGCTCACCGAACACGACGAGGAGGGCCCGTGATCCGCCTGAGCTCGGTCCAGGGCAACAGCCAGCGCCTCGACGGTGGCGCCATGTTCGGCAACGCGCCGCGTGCCCTCTGGGAACGCTGGGCCAACCCGGACGAGCTCCACCGCATCCCCCTGGCCTGCCGTGCGTTGCTCATCGAGGAACCCGGCCGACGGATCCTCCTGGAGACCGGCATCGGGGCCTTCTTCGAGCCCGAGCTGCGCGAGCGCTTCGGCGTGGTCGAGAGCGACCACGTGCTGCTCGAGAGCCTGGGTTCGTTGGGGCTCGCGCACAGCGACATCGACGTGGTGGTGCTCAGCCACCTCCACTTCGACCACGCGGGTGGCCTCTTGTCGCGCTGGTCCGAGCAGAGCGGGCCGCAGCTGCTGTTCGACCGGGCGCGCTTCGTCGTGAGCGAGGGCGCCTGGGCACGCGCGATGAAGCCCCACGCCCGCGATCGGGCGAGCTTCATCCCGGCCCTCCAGCCACTCCTCGAGGCGAGTGGCCGCCTGGAGATCGTCGCAGGTCCGGTGAGCACGGCACTGGGCCCGTCCTACCGGCTCCACGAGAGCGAGGGACACACCCCCGGATTGATGCTCGTCGAGATCCCGGGCGAGCACGGTCCGGTGCTCTTCGGAGGGGACCTCGTGCCCGGCGTGCCCTGGGTGCGCGTTCCCATCACGATGGGCTACGACCGCTACCCCGAGCGCTTGATCGACGAGAAGCAGGCCCTGCTGAGCGACCTCGCGGACCGCGGTGGACGCGTGTTCTTCACCCACGACCCGGACGTGGCGCTCGCGACGATCATCCGGGACGATCGAGGGCGCCTGGTGGCCACCGACCACCGTCCCCAGCTCGAGCGGGTGGTGGCTTAGGCACCGGTGCGCGCCGCGGACGGCGCCGGCAGGAAGAAGCGCGGCTCGTCGGTCGGCACCTTCGCCACGGCGCGCAACGTCGCGTGGGCGTGGCCGAGCTCGTCGGTCAGCGCGTGCAGCAGCAGCCGGCGAAGCGCTCGCCCCGCGCCCTCGGCTGCCGGCAGCATCGCGACAGCACGCCACGCGGGAAGGCGCGCCACGAGCACCGGCCCGTCGGCGAGGCAGGTCGCCTCGCGCACGCCACCGTCCAAGGCGGCGAGGTGGCCGAACACCCTCGGCCTCGAGAAGAGCGCGAGCGTCCTGGCCGCACCGCCACCCGCGCCGTGCTGGAGCACCCACACACGACCGACGAGGAGCACGAAGACCGAACGCGCGGCCTCCCCCTCTCGACACAGCGCCTGGCCCCCCTCGACGCGCTGGAGCGTCGCCTGCTCCAGCAGGTCGGCGACATCACGGATGTGGGCGCCGACGTAGGGATGTTCCTCCAAGAGCCGTGCGGCATGGCGGTCCACGAACTCGGCGCGCATCGGAAGCCCTCCGACACCCTCGTCGGACGAGCGTTGCGGTGCTTGAGGCTGCTCGCCCACGCTCCCGGTTAGACCCGGGGCATGCCCCGATCCGAGCTCGCCGACCTCCTGTCACGTCTGCACGACGCCGACGACCCCGCCGCCGCAGAGACCGCCATCTGGGATCGCTTCGGGCGCGTGCGCACGATCTTCGTCTCGGACATGTCGGGCTTCTCGCGCATCACCCGCAAGCACGGGATCGTGCACTTCCTCGCGCTGATCCACCGCATGCGCAGCCTGGGAGCTCCGGTGGTCGAAGCCCATGGCGGCCGGCTGGTCAAGTCGGTCGCCGACAACCTCTTCGCCACCTTCGACGACCCCGAAGCCGCCCTGCGCGCCGCCCACGCACTCCACACGGAGCTCGCCGAGTGGTCCGCTGGGCGCCACGAAGACGAACGGGTGCAGGTCGCCGTGGGCGTCGGGCACGGGCGCATCCTGGATCTGGATGGCGAGGACTGCTTCGGCGACCAGGTGAACCTCGCCTTCAAGCTCGGCGAGGACATCGCCGAAGGCGGTGAGACCCTGCTCACCGGCGCGGTGCGCAACCACCTCGGTCAACACCCGTGGACGCTGGAGCAGCGGGCGCGGCGCATCGCCGGCCTCGACCTGCCCTACTGGGCCGTGCGGTAGGGCGGTAGCATCGCGTCGATGCTGACGGCACTCCTCCCCATCGCCCTCGCGGCCAAGCCCGTCGGCGCCAAGCCCGTCGGCGTGATCCGCAGTGGCCGCGTCGCGGCCGACTGGGACGTGGACTACCGCTGGAGCGTGGGCGTGCGGTCCGGCGCGTCGCTGGGCTTCGGCTCGAGCGCCTCCAGCTGGACGATCGGCCCGGAGCTCGGCCTCGTCTTCGAGAAGCCCCTGGTCAACACCGTCAGCCTGCTGTTGGACGTCGACCACGCGCGCCAGCGGCTCCGAGACGGCGACCGCTACCTGCAGGACGCACAGGAGGGCGCTGGCGAGGCGCTCGACGGCTTCGCGCGCCACACGCTCCCCCGGGTCGGCGTCCGTTGGTTCCCGCCTGCTGTCTCGCGTCCGGAGAACACGCAACTGGAGCCTCACGCCTACCTGTCGTTCCACCTCGGCGCCGACATCGCGCAGACGACCCTGGAGCTTCCGGCCATCGGCGGTCGCACGCGCCTGACCTCGACGGGCGTCCACCCCATGCTCGCGGCGAGCGGCGGCCTGTTGCTCGAGGTCCGCCCCGGCCTCGACCTGGCCCTCGGCCTCACGCCGGCGGTGCTCTTCGGATTCGACCCCGCCGAGGTGACCGGCGCAGACCGCCTCGCCGTGACCGGCCGGCTCGGAAGCTCGGTGGATGTCCTCGGACGCTTCTGAGTCCGGCGGGCAGCGCACGCTGCCGCTGGGACCGACGCTCTACGCGAGCGCGGTGGCCATCGCCGTCCTGTACGCGGGCTCGCTCCCGATGCACTCCAACGACTTCCACATCTTCGCCGCGATGGGCCGGTGGATGGTGGAGCACGGACAGCTCCTCGAGCGCGAGGTGTTCACCTGGACCGCCGACGGCGTGGCGTTCGTCCATGGAACCTGGGGCTTCTCGCTCGGGAGCTACCTCCTGCACGAAGCCATCGGCCTCGACGGGCTCCGGCTGCTCAATGGCGTCGTGGTGGGTTCGACGGTCGCACTCGCTGGGCTGGCCGCCCGCGGGCGTGGCACCGACTGGCGCGGCGCAGGAATCGCGGCGCTGTATGCGTGGTGGGGTGTGCTGCAGAACGGCGTGGTGCGCGGCCAGACCTGGGTGTACCCCCTGTTCTGCCTCCTGATGTGGCAAGGCCCACGCGCCCGGCGCCCCCTCCTGTTCGGCACGCTCCTGGGGGCTGTCTGGGCCCCCCTCCACGGTTCCTTTCCTGCAGGGATCGCGTGGGCGGGCCTCACCGGTCAGCTGAGGCTCGCGGCGGGGCTGGCCATCGGGGTCTGCCTCGGTCCCTACGGACCAGGACTGTGGAGCTTCGTGCTCTCCAACACCAGCAAGCCGGCGGCGCGGGGCTTCACCGAGTGGCTCCCACCGACCCTCGGCGAGGTGGAGGGGGCGCGCTTCTGGCTGGTCGTCGCCGTGTGGGCGGTGGTGCTGCTCTGGCGGCGCAAGCTGCGCCTCCAGGACGCGCTCGTCATGGGGGCGTTCGGCTTGCTCGCGATGCGCAGCACGCGCTTCGTCGCGTGGTTCATGCTGGCCACGGCGCCCGTCGCGGCAGTCACCGCCCAGGACCTCTGGGGGCGCGAGCAGGGCCTGAACGCACGCCTCGTGAAGCTGGCGAACGCGGTGCTGGCCGCCCTCTGGAGCATGATGCTGTTCCGCGGCCTGCAGGCGCCCGACACCCCGCTGCACAAGGAGACGCCCGTCGCCCTGGTGGCGGCGCTGGGAGCCGACGCGAGCAGGGGCCGCGTGCTCCAGCCCCCCGAGTGGGGCGGCCTGGTGGTCTTCGAGCTCGGTGAGGACTTCGAGATCGTGTCGGACATCCGTGGCTGGATCTTCGACGACGACGCGTGGGCGGTGTGGTTCGAGACAGCCTCCGCCGTCGAGGGGTGGGAGGACACCCTCGACGACGCCGGGGTGTCGCACGTGCTGCTCACCGAGGCGTGTCCCCTGGAGGACGCGCTCGACGCCCACCCGAGCTGGGAGCGACTGGCCGAGGACGAGACCGGAGCGCTGTGGCGACGGGTGGGAAGCCTGGCCGCACCTGGCGCGTCGGATAGCGACCCCCCCTGATGGCGTCGCTCTTCCGCCAGATCCTCCAGAACCTGGAGGAACGCCTCGACGAGGATCTGCTGCCCGCGCTCTATGCGGCGGTGTCGCTCCCCGCCGACGAGATCCGAAGGGAGCTCGAAGACGAGGGCCTGGCGTTCCGCGACCCGCTCTCCGGGCTCGACCCCGCGCTGGACGAGCTCGACCTGTCGGCGCGGCTGGTGGTCGACCGGAGCCGCACCCGAGCCAGTGCCATCGGCGTGGCCGGCGCGCTCGGCGGCGCGGTCTCGGTGCCGCCCGAGGTGCTCGCGGGGCTCGTGCACACCTTGCGGCTGGGCCAGCGCCTGGCGGTGATCTACGGCATCGACCCCGACACCGAGCGCGGCAAGGTGCTGCTCTGGAAGGCCGTCGGCGCCGCCTTCGACCTGCAACTCCCGGATCAGGGCACGCTCGACCTGAAGGTTCGGGACCTGCCCACGGCCTTCGGCAAGCAACTCCCTCAGGGCGAACAGCAGGCAGCCGCCTGGATGACGCGCCACCTGGTGAGGCGCAGCCTCCGACAGGCCACGCGGCGGGTCACGCGCCTGCTGCCAGGCCTCGACGTCGGTCTGTCCGCGTGGTCGTCCCGGAAGCGGGTCGCGGCCCAGGGAGAGCGGATGCGGACGGTCTTTCGAGCCGCCTGGGACGGCGACAGCCTCCAGGGCGACATCAGCGAGGCGGAAGTGCTCGCCTGACCGCCCGCGGCGCGCTAGGAACCAGCGCTGGAGGACCCGATGCCCGGCCCCGTTCGCTTCAGTCCCACGCCCGTCGGCGAGCCCGCTCCCAACCTCTCGCTGACAGCGGACGAGGGCACCTGGATCCAGCTCCGTGACTTCAGCGGCCACCTGAACGTGCTCCTCGTCTTCATCAAGGGCACCGGCGACGCTGACGCGCGTCACCTCCTGACCGAGCTCAACGCGGAACGCCAGCGCTTCGAGCAGCTCGAGACCGCCATCTTCGCCGTCAGCTCCCAGAAGCAGGAGCAGCTCCGCGCGCTGCGCGACGAGCTGGGTCTCGACTTCTACCTGCTCTTCGATCCCTTCGCGGTCTGCGCGCGCTCGTGGGGCGCGTGCCGACTCCGGCAGAAGATCAAGAACACCGTGGTCATCGTCGACAAGGACGGCACGGTGCAGCTCGCCGAGCGAGGCGCGCCCAAGGTCGACCGGCTCCTCGACGTCGTCGCGCGGGTGCAGGGCACGGCCGTGCCGGAGAAGGAGGTGGAGGAGCCCACCGGGCAGCCGAAGAGCTTCGCGCGCAAGCCCGGTCAGGACGCTGCAGCGGTCCAGGACATCGACTCCAAGACCGCGCAGGCCATGGTCACCGACAACGACGAGGGCTTCCTCCTGGTCGACGTGCGCACGAAGCCCGAGTTCGAGGCCGATCGCAGCCCGAACGCCGTCAACATCCCGGTCGACGAGATCCCGCACCGTTACCACGAGCTCGGGCAGACCAACAACTTGATCTTCGTGTGCCAGATGGGCGGACGGAGCGCGGCCGCCGCCGAGTTCATGACCTCGATCGGGAGCTACGGCATCTACAACGTCATCGGCGGCATGAGCAGCTGGGAAGGCGACCGTGTCGAAGGCAGCGCGTCCTAGGAGGGACATTCGATGGACCACGTGATGCCCGTGTACCTGGCCGCTGTGGCCAGCGCGGGACCCGAGACCCCGGGCATGCTCGAGCTCGTGCTCGACGCCGACATCGTCGTGCAGCTGGTGTTGTTCGTGCTGGTGGCGATGTCGATTGGCTGCTGGGTCGTCATCTTCGCCAAGTTCGGAACCATCCGACGAGCGCGCAACGAGTCGGCCGAGTTCCTCGAGATCTTCTGGGGCAGCAAGCGCCTGGACGAGGTGTACAACCAGACGGACCGGTTCCCCGGCTCGCCGATCGCCGAGGTCTTCAAGTCCGGCTACGTCGAGCTCCACAAGCTCACTCGACAGGGCACCGGTTCCGAGGCCGACACCGGGCTGTCCGACAACCTGGCCCGATCGCTGCGTCGCGCGGCCACCGTGGAGCTCACCAACCTGGAGCGGCTCGTGCCGTTTTTGGCCACCACCGGCTCCACCGCGCCGTTCATCGGACTGTTCGGCACCGTCTGGGGCATTCTTCGCGCCTTCCAGAAGATCGGCGCCACCGGCCAGGCCACCCTCGCGGTGGTGGGCCCCGACATCGCGCATGCCTTGATCGCCACCGCGGTGGGCTTGGCGGCGGCCATCCCCGCCGTGATGGCCTACAACTACTTCCACACCCAGCTCAAGGTGCTCGGCAACGAGATGGACGCCTTCTCGGCGGACTTCCAGAACATCGTGAAGCGCCACTACCGGAAGGCCTGATGGGCATGTCGGGCGGCGGCAGCAGCGGCATGATGTCCGAGATCAACGTCACGCCCTTCGTGGACGTGATGTTGGTGCTGCTGGTCATCTTCATGGTCACCACGCCGCTGATGGTCACCGGCATGGAGGTCGAGCTGCCCCGTGCGGAGGCCCCGCCGCTGGAGTCGAGCGAGGACCAGCTGGTGCTGGCCATCACGGCGGACGGCACCTTCTACATCGGCGAGCGGGAGATCCCGGCAGAAGACCTCGGCGAGAAGCTCGTCGCCATCGCGGAAGCGAACCCCGATCGCGACGTGTTCCTGAAGGCGGACGGCAACGTCCGCTACGAGCAGGTGGCGCAGCTGATGGCGATGGCGAAGACCGCGGGCATCGCGCGGGTAGGACTGGTGACCCAGCCCGGCACGGGCCTGGAGCTCTGAGCGTGCAGGCCTACCGCTCGGTGTTGCGCCCGGACCCTCTGGTCCTGGGGCGATCCGTGCCCGCGTCCATCGGGCTGCACGTGGCGCTGGTCGCGCTCGCGGTCGGCTTCCAGAGCCTGGAGCCCGACCACGGCCCGATGATCGACCCGGACGATGTGATGACCGTGACCATCGCCGACATGCCGCCCGCGAAGTCCGCGGTGACGCAGAAGGCGATGAAGGCGCCCACACCGCCTCAGGGGGCGGACACGCCCACGCCCCCTCCTCCGCCCACGGCGAGCGACATGGTGCAGCACACCCCCGACGCACCTCCCGCACCGAAGGGCATGGACGCGGCGACGCGCGAGGAGCTGCTCCGGCAGATGAAGAAGCAGGCGCTCCTCGACTCGCTGAGCGATGCCCCGGAAGGAGCGTTCGACAACGCGGCGGCGAACCCTGACGGCGTGGAAGGAGGCGGCGGGTCGAGCACCGGCGCCTTCGACCCGGAGCTGTCCGCCTACGCCGCGGCGCTGAAGCGCGCCCTCCTGGCGAACTTCAACCCGATCCAGAGCGACGCCGCCCTCCGCACCGTGTTCATCATCCGGATCGACAGCGCCGGCACCATCACCGACTACGAGATGACGGGCAAGAGCGGCAACCCGTCGTTCGACGCGGCGGCGCTCCGTGCGATCGTGAAGACGAGGAAGGTCCCCGTGCCTCCGGACAGCCACAAGGACGCGATCTTGAAGAGCGGCATGGAGCTCGAGTTCACCCCTCAGGCGGGCCTGTGAGACGCGCGCTCTGGGCCCTTCTGGTGGCGGCCATGGCGCTGCTTGCCGTGAGCGTCACCCACGACGCGACCGCGCAACAAGACCTGCGGTACCGCTTCCGGATCGACAAGCCCGGCGGCAAGGACCTGCCCCTGGCCCTGCCCCTTCCAACGGGTGACAACGCCCTGTCCCGGGAACTCTGGGACGTCGTCAAGCGCGACCTCGAGATCAGCGGCTGGTTCCGCATCCTGGACAGCCGCGCGTTCATCGAGCCCGAGGGCGCGGGGCTGCGGCCGGGCAGCTTCGAGTGGTCCGACTGGGACGTGCCTGGCGCGGTCGTGCTCGCCAAGACACGGCTCGCGCAGGAAGGCAACGTCCTCCGGTCCGAGGTCTGGGTCTACGACGTGCCTGGACGCGGCAAGCTGGCCGCCAAGGCGTTCTCGGGCCCCGAGGGCCAGGTGAGGAAGCTGGGCCATCGGATCGCCGACCAGATCATCCTGGCGGTGACCGGCCAGCCCGGGATCTTCTCCACCCGGCTCGCCGCCGTCTCGAAGCGCACCGGGAACAAGGAGGTCTACCTGATGGATCTCGATGGCGAAGGCGTCATCCCCATCACCCGGAACAAGAGCATCAACCTGCAGCCCTCGTGGAGTCCGCAAGGCGATGCCCTGCTGTTCACCAGCTACCGAGCAGGCAACCCGGACCTGTACCTGGCCGACCTCAAGAGTGCGAAGACACGGCGTCTCTCGTCGCGGCCCGGCATCAACACCGGCGCGAGCTGGAGCCCCCTCGGCAACCTCATCGCGCTGACCCTCTCGGTGGGCGGCGACACCGACATCTACACCATCGAGCCTTACACTGGCAAGGAGGTCGCTCGCCTCACGCGCTCCGCCGGCATCGACGTGTCGCCCAGCTGGGCACCCGACGGCAGCCAGGTCGCCTTCGTCAGCGAGCGCAGCGGAAGCCCGCAGATCTACCGCATGTCGGCCGCCGGCGGCGGGGCCGAGCGCGTCACCTTCCAGGGCAGCCACAACACCGACCCCAGCTGGTCGCCGGATGGAGAACGCATCGCGTACGTCGGACGCGACGGGCGCTTCGACGTCTTCACGGTCCAGACCGACGGCAAGAAGGTCATCCGCCTGACCCAGGGACAGGGGGACAACGAAGATCCGAGCTGGTCACCAGACGGCCGCTACATCGCGTTCGCCTCCAACCGATCCGGCGGCGAGCACATCTACGTGGCCACCGCCGACGGTCGGCACCAGATCCAGGTGAGTCAGGGACGAGGAGCCTGGACCAACCCCGCCTGGTCACCCATCCTCGGCTGGTGATGGCCCGCGCGGCCATCGACATCGGCAGCAACTCCTTGCTGCTCACCGTGGTCGACGCCCACGGCATCGTGTTGCACGACTCCGCCACCGTCGTCGGGCTCGGACGGGGCATGGGAGACGACGGAGCGTTCACCGACGACCGCATGGTCCACGCAGCCCAGGTCCTGCGCAGCTACGTGGCGCGGGCCAGCGAGCTCGGCGTGGCGACGTCCGCCATCCGAGCCGTGGCCACCTCGGCCGCGCGGCGTGCCCCCAATGCCCAAGGCTTCTTCGACAAGCTGCGCGCAGACCTCGGCCTGGGTGTCGCGATCATCTCCGGCCCCGAGGAAGCACGCCTGACGTTCCTCGGCGCGGTGTCGGGGCTCGAGCTTCCAGAGCACGGCCGCGTCCTGGTCGTCGACCTGGGGGGCGGCTCCACCGAGCTCGCCATCGGCGAACAGGGCGAGCTCGTCCGGCGGGCCAGCCTCGAGCTCGGCGTGGTGCGGCTGACCGAGAAGCACCTGGGCTACGGGGCCGCGAACGATGGAGACATCCGCCGCGGCCGCGACGCCGTCCGGGCCGAGCTGTCCCGTGCGGTGCTCGGCGAGGTGCCGAGGCTGGTGGTCGCCGTGGCTGGAACCGCGACGACGCTGGCCGCCATCGATGCCGGCGTCGAGCGCTGGACCCCTGGCTGCGTCGGTGGACGCCGGCTCAAGCGCAGCACCCTGCGCACCCTCGCGCACCGCTTCGCGACCGCCAGCCCAACCGAGCGGGAGGTGCTCGCCGCGGTGTCCCCGAAGCGCGCCCCCTACCTGCTCGCGGGTGCGGTGGTGCTGGCGGAGGTGCTCGATCACGTCGGTGCGCGGCGCTACCTCGTGAGCGAGAGGGGCTTGCGCTTCGGCGTGCTCGCCGAGCCGTAGCGGTCAGATGCTGCCGATCGCCAGGTGCAACCTCACCGGGACTTCGCCGCGCGCCTCGGCCCAGCTCTTCTGGTAGTACACCGGATTGACCCCCAGGTCGAGCTGGAGCGGGCCCACCGGGGTGGCGTAGCGCAGGCCGACGCCCGTGCCGTAGCGCAGCGCGGGCTCTGCATCCCCGCCGATCAGGTTCGTGGTGGTCGCGTAGGTGGTGTCCTTCAGGAAGAACACGTTCCCGACGTCCACGAAGGTGACGAGGCTCGCGAAGTCCGCCAGCGGGAACCAGATCTCCGCCACCGAGAGCGCCATCGCATCGCCGCCGGTCGCCACCCATCGGTCCGGCTCGTTGCGGGTGACGTAGTCCACCACGGGCTCCAGCTCGTCCGGCCACGGCAGGCTCTCGTCAGCCACGTTGTTCTTGGGCCCGACCGAGTCGGGAACGTAGCCGCGCATCGAGCTGGACCCACCGAGGTGAAACCGATCCTCCACCGGCAGGGTGGAGGTCCGCCCGTCGGACCAACCAGCGCCGGCGCGGGCGCGAAGGTGGAGCGTGGGACGCCCGAGCGGCACGACCTTCCCAGCTTGAGCGTAGACCTTCACGTGCTGCTCTTCCCCGAGGAAGCGTGACCACACGCTGCTGTGCACGCGCAGGTTCGAGCCGCGGGTCGGGTTGAAGGGGTCGTCGCGCTTGTCGAGCACGAGGACCAGCCCCGGCCCGCCGCCCGACCGGGGACCGGCCGGCACGGACACAGGGGTGGTGTCGGGGTAGAGCACACCCATCTCGTCGAGCCAGGGGTCGCCAGGCACCAGGGCGCCCGGGTCGACGTCCTCGAGCGAGCGGATCTCAGCACGGTAGTCCAGTGACACGCTGCCCTCGTCACGACGCAGCGGATCCAGATCGATGTCGAGCTTCACGCCCGCTCCGAGCGCCGAGCGCTGGAGGCGGTAGGTCGGTTCGAGATCCTGTTCGTTCACCAGGAGATCGGCGAAGAGCCGCTGCCCGTAGACCGGCACGTGCGGGGCCTCGTAGCGCAGCGACAAGCTCCACTCGGGTGCCGTGGTGTCGATGCTCCAGTCCTCGCCCTCCCAGCCCAGACCGGCCTCCGCGACACCCGAGAGCTTCCGCCCGCGGCCACCCAGGTTTCGCCGGGTCGCAGCGACGTAGGAGCGTACGCCCTCGTCCGTGCTGCCACCAGCACCGACCTCGATCTCCACGGAAGGACGCTCCGTCACCTCGACCACGAGGTCGCGGGCGCGAGGGTCGTCGCCCGACAGGCTCGTGGAGACCGAGTCGAAGAGGTCGAGCTCGTAGAGCTGGGAGCGCAGCTGCGCGAGTCCTGCGTCGGTCAAGGGCTGTCCGGTCGTCAACGGCACCGCAGCGATCTCCTGCGCCACGATGGACCGCCGGGTGCGCCGGTGGCCGCGCACGATGACGTTGCGCAGGTAGACGCGCTCGGCGGGATCCACCTGCACGAGCGCCTCGACCGTGTTGCAGAGCGGCACCTCGGCGGTGGGATCGAGCTCGAGCCGCTTCAAGAGGTCGCGCCGCATCTGGGTCGTCATGCCGAGCTTGTCCATGCAAGCGACCGGCGCGCCGTCGTCGAGCGTGAGCTCCGCATCCGCCTCGAGGTAGCCGAGATCCCGGTGCGCGGTCGTGACAGCCCGCTGGAAGCCTTGCAGTCGACTCAGGTTGAACGGCTGATCGACCAGGCTGGAGGCCTGGGCGTCCACCACCGCCTCGGTGCCTGTGACCGCGCCGGCGATCGCGACCCTGGTCACAAAGGTCTGGCGTCCCTCCACCACCTGGACCCAGACCCTGATCCTCCGACCGTGCACCCCGTAGTGCAGGATCTGGAGCTCGGCATCCCGGTACCCGAGGCTCCGGTACACGGCGCGAAGTGCCGGCAGCCCCGCTTCCACGGCGTCCTCGGTGCCGCGCCGGCGACCGACTCGACCAAACACCCACTTCCGACCGAAGACCTCCGGATCGGACTGCCACATCGCATCGCGGAGGGCGCCCTCGTCGAGCTCCGAGGCCACCCCCACGTAGGCCGGTTCGATCTCGAAACGCAGGTCCCGTGTGCGCAGCCGGTAGCGGGTGCCGAGCTGGGCCGTGACCTCGACGTAGCGGTGCTCATCATGCTCGTCCTTGCCCAGGCCGCGGAGGCCCCTCGCCTTCTTCAAGCCCCACAGGCCGTCGAGGCTGGGCGCCTCCGCACCGACGGTCACGGTGGCGTCGGCGTCCAGGTAGCCGGCGCGCGCGAGGTGGCGCTCCACGCGCAGCTCGGCCTCGGCGACCCACCCCTCGGTGAGGCGCTCACCAGCCGCGACGCCCAGGATGTCCGCAAGGCGCTTGTCCGTGGGCAACCGCGGGGACCCGCGCTTGACCACCACGTGCTCACCCTGGGTCACCACCGCTGCGAGCCGGTCCCCCGCCACGTCGCCAGCGCACGAGAAGCGGTTCAGGATCACCTTGGACTGGACCATGCCGCGGTCGTGGAGCTCGGTCTCCATGGCCCTGCGGAAGCTCGAGACCTCCTCCGGCTTGTAACGACGCCCCTCGACGAGCCCATGCTCTCGGGCAAGGCGCCTCACCCAGCGAGGCACCACCTCACGACCGGCGAGGCGATCGATGGTCCGGCCGACCAGCTGGCGTCCATAGACGTCGTTTTCGTCGACGACCAGGCCACACAGCACGCGTGGGGTGCCCTCGGAGACGCTGACGCGAAGGTCGATCTCGGTGGGGGCGACACGCACGGCTTCCACGACCACCGAGACATCGGGGAAGCCCTCGGCCCGGTAGAACGCGAGCAGGCGGGCCTCGAGCGCGGGGACATCGGCATCCGGGAAGAAGCGTGCGCCGGCGCGGACGCCACCCTCGCGCAACAACTCCGGTGTGGGGAAGCTGGTGTTGCCCGTGATCCGCACACGTCCCACCACGGGCGCCGCCCAGACCTGGTAGATGAGCCAGGCGCCCTGCTCGGGCTCACCCTCGTCGTCGTAGCTGATGGCCGGCTCGACCTGGGCCTCCACGGCCGCGAACAGCCCGATGCTGTAGAGCATGCGCAGGTCGGCCCGGACGTCGGCGGGGTGGTAGGCGGCGCCTGGCTGCGCGCGAAGGAGCAGGCTGAGGTCCTCTTCGGGCAGCTCGCCGAGCGGCGCTTCGAGCGACACCTGAGCCACGGGTGTGCCCACGTACCAGGGCTCCCCCTCTGCGGCGTTGGCCAGGCCGACCCACGCACCGAACAAGCTCAGGATCGCCGCCATCATGCGGGGGACAGACTAACGCTGTCAGTCGATCTCCCACTTCAAGCTGACATCCACGCCGAGGGCACCCGCCCCACCCGTGCCGCGTGCAGCGTCGGCGCCCCAGCCACCCTCGATGTAGACGTGCTTGCCGACCTGGCGCTCGGCACCGACGTAGTGGTCGTCGCCGCCCGTCACGTCGTACTCGAGCGACACCGTGGTGGCGATCTCGTCAAAGCTCTTCACCGCCTCCACGCGCCAGTCGGCGTCGCTGTTCTGGCTCGATCCGCTCACGACATCGATGCGGTCCGGACGGAGCGCACCGAGCACCCCCAGGGCCGCATCCGCGTCCACGCCACCGACGACCACGCTGACACCAGCGGCGCCGATCGCGCTCAGCGCCGCCCCGCCGCCTTGCCGCTCCAGCTCCTCGGAGGTGGTGCCGTACAGCACCAGGGCGTTGATGTCGGCCGGCGACAACGCCGGACTCGCGCTCTGCTCGGTCTCCCAGGCCGAGAACGGCCCACTCACGCGGTACCGGACCTCGTAGACCTCGTCCATGCTCTCGACGTCCGCCTTCACGAGGATGTCGAGCTCAGGATCGAAGCTCCAGGGTTCGACGTAGCGAAGATCGGCGCGCACGACCTCGAACTCACGGTTCTGCATGTAGACGTAGCCGCCGTCGTTCATGCGGATCTCGCCGAGCATGCCGGGGCGGGCGTCGCTTCCCGTCACGTGCAGATCGATGTCGAAGCTGGCTCGGGCGACGTTGTTGCGCATGCGGATGCTGTCGGATGCGGCGACGTCGAGGTCCATGAAGAAGAACGGCTCACCCGCCAGCTCGCCAGCGTCGACCAGCAGCGACTCCTGCACCGCAAGCACGTCGCGCTCCCAGTCGATGCGGTCCGAGAACACCATCTCGGTGATCTCGACATCGCCCTCGAGGAGCAGGCGCTCCCGCCCGGTGAAGGTCATCTTGGCGTTCCCCACCGCCGGCGGAAGGTAGTCGAACATCTGGACGCGCGCGTCGTTTGCCTCGATGGCGAGATCCCAGGTGGTCGGAACCCAGGCCTCCGCCTCGATGCGACCGGAGAGGCGTCCGTCGCCCCCACCTAGCCGTGCGGTGATCGGGTGGGTGATCTCGAAGGCTCCTGCAGTGGCCTGCACCACGCCTTCGATGTCCTCGAGCGGGTGGGGAAAGTAGTCCGTGCGCAAGTTCACGTCGGTGAGGCCGATCGCCACCCGTGGCTCCAGGGTCTCACCCACGGCCCCCGACCCCGTGAGCTCCAGCGCGATCTCACCCTCGGCACGCCGCACCCCAGGCACGAACGCCGGCAGCAGGGCGGCCTCGACCACGCCGCCCCCCGACAGCGAGACCTCGCCCCACGTCGTGCGCGTCAGCTCGATCGCGAGCCGGCTGTGTTCGTCGGCGAGGGACACGTCCCGGAGCTCCAGGAACGTGCCGCGCTGGGTGAGGTGCCACGGCGCGTCGTTGACCAGGTGGTGGTCGCGCCAGGACAGCTGGAGCGAGCTGACCACGGCGTCGACCTCGACGGGTGCGTCGCTGCCGTGAGCACCCGACAACTCGGCCTCACCGCTGGCGACCGCGTAGAGCGGCGCTCCGTCCTCTGCGAACGGTCGAAGGCGATGGAGCGGCACCTCGTCGGCCAGCACGTTGACCGACCAGCCCAGCTCACCCTCGAGATCCTGGTGGCCCCAGGTCGCGACCGCGCCGTCCATCAGGGTGCCTTGGAAGGCGAGTCGCGCTCCTTC
>Ga0114932_10000457_pt1 | contig 49163 bp, 43 predicted proteins | sample 2SBtaG_2_FD_87286 | JGI IMG/M metagenome (GOLD analysis project Ga0114932, IMG submission 87286) | Deep subsurface microbial communities from Kolumbo volcano to uncover new lineages of life (NeLLi) - 2SBTROV12_ACTIVE470 metaG | ecosystem: Environmental > Aquatic > Marine > Volcanic ...
AGGTAGGGCGAGAAGGCCGCGGCCGCGGAGTTGACGACCGTGATGACCGCGATGACCCCGAGGAGCAGGCGTCGGGAGTGCGGAGAGAGCTCGGACACGGGCCGCGGGGGTGGGTGAGTCGGGGTGGTCGGATTCGAACCGACGGCCTGCAGCTCCCAAAGCTGCTGCGCTGCCAGACTGCGCTACACCCCGTGCAGCCCGACTAACCCGGCCGCAGGCGGACCGGCTCACGAACACATGATCGACTTGACATATGTCGAGACCATCATATGATGAGCTCATCATGCTTCCCGACGACCGACAACTCGAGCGCGCAGTCGACCTGCTCTCGTGCATGGCTCACCCCGTTCGGCTCGCGGTGCTGGTGCGGCTGCACCGCCGCGGGCCGGCCAGCGTCAGCACGCTGACCGAAGAGCTCGACGTCGAGCAGTCCGCGCTCTCGCACCACCTCCGCAACCTGCGCGGCGCACGCCTCGTCGTCGGCGACCGCGACGGACGACGGGTGGTCTACAGACTGCACGACGCCCACATCGGCTGCATCGTCGACGACACCCTCGACCACAGCGGCGAGGACCAGGAGGAGGTCGCTGATGGGTGACGCCTGCTGCGGTCCCAGCCACGACCACGACCACGACCATGCCCCCGTGCTGGCCGCCGGCCCTTCGGTCGCGCTGCGGATCCACGGCATGGACTGCGTCGACGAGGTCGCCGCCCTGAAGCACGCGCTCGGAGGCCTGGTCGAGCCCGAGGCGCTCGGCTTCGACGTGCTGAGCGGCCGCATGGACGTGCCCGATCACCTCGACCTCGACCTCGTCGCGGCCCGGGTCGCGGCGACCGGGATGCGCGCCGAGCCTTGGGGGACCCCCACCCAGCAGACGTGGTGGCCGATCCATCGCCGCACGGTCCTGACGTGGACGAGCGGGGGTTGTCTGGTCGGGGGCTTCGCGACCCATGCGCTCCTCGAAGGCGCCAGAGCGGCCATCGGACACGATCTCGGGGGCCATGCCACCCCCGGCGTGGTCGTGGCGCTCTACCTCGTGTCCGTGCTCGCGGGGGTGAGGCTGGTGCTGCCGAAGGCGTGGTTCGCGGTCCGCTCGGCGCGGCCCGACATGAACCTCCTGATGACCGTGGCGGTCGCGGGCGCCATGGGCCTGGGAGAGTGGTTCGAAGCGGCCACGGTCAGCTTCCTGTTCGCGCTCTCGCTGTTGCTCGAGAGCTGGACCGTCGGGCGCGCCAAGCGGGCCGTCGAGGGCCTCCTCTCCCTGGCGCCGCCCGTGGTGCGCGTGAAGCGCCAGGGGTTGATCGAGGTCGCTCCCGACCGGGTCGTGCTGGGCGAGGTCTTCGTGGTGAGGCCCGGCGAGCGGATCGCGCTGGACGGTCGCGTCAGCTCCGGCCAGTCGGCGGTGGACCAGGCGCCCATCACCGGGGAGAGCGTGCCGGTGCCCAAGGCCGAGGGCGACGCGGTGTATGCGGGCACCATCAACGGCCGGGGCGTGCTGGAGGTCGAGGCCACGCGCGCGGCCGACGACACCGTGCTCGCCCGCATCGTCAAGCTCGTGGCGGAGGCGAGGAAGGACCGGGCCCGGGCCGAGATCTGGGTGGAGCGCTTCGCCCGGGTGTACACGCCCGCCGTGCTCGCCGTCGCGGTGGCGGTGATGGTGCTCCCGCCGGCGATCGGGCTCGGGGCGTGGTCGGACTGGTTCTACCGTGGACTCGTGCTGCTGGTGATCGGCTGCCCCTGTGCCCTGGTCATCGCCACCCCCGTGGCGGTCGTCGCTGGGCTCGCCTCCGCGGCGAGCCAGGGCGTGCTCGTGAAGGGCGGCAGCTACCTGGAGCTGCCCGCGCGGCTGAAGGCCGTCGCCCTCGACAAGACCGGCACGCTGACCGCGGGGCGGCCACGCGTGACCGGCGTGCGCTCCCTCGCCTGCCACCCTGCCCGCACCTTGCTGGCCGCAGCGGCCGCCATCGAGGCCCACAGCGAACACCCCATCGCCCGGGCGGTGACCGAGCACGCCCTCGCCGAGGGCGTGGCCGTGGCACCGGCAGCCGACATCGTCGCCGAACCCGGACGCGGCGCGTCGGGCGCGGTCAGCGGCGAGCGCTGGTGGGTGGGTTCACCGCGCTGGCTGGAGGAACGTGGTCTGTCCTCGCCGGCGCTCGATCACGCCCTCGCCGACGTGTCCGGCACCGTGGTCGTGGTCGGCACCGAGGACCACGCCTGCGGGCTGCTGCTGCTGGAGGACGCCGTGCGCCCCGGGGCGTCCGAGGCCGTGCGGCGCCTGCACGACCTGGGCCTGCACGTGGCCATGCTGACGGGGGACAACGTCGCGACGGCGCAGGCCGTCGGAGCCGCCGTCGGAATCGACGAGGTGGCCGCCGAGCTGCTCCCCGACGACAAGCTGCGCGCGGTCGAGCGGCTGGAGGCCGAGCACGGGGCGGTGGCCATGATCGGCGACGGCGTGAACGACGCGCCAGCGCTGGCGCGGGCCAGCCTGGGCGTGGCGATGGGGGCGATCGGCACGGACGTGGCCATCGAGACCGCCGACGTGGCCCTGATGACCGACGACCTCGAGCGCCTCGCCTGGCTGATCGTGCACGCCCGGCGCACGCTCGCCATCATCCGGCAGAACTCGGTGCTGGCGCTCGCGATCAAGGCGATCTTCGTGGTGCTCACGCTGGGGGGTGTGGCGTCGCTCTGGGGGGCGATCGCGGCCGACATGGGCGCATCGCTCATCGTGGTGTTCAACGCACTGCGCCTCCTTCGCGCCTGATCTCGAGCCCACGCGAAAAAAAGTCGGGCGGACGGTCGATCCGCCCGGACCCCCGTCGTCTTAGGTCTGAGGCAAACGTTGCCCTCTCGTCCCTTGAACATCCGAAACGGAGCACTGAGATCATGGCGTACACCAACCACAAGTTCTGCTGGCACGGCTGCGTGAGCACCGACGTCGACAAGGCCATCGCCTTCTACACCAACGTGGTGGGCTGGACCCACGCCGCGGTGCAGATGGGCGACGAGGAGGCGAACATGTTCGTCGCCGCCGACAAGCCGCGCTGCCACGTGATGGCTCCGCCCATGGAGGGCGTGCCCAGCCACTGGAGCAACTACCTCCGCGTGACCGACGTCGACGCGTCCACCGCGGCGGCCACCGAGGCCGGTGGCCAGGTGCTCGTGCCGCCCACCGACATCCCCCCCGGTCGCTTCAGCGTGGTCGCCAGCCCGAGCGGCGCCGCGGTGTCGCTGTTCACCGAGAGGGACCCCGAGACCGCCGAGAACCCGCCCGCCGGACCGGGCTCCTTCCACTGGACCGAGCTGCACTCCACCAGCATCGACGCCGACGTGGCCTGGCTGCGCGCGGCCTTCGGGTTCCAGACCTCGGAGATGCCGATGCCGCAGGGCGGCACCTACTACCTGATCAACGACGGCGACACGCAGGTGGGCGGCGCCATGCAGGGCATGCACGAGGGCGCGCCCAGCATGTGGCTCACCTGGGTCTCGGTCACCGACGTCGACGCGGCCACGGCGCGGGTCACCGAGAGCGGCGGCAACGTGCTGTCGCCGCTCATGGACATGCCGGGCGTGGGTCGCATGGGCATCATCCAGGATCCGACGGGCGGCGTGATCGGCCTGATCACCCCCGCCAACGCCTGAGGTCCTCGAGCTACGACGCCTGGCGGCGGCCTTCAGGTCAGCCGCCCAGGCGTCGAAGCTCGTTCGGCCCGACGCCACGGCTCCTCAGAGCCCGCGCTCCTCCATGCAGGCCACGCACAGCACGGCGTCGGGCGCTGCGAGCAGGCGCCTCCAGGGGATCCCCTCCTCGCAGTCGGCGCAGAAGCCGAAGGCCTCGGGATCGGCTTCCAAGCGCTCCGTGGCGGCACCCACCCGCTCCAAGCTCACCGCGATCCGGCGCAGCGACGCCTTGGCCATCGCCTGGTGCTGCAGCGCGTCCACGCGCGACACGCGACCGACCGCCGACGGGTCGAGGGTGACCGTGTCTGCGAGCCCCTGCTCGTCCCGCAAGCGCCGGCCCAGCTCCGCACGGAGCGCCCGAAGGCGCGCCGCCAGCTGATCGCGCTGCGCGTCGGTGAGCTCGTCCATCGACGGAATCTACCGTGAAGCAGGCGCGGGTCAGGCGTTAGCGGTCGAGCATGCCCCTGCCCGTCCCGCGCCGCCAGGCTGCGCCTGCCATGCCCCCGGTCGCCGAGGTGGCCACCCGGCTCGGCGTGAGCCGCGAGGCGGTCGAGATCTGCCGCGACAGCGAGCTGATCGACCTGCACATCGACACCTTCATCCCGCCGCGCCTGTGGGGCTACGACCCCCTGAAGCGCCACCGAAGGGCCCTCGGAGGCCGCAGCTTCTTCGGCCACCTCGACCTGCCGCGCATGGGCGATGGGGGGCTCTCGGGCGCGATGTGGTCGATCACCACCAACCCCTTCCGTGGCGCCTCGGCCCGGTGGCGGGTGTTCCAGAAGAACTGGCGTGGCTTCCAGCGGCTCGTCCAGCGCAGCGCCGGGCAGCTGGAGCTCACGCCCGACCTCGCCGGCTACCGTGCCGCCCGCGCCCGGGGGGCCCACGCCGTGCTGCTCAGTGTGCAGGGCGCCAACGCCTTCGAGGCGGCGCCGGGCGGCATCCGCGCTGCCCCCGAGGAGCTGGTCCGGGCGACGCTGGTCCACCTCACCACCTCCCGCCTCGGCGAGACCAACAGCCCCTTGCGCAAGGCCTCCCGCATCCGGGGCCTCACGCCGACGGGACGCACCTTCGTCGAACAGCTCAACGAGCGGCGCATCTTCGTGGACCTCGCCCACATCCACCCGCGGGGCTTCCGGGACGCGCTGGAGGTGCACGACCGCACGCAGCCCCTGTTGGCCACCCACTGCGGCGTGGACGGCGTGCTCCCCCACTGGCGCAACCTGGACGACGGCGAGCTGAAGCAGGTCGCGGACACCGGCGGCGTGGTGGGCATCATCTTCGCCGTGAACTTCCTCCGGCGCCGGGGCGGCCCCGTCGACGGTGCCATGATCGTGGAGCACATGGAGCACGTGCGACGGGTGGCCGGGGACGACGCGGTGGCGGTGGGCAGCGACTACGACGGCGCCATCGTGCCCCCGCGAGATCTGGCGGGTGGCGAGACCTACCCGCGCCTGGTCCAGCACATGCTCGACCGCCGCTGGAGCCACGAGCAGATCCAGAAGTGCCTCGGCGACAACTTCCTCCGCGCGCTCGGCATGCTCCGTCCCTGACAGGTGTCCCGACCCCATGCCCAGTCCGCTGCTCAGCCTCCTGCTCGCAACCGGCCTCTCTGCGGAACCCACCTGTCCGGCCACCTCGGCGGCGCTGCCGCGCTCCAGCCACGTGACCGCAGACGACCCGCGGCTCATGGGCGACGGCCTGGTGGTGGTGCTCAAGCAGGCTCGTCGGGTGGCGCTGTACCAGGAGGGGAGCCTGGCGGGCTGCTGGCGGGCCGCGCTCGCCAGCGGCTACCCGGCTGGCCCCAAGCGGGAGCAGGGGGACATGAAGACCCCCGAGGGCTGGTACCGTAGCTCCGACAAGCCCTGGTCGAGCTTCTACGGCGCCATCGCCGTGCACTACCCGAACGCCGAGGATGCCCGCGTGGGCCGCGAGGCCGGGCGGATCGACGCAGCGACCGAGGCCAGCATCGTCGAGGCGCTCGCCCGCGACGCCAAGCCACCGCAGCAGACAGCGCTCGGCGGCGAGATCCTCCTGCACGGCGGGGGCAGCCTGTTCGACTGGACCCTCGGCTGCGTCGCCCTGGAGGATGACGAGCTCGACACGCTGCGGGCGCTCCTGCCGGCCGGCCTGCGGACCGACGTGCTCATCCTGCCCTGAGGCCTAAGCGGCGAGCCAGGCCAGGAACGCCGCCAGCCCATCGCGCAGCGAGGTCTTCGGCGCGTAGCCGAGGAGCGCGCTGGCGCGGTCCACAGCCGCCCAGGTGAGCGGCACGTCGCCGGCCTGATCGGGGAGCCGCTCGCACACGGGCGCTCGCCCGATCAGATCCCCGAGCGTGTCGACCAGCTCCTGCAAGGTGACGGGCTGGCCGTTGCCCACGTTCACCACGGTGAACCCGAGCGGCCGGTCGATCGCGGCGACCACGCCGGCGACGATGTCCTCGACGAAGGTGTAGTCCCGCCGAGAGCTGCCGTCGCCGAACAGGGTGATGGGCAGGCCGGAGGCGATGCGCTCGGCGAACAGGCGAATGGCCATCTCGGGCCTCTGGCGCGGGCCGTACACGGTGAAGAAGCGCAGGCAGGTGGTCTGCAAGCCGTAGAGCTCGTGCCAGGTCCCGCACAGCAGCTCGCAGGCGCGCTTGGTCGCGGCGTAGGGGCTCTCGGGGCGGTCCACGCGGTCGGTTTCCTGGAAGGGCCCGTCGGTCCGAGCGCCGTACACCGAGGAAGAGGACGCGAAGATGTGTCGCTCCACCCCTGCCGCGCGCATCGCCTCCAGCACCTGCAGGGTGCCCTCCACGTTCACGCTGGCGTAGCTGGCCGGGTCCTCGAGGCTGGTCCGGACCCCAGCTCGGGCGGCCATGTGCACCACGCTGTCGACCCCGTGGTCGAGCATCAGGCGCGTCAACAGCTCGCGGTCGCGGATGTCGCCGCGGGCGAGCGAGAAGCCCGGCTGGGCGGTCAGGGCCGCCGCGTTCGCCTCCTTGAGGCTCGGCTCATACCCGAAGTCGAACGCGTCGACCCCCACCACGCGGTCGCCGCGCGCCAACAAGGCCTGGGCGGTGTGGGAGCCGATGAACCCGGCGGCGCCGGTGAGCAGGATGCTGCGAGCCACCGCCCCAGCCTACTTGGCAGCGACCGGTGACTCCGGAAACGGCAGCGCGTTGTCGGGCAGGCGCTCGGTCCGCGGCCGTCCCGGACGAGGGGCGTCCAGCCAGCGGCTCCCAAGCACCGTGGCGCGCACCTGCTGGCCGAGGGCTGGCTCGAAGACCAGGCTGAAGGTGACGTGCCCGCACACCCCGAAGCGCCGGCGGATGCGGCGCACCGCCTGGTTGACCTCGTCGGGCTCGAGGCGCAGCGAGCCACGCAGCTGCAGGTGGAGACGCTGCATGCGGGACAGCTCGGCGCCCTCCAGCGCAGGGGCCGAGAGCGCACGATCGAGCGCCACGTCGAAGTTGCGCTCGTCGGCGGTGGCCGTGCCGACCACGCTCAGACCGCCGGCCGCGTAGAGGTCGAAGACCTGGATCACGTCCAGGATGCCCGTCTGGTTCCGCCGCACCATCTCCGACAGGGTGCGCGCCGTGGTCACCGCGGTGGCTTCGAGCGCGATGTGATCGTGCGTCAGGCCCTCCGCGCCCGGACGTCCTGGCACCGAGATGAAGCTCGATGCGGCCTCGACCAGCTCCTCGATGGAGGCCTGGTGCGCGGGATCCCGCACGTGCTCCGGCCACACACCGATCACGATCGTGCACATCCGGAACGATCGCGCGGCGCGAACGATCGCGAGGAGATCGTCCATCGCCGATCGCTCGAGGCCACTCAAGACGATCACCACATCGGGATCCGCGCGATCCAGGGTGTCGATCCGGGACGTGGTCACGCCGCCGATCAGCTCGCCGTGTGGGAACCCACACGCCGCCTGCCTCGCAAGTCGCTCGCCACGGACACCGACGCCAAGGAGCGCGAGCCGGGCGGGCGCGATCTCTTCTTCCGCTCGTACCAACATCAGCTGCGCCCTGCGATCGCAGCTTACCCGCAGTTGACCGGTCAAGAAAGGGTTTTCCGCAGGCGATCCGCTCTTGCGGCGTGTCGCGATCGCGAGGGCGATCGCGGTCCGGTCGGGTCAGGGTGCTCCGGACCTTCGCGTGGCCGTGCACGTTCGGAACTCGGGGCGACCCGCCATCGGCAGATCGCCGGTGCTCGCCAAGGTGGTGAAGCCGAGCTCGCTGGCCAGGAGGCCCGCCGCATCCCAAGACCAGTGGCCGACGATCGTGGACGAGGGCGAGGGCCGCGAGAGCACGTCGGCGCCCTCCGCCGTGCGCGTGTGCTCGACCTGGAGCGGGATCCGCGCCACGTTGTGCTTCTGCCGCCACGCCGCCTCGTCGGCGGCCGGACGCTGGAGATCCAGGCACCACACCAGGTGACGCGCCGCATCCTCGGTGAAGGCACGCAGCTCGCTCGGCAGCTCCACGTCGAAGCTCCAGAAGCGCTTCAGGCGACCGTCGGCCGCGACATCCAGCCGCGTGGTCGCGCCCTCGAGCGCGCCGGCCACCTCGTCCAGCCGCACCGCGCCCGTGCCCTCCCCCACCAGGTCGACGCCGGTCAAGGTGCAGGCCCACGGCGTCGTCTTCTTCCCCGGTTCGCCGGCGGCGCAGGTCAAGCTTCCCGTCAAGGTGGCCTGCTCCACACCGACGCTCTCGTCGCCCCCGACCGGCCACGCCACACCGTAGTCGCTGACCAGCACCAAGGCCCAGGTCACGGGCCCACCGGCAGCGTGCGCGTCTCGTCGAGCACGACGATGTGGCTCGGCACGGTCTCCTCCAGCTGGTGGTAGGCGAGGTTCTCCGGGCTGATGCGCCACTTCTCCACCACCAGCGTGAGGGTGACCTCCGAGGTGCCGGGCGGCACGGTCACCGGCACCGGCAAGGCCCGTTCCTCCGCCGGGAGGAGGCGGTTGTCACTCACCAGCTCGACCCTCGGGTACCACTGGTAGACCGTGCCGATCCGGTGCTCCAGCTGCCCGATCACCTGCTCCGCTGCGCGCACCTCGGCCTTGACGAGGACGTAGCGCTCGGGGTCGCCGGTGGGGAGCTTGTGTCCAGCCGCGTCGTTCCGCACCGACACGGCGAGCGCGTTCTCCCCCACCACCAGTGCGTCCGGCAGCGTCCAGGACGCGCTCAAGCCGTGGGGGTAGTGCTCGGCGAGCGCGGCCACCTCGTCGGCATGGTCGGGATGCTTCGGGATGAGGCTCCCACCGAACCAGTGCCGGCGCGTGCTGCGCACCTCACCGCCATCCACCAGCGGCCGCTCGATCTCCGGCATGTGGCAGGACTGGCAGGTGCTCTCGGCGTGGGGTCCGGCGGCGTGCTCGGCGCCGGTGTCGAAGCGGCACGCCAGGTTGATGCTCTCGAAGGTCGCGTTCGCCTGGTGGCACACCGTGCAGGTCTCGGTGGTGCGGAGCTCGTCCAGCTTGCGGGTGGCGTGTGGTGCCGCGGTGTCGCCGTAGGGGCCCAGGACCGCGCCGTCGCGCACGTGGCAGGTGGCGCAGGTGACCGCCTCGAGCTGGAGTGCTGGGTCGAAGTCGGGGTTGTCGACGTAGATCGGCTGGTCCAGCCGCCCCTCGCGCAGCCCGGCCACCAGGCGCGGAAGCTGCGCCTCGTTCGGCGTGTGGCAGTTCACGCACATCCACCCCACGTCGCTCTCCGCGGTCACGGACTTGTGCAGCTCCGCCTGGAACTGCGCGTCGTCGAGCCAGGCCCGCGCATGGGTGGAGATCTGCCACTCGGCGTAGATCTCGGTGTGGCAGCCCCCGCAGGTGCTCGCTCGCAGATCCTGCAGGCCCTCGGGCACGGTCGTCGGCGGAAGAGGCTGGAGGTACTCGGGCTGGCTCGCGTAGAAGTCGCGTGCGTCCTGCACATCAGCCGCTTTCGCACACATGAGGAGGGACAGCCACATGGTCGCAGCATTAGCATGACAGACCATGCTCCTCCTCTTCGCCTGCGTCCCGTCGTCGCTCGTCGACACCCGACCCCTTCCCGATGTGCCCGAGGCCGAGACCGAGTTCGACCCCAACCAGCCCGACACGGCGGCCGAGCAGGACGACGACGAGCCCGGCCCGGACACCGGGGGCGATGGCGGCGATGGCGGCGACGGGGGAGACGGAGGAGACGGCGGCGACGGCGGCGACGGCGGCAACGAACAGCCGGCGGGGAGCACCGACGAGGTCTGCTACCCCGGCCCGGCGGAGGACTGGACGGCCTGCGTGGACGTGGTCGACTGGAGCAGCTCCTGGGGATCCGACTACGACTACCTGGAGAGCTCCGACAGCCGCTACGCCACGCCGGTGCGCTTCGTCGACCTCGAGGCGGCGAACGCGTCGTTGGAGCTCGCCCCGAACTTCGTGCTCGACGAGTTCATGCAGGCCTGGAAGGGCCGCTACGGCATCTTCCAGCCCCACGTCGTGACCTACGCGCAGACGCTGCGGGACTGGAGCGGCGGCCCGCTCTACATCAACAGCGGCTACCGGAACGTGGGCTACAACGGCAGCGTGGGCGGGGCCACGTACTCCCGCCACATGTACGGCGACGCGATCGACTTCTACAGCAACGAGGTCGGCTTCGACACCCTCGACGCCTGGTGCGTCGACCTCGGCGCGGGCTACGTCGGCCGGTACGACAGCCACATCCACTGCGACTGGCGAGACGACGCCCTCGAGCCCGCCTTCTACGACGTGGCGGCCGCCCGCGGCCTGTTCGAGCTGCAGGAGCTCCGATCGGCCGAGCTGCAGGAGCTGGAGGCCGGGGTGTGGGAGGCGCCTGCGAACGGCTGGGACGAAGGCGAGCCGCTGCGCGAGTGGAGGGCGTGGGACGGCGAGGGCGCGCTGATCGCCGAAGGTGTCGGCGACCTCTTCTTCGCGCCCGACGGCACCCACACCGTCGAGGTGGTGATCGGCCGCGAGATCACGCGCACGGCCACGCGGTCCTGAGGAAGCGCTCAAGCCGCCGCCCTCGGGGACGATTCCGGGTGGAGCAGGAGAAGCTCCCGTGGCCCTCGTCCAGTCCCTGGCGCCTGGAACCGCACTCGAAGCGCTGATGGAGCGCGAGGGTGAGCTCTGGCCCGGAAGCCTCTTCCACGACCTCGCCACCGAAGACCGCGACCTGATGAGCACCGTGCTCCGGCTCGCGGTGCTGCCCAAGCTCGGCACGGGCAACCGGGCGCTGAAGGACGTGGCGCATGCTGGACTGCTCCTCGGGCCGGAGCGGGTCCGCCAGGTCGCGACCTGGCGGCTGATGCTCGGTGCCGCGGGCGTCCCGGGACACTGGACCCGCAAGGAGCTGCTCACCACGGGCGCCGCGGCGGCCGCGCTCGCCGAAGAGTGCGGCATGGACGTGTACGCCGCAGTCACCTGCGGCATGGGCGCCCGCATGGCGCGCTGCTCGCTGCTGCGGGACCGCGAGGAGGACGTGAAGCTGATCGGGATGATCGACACCCTCGACACACGCGTGCTGGAGCGCTTCGAGCGCCGGCTGTTCGGGCTGACGACCGAGGAAGAGCACCGCCGCCTCCTCCGACGGTGGGACCTCCCACACGACCTGAAGGGCCTGCTCCAACCCCCTCCGAAGAGCTCCTGGGCAGGTCTCGGCGAGCTGGCGGTGAAGCTGGTGCGCGATCGCCACGCCGGACGCCTGGGTGGCGACCACACGGCCTACGCGAACGAGCTCGGGCGCGCTGCCCTGGAGAAGGAGCTCCCGTGGGCCCCGTGCCCCGCCCCGCAGTGGTCCGAGGTGGCGGTCTGGGTGGCCGAGCTGCTCGCCCGCGCGGAACGCGGCCAGGAGGACCTCCGGGTGCAGCGCGCCCGGAGCGAGTCACTCGCCATGGCCGTCGAGGCGGTCGCCGAAGACGTGGCCGAGCAGATCCTGCCCATCCCGCAGGGGTGGTTCCTGATGCGCCAGGAGGTGGCGCGTGCGAAGCGTCACCGTCGCTCCCTCGCGCTCGTGGTGCTCTCGGCGACCCAGGGGCCCCAGAACCCCGAGCTCGACGAGCGGCCGCTCCGCGCGATCGGGCGGATCCTGCGCGAGGTGTGTCGCACCGGCGACCACGTGCTGCGCCTCGACCAGAAACACCTGGCGGTGGTGCTGCCGGAGACCGGCGTGCACGGCGCGCGGAGCTTCATGGGGCGCCTGGACCACGCCTTCCGCGCGGCCACCGACGAGGGGCAGGCCGGACTCGGCTTCCGCATGTTCGCGGTGGACTTCAAGCAGGTCCGTGAAGCCAGGATCGAGGCCCTGGTGCACGACGCCCTGGACGGTCTGGATCGGATGGCGGAGAGCGACGAGCGTGTGGGCTACAGCCGCGCCGCGGCGTCGCTGTTCCGCGCCGGCGGCTGATCGGCGACTCAGCCGTGCTTGTCGCGACGCACGAAGGGACGCCGACCACGGATCGTGGTGTTGCGAAGGGCCTCGATCACGTCGTTGGCTGCATCGGCCGGCACCTCGACCAGCGAGAAGCGCAGCGTGACCTGGATCGCTCCGATCGCCCGACCCGGGAGGCCCGTCTCGCCAGCGATCGCGCCCACGAGATCCCGCGGGCGGACGCCGGCTTGACGGCCCAGGCCCACGTAGATGCGCGCATACCCCTGCTGCGGACCGCTGTGGTGGTCCGGGCGGGGAGGACGATCGCGTCCGCGATCCCCACGATCGTGGTGGTGATCGCGTGGGTGATCGCGGCGGCCGCCGGCGACGGCGGGGATGTCGGGTTCGTCGCCCAGCATGCCCCGTGACTCGGCGACCAGGAACAGCGCCGCAGCCGCCACGTCGTCCAGGTCGGCCTCGTCGCAGATGTCGCGCAACAGCAACTTGAAGGGTTCGAGGTCCTCGACCGCAGCCACGCGCTGCACCAGCTCCTGGAGCTGGGCACGACGAGCCTCGCGGAGATCGTCCACCGTGGGCACCTCGCACATGGGCAGCCGCCGACCCGTGAGCCGCGAGATCTGCTGCAACATGCGGCGCTGGCGGGGCTCGGCCAGCGTGATCGCCACGCCGGTGCGGCCCGCACGACCGACACGACCGATCCGGTGCACGTACACCTCGGGGTTGTCGGGCAGGTCCACATTCACCACGTGGGAGAGGCGATCGACATCGAGGCCACGAGCGGCCACGTCGGTGGCCACCACGATCGAGGCGGCACCGCTCCGCAGGTGTGTCATCACGCGGTCGCGCTCGGGCTGCGCGAGTCCGCCGTGGAGCGCCAGCGCGCGGGTGCCGGCGCGGTCGAGGCCCATGGCCAGCTCGTCCACGTCCTGCCGGGTGCGGCAGAAGAGCAGCACCGCTTCCGGCTGCTCGAGCTCCAGGATGCGCTGCAGCGCTGCGAGCTTGTGGCGGCGGGCGACCAGGAAGACCAGCTCGCGCTGGGGGGGGCCTTCGTCCTGGGGGCGCTCCACCTCGATCTTCACCGGGTCGCGCATCGACGCGTCCGCCATGCGCTGGAGGTGCTTCGGGAAGGTTGCTGAGAAGAGCGCGGTCTGGCGCTCGCCGTTGCAGCCCGCCAGCAGCACCTCGAGGTCCTCGGCGAAGCCCATGTCCAGCATCTCGTCGGCTTCGTCGAGCACCAGGTAGCCGATGCCCCCGAGGTCGAGCGCACGCCGGCCCAGCAGATCGACCGCGCGTCCCGGCGTGGCCACGACCACGTCGGCGCCCCGCCGGAGGTCGCGGATCTGCTGCCCTATCGACGCGCCCCCGTAGACCTCGGTGACGCGCGCACCGAGCTTCCGACCGTACCCACGGATCGCCCGCGCGGCCTGACGCGCCAGCTCGCGCGTGGGCACGATCACGAGCCCGAAGGGCGCGTCACCCGCTGGTGCCTCGGCGAGAGCGTGCAACATCGGCAGGCTGTACGCAGCGGTCTTGCCCGTCCCCGTGGCCGCCATGCCGAGCACGTCGGCTCCTCCGACGAGCACGGGGACGGCCTTCGCCTGGATGGGCGTGGGTTCGTCGTAGCCGAGATCGTCGATCGTCTCGACCAGCACGGGGGACAGGCCAAGATCCTGAAAGGTCGACATGGGGCTCCGGAGGGGCAGTCGCGCCGTGTATCCTCCGCGCGCGCACCGACGAGCACACCATGCTCTTCTTCTCTCTGTTGGCCTGCTCGGACTACGAGCTCGACAAGGACCAGGACGCCTCGGACTCGGGCGAGTTCCGCCCCGACGACGTGCACGATGATGACGGCGGGGACGGCGGGGACGGCGGAGACGGCGGAGACGGCGGAGACGGCGGGGACGGCGGGGACGGTGGGGACGACACCGACCGGGACACGCCGAGCTGGGACGAGCCGCCCGACGGTGAGCCGCCCGAGGAGTGGGTCGACGACTGCGACGAGAGCGCCGTCAGCAGCAGCTTCTCCCCCGACGAGATCTACGTGCTGTCGTGGGATCCGACCGAGATGTCCGGCACGCTGACCGTGCCCGAGGACAACTGGTACCACGTGTACGACACCTCGATCATGGAGTCGGGGAGCTCGCAGACCAACGAGACCTCGTTCGTCCGCATCCCCACCTCGGCGAACCCCGCTGGCACGCCGGCCTACGCCAACTGCGGCAACGAGTGGCTGATCGAGGACTCCGACAACTCCGGGAGCCCGCCCGCCGCCATGGTCTACATCGGCACGTTCTGGCTGGAGGCCGGCGACAACGAGGTCACGCTCCACCACTACTGCGCCCTGTACCGGTCGGGGCAGTGCGGCACCTTCCACATCACGTCCGACAGCGGGTCGACCTGCGACTCCAGCGGCGTGAACTCGGTCCACCTGACCGCCGACGGTGTGTGCGTGGTGCCGGTGGATTAGATCGGGGTCCATGACGCTCCTCACGACCCTCGCCTTCGCAGGCGGACTCAGCGCCCCCGAGCGGGGGCTGGCTCGCCACGCCGACCGGTCGCTGGACGCCCAGGTGGCCCTGCTCGAGCAGCTCACCGAACAGAACTCCGGCACCCTGAACGTCGAGGGTGTGCGAGGGGTCGGGGAGCAGGTCCGCACGGTGCTCGAGCCCATGGGCTTCACGGTCCGCTGGGAGGAGGTCGAGGGCCGCGCCGGCCACCTGGTGGCCGACCGTCCTGCGGAGGGTGCCAAGCGCCTCCTGCTCGTGACCCACCTCGACACGATCTTCGAGCCCGACAGCCCCTTCCAGCACTTCGACCCCGACGGCGACATCGCGCGCGGGCCCGGCGTGCACGACATGAAGGGCGGCCTCGTGGTGGCCATCGCTGCCCTCCAGACCCTGCATGCGCGCGGCCTGCTCGACGGCGTGAACGTGGTGCTCTTCGGCTGTGGCGACGAAGAGCTCCCCGCCGCCGACATCGACGCGACCCGCGCCGCGCTCGTCGCGCTCGCGCAGACCGCCGACGTCGCGCTGGGCTTCGAGGGTTGGGACGCCGACCACCCCGGCATCGTGACCGCCCGTCGCGGCATCGCCGTCTGGGAAGCCACCAGCGCGGGGCAGGACGGCCACTCGAGCCGCATCTTCACCGAGGCCATGGGCTACGGCGCCGCCTACGAAGCCGCGCGCGTGGTGAACACCTTCCGTGAGGAGCTGCCCGAGGACCTGCTGACCTACAACGTGGGCTTGATGGCGGCCGGCGCCACGGCGGTGCGCACGAAGAAGAGCGCGACGGCCACCGGGAAGCTCAACCGGGTCCCGCAGATCGCCAGCTACGCGGGCGACCTCCGCTACATCAGCAGCGAGCAACGCGACCGCGCCTCCGAGACGATGGCGGGCATCGCCGAGGCCAGCCTCCCGGGCACCTCGACCAGCTTCTCGATCGCCGAGATGTACCCGCCGATGCCCCCCACCGAAGGCAACCGCGCCCTGCACACCCTGGTCGCGGAGATCCACGCCGACCTCCGAGCCGGCGACGTGCCTGCGGTGGACCCGCTGTTCCGGGGCGCCGCCGACGTGAGCTTCGTCGCACCGTACGTCGACGTGATCGACGGCCTCGGCCCGGCGGGTGGCGGCGACCACAGCCCGGACGAGTGGGTGCAGCTCTCCGACCTCACGCTCGCCACCCAACGCGCGGCCATCCTGATGCACCGGCTGAGCCAGTGACGCTCCTGTTGGTCGTCGCCTGCGAGGAGGTCCACGAGCCCGGGAGCCCATGCGCGGCCGGCGACGATCCCACCCTCACCATCGGCGTGGGCGAGACCTCGTACGAGCCGGTGCCCGACAACACCGAGATCCCCCTGGTCTTCGGCCCGCAGGGAGGTTGGCATGTCACCATGGCGATCGAGGCGACCTACCTCGACATCTCGGAGCCGTGGACCGCCGAGCTCACCGGGACCATCGACGGCGCGCTCGTGGCGAACACCGTCCCCTGGGTCGACGGTCGCTGCAACGAGGCGCGAGGCACCACCCAGGGGTGGAACCTCCAGCTCATCTTCTCGGAGGACTGGGAAGACGTCATCGACCGCGACATGGAGGTCCACGCCTCCGTGATCGACGCGCTCGGAACCAAGGTCACCGACGACGCGCTAATCCACGTCATCCTGGAGGATTGAGCCATGTGGATCCTGCTCCTCGCCTGCAACAAGGACGCCACCGACACTGCCGCTGTCGACTGCAGCGGCTACGACCTGGAGGTCCCCGCGGCCCGCGGGGAAGTCGGCGGTGTGTGGGACCAGGCGGGTCAACGCCTGGTCTTCTTCGGCGGCAACCTCGGCCTGCCGGTGGATTGCGTCACCTCGAACGAGTTCGCAGACGACACCTGGTCGTACGTGGCCGCCTGCGACACCTTCGTAGCGATCGACGGGGTCGGCCCCAGCGCGCGCGGACGCCATGCGGTGGCCCTGGACGCGGAGGGCGGGCGCATGCTGGTCCACGGCGGGCGCTACCGCGACGACTCGGGCGGAGGAGGAGGTCACGGCGGCGGCAGCACCAGCTACACGAACTTCGAGGACCTCTGGTCCTTCGACCTCGCCACCGACAGCTGGACCCAGCTCGACAACGGCACGAGCGGCCCCTCGGCGCGCTCGAACCACGCCATGTGGGTGGTGGGCGACACCCTCTACGTGCACGGGGGCAACACCTCCACCAGCGGGCTGAGCTACGACCCGCTCGACGACCTGTGGGCCTACGACCTCACCGCGGGTAGCTGGAGCGAGCTGTCGGTCAGCGGCGGCCCGTCCGAGCGGCTGTTCCACACCGTGGCGGTGAGCGACGACGGCACCTACGCGTTCTTCTACGGCGGCGCCGACAGCGGCAGCTTCTCGAACAACGCGCAGTTCCTGGACGACGTCTGGCTGCTCGACCTGGGCGCGATGAGCTGGAGCCAGCTCCACAGCGGCGGCTCGGACGCGCCCGACGGCCGCTTCGGCGTGAGCCTGATGGTCGACGAGGACCAGAACCGCCTCGTCATGTTCGGCGGGCACGACGACGCCGCCCTGGGCAACTCCAACCAGGTCTGGACCTTCGATCTGGCCACCAGCACCTGGTCCCAGGTGCAAGACGGGGACATCGCCGACCAGGGGAGCGACGGCTTCTGCGACTTCCCGGCCGACTTCACGACCCCCGACTACGACGCACCGGAGCGCCGCTACACCCACCTCGGTGTGGAGACCGGCTCCGGCGAGCTGATGGTGTTCGGCGGCAAGTCCGACTGCGGCGTGCTCAACGACGTGTGGAGCTACGACCCGGCAGCCAACGCCTGGACCGAGCGTTCACCGGCCACGGCCGGGGAGATCTGCCTGCGCTCGCACGCCGAGTGCGAGTCCATGTGCTACTGACGCTCTTGCGTCGCTGAAACCGAGTCAAGCTACTCGCAGAAGGGCCCCGCGACCATCATCAGGTTGTTGTCCTCGGAGCACTCTTCGAGGATGCCGGAGCCGGTGCCGTCGTCGTCGGCCCCGAGCCAGAGCGCCTCGGCTTCGGCGAGATCCGAACCGTTCACCACGAGCTCGATGCCCTCGCTCGTCCAGCCCGAGGGCACGGTGTCGGTGGTCTCGGTGGTCGCCCAGAGCTCCAGCTCGCCGTCGATCTCGCCGTAGAGCGCCAGCGGCACGCCGGGCTCCATGTCGTTGCCGGAGCGGTTGCGCAGCCGCACGAGCACCTCGACGGTGTCGCCGCAGGGGTCGTCGCACACGTCGACGATGTCGGGCTCGAGGTCGTCGATGAGGGACACCCCGGCGCCGCCGGCGATCTGGCTGTGCCAGGAGTTCTGCTCGGTGAAGGTGGGCACGGCCTCCAGCGGCAAGGTGAGGTCGTCGTTGATGTTGTTGATGCTGTACGCGTGCTGGTTCCACACGCCGCGCGCCGGCGCCCAGCTGTTGTTCTTGTCGCCGTACACGCTGAAGGCGCGGCCGTTGCCGGAGTGCACCACGACCACCTCGGCGTGCCCGTCGGCGTCGACGTCGGCGATGACCGGGTTGTCCATCATCGTGACGCTGGCGTGGTCGTAGGTCTGGAACTTGATGGTGCCGTCGCGGCCGTCGTAGGCCACGAGCTGCACCTCGTCGGCGTAGACGACCTCCGGGAAGCCGTCGCCCTCGAAGTCGAAGATCGCCGCCCCGCTCGCACCCGAGCTGTCGGTCACGCGGGCCGACCACTCGACGTTGCCTGCCTTGTCCAGGGCCCAGATCTCGTTGCCACCCGCCACGACGATCTCGGGCTCGCCGTCGACGTCGATGTCGTCGATGGCCGCCGGCGACATGATGTTGGCGGAGGGGATCGTGAGGGGACCCCACAGGGTGGTGCCGTCGGTGTCGTTGGCTCGGATCGTGTTCCACGTGGAGAGCACCACCTCGCCCTCGGGGTCGTCGTCCAGGTTCGCGATCGCGACCATGCCGTCGTCGAGGGTGGGGTCCGCGTTCACGAGGCCGCCGTTGGCGGTGTACATCGCGTTGCCGACGATGACCTCCTCGTCGCCGTCGAGATCGATGTCCACGATCGCCGACACGCTCGACTCGCTCACGGTCCAGCCACCGGCGTTCGTCACGCCGTAGCTGCCGCGCCCGTAGGCCCCCTGCGTGCGCGTCTCCCCCGTAGCGGCATCGAGCACCACACGCCCGGCCACGACCTCCGGCTCGCCGTCGTGCTCCATGTCCGACACGCTCACCGCGGTGGCGTAGTCGAAGTCGAGCCCCACGAAGTGGTCGGACTCCCACTGCTCCACGCCCTCGTTGTCGTACATGACGACGGTGTAGTCGCCCTCTTGAAGCAGCGAGGACTGGTACTCGCGCACGATCCAGATCTCGGGAGCGCCGTCGCCATCGATGTCGGCGATCGCGGGGGAGCTGCCGTACCCGGTCTCCGCGTTGCTGGTGCTCCACAGCGTGCCGCTGCCATCGCCGTGGTAGGCGATCAGCTCGCCGGACGAGATCAACCCGGCCACGTTCACGACGATCTCGGGCAGGCCGTCGCCGTCGAGATCCCCCACGGCTGGAGACGCGTAGCTGTACTTGCCGCTGGGGCCCTGCCACTCGACGATCGGCTCGAAGCCGCCGATCTCGAAGCTGCACGTGTCGGCGATCCCCACCTCTTCGGCGTCGATGCCCTCCAGGGTGCAGCTGCCGTCGTAGCCGCCGTCGCCACCGCCGTCGCCACCGCTCTCGGCACCGGTGTCGCCACCGGTCGCGTCGTCGTCGCGCTTCAGGTCGTAGTCGCTGCACGCCACCATCCACAAGACCGACAACATGGGCATCTCCGCGCAAGTGTGGAAGCCCCCCTATCCCTTGGTTATGTCGCGCGGCCCGCCGCAGCCTGAGCGGCCTCCGTTTCAGTTCGCGAGAATGGCGGAATTGGTAGACGCACCGGCCTTAGGAGCCGGCGGGTAGTCCCCGTGGGGGTTCGAGTCCCCCTTCTCGCACGTACAGCAAGCCCTCGAGAGACGACGACCATGGCCCCTCAAATCGAGCAGATCAGCAACATGGAGCGCAAGCTCACCTTCTCCGTGCCCGCCAACGAGGTGAAGGCCGAGCTCGAGCGTCACTACAAGACCCTCCAGAAGAAGGTGCGGCTCCCCGGCTTCCGTCCCGGCAAGGCCCCCCGCAAGATGCTGATGAAGCGCTTCGGCGACAAGGTCAGCGCCGACGTCGCGAACGTCTTTTTGCAGAAGACCTTCCAGGCCGAGATCCAGGGCATGGACTTCTTCGGCACCCCCCGGGTCGAGACCGAGGGCGTGGAGCTGGGCAAGGACTTCGAGTACTGCTTCATCCTCGAGGTGGAGCCCGAGTTCGAGCTCACGCAGTACAAGGACGTGGACGTGGTGTACCCGAAGTCGGAGGTCGCCCAGGAGCTGGTCGACGCCGACATCACCGCCGCGCTCGCCGGACAGGCCAGCCTCGCCGAGGTCACCGAGAAGCGCGCCGTGAAGGAAGGCGACATGGTGCTCGCCGAGCTCGAGATCACCGAGGACAAGGAGGTGCTGCACGCCCACGCCGGCACCATGATCAACGTCGGCGACGAGACCTTCTACAAGGGCCTCGACACGGCGCTGGTCGGCCGGAAGAAGAGCGGCCGGAACTTCAACACCGACGTCACCTTCGCCGACGACGCCCAGTGCGCGGAGGTGGCCGGCAAGACCGCCAGGGCCAAGGTGAAGATCCTGGCCATCCAGGAGATGCAGGTCCCCGAGCTCTCCGACGAGGTCGCCGAGAGCCTGGGCTACGCCGGCGGCGCCGAGGGCATGAAGGCCGCGGTCCGGGCCAAGCGCCAGGAGGGCGTGGACAGTGCGGCTCGCAACCAGGCGCGCGCGAACCTGCTGCAGAAGCTGGTCGAGCTCAACGTGTTCGACGTGCCGGCCGGCCTGACCGACCAGTTCCTCCAGGCGCTGATGCAGGAGCTGCGCGTGCAGCAGATGTACCAAGGCAAGGACCCCCGCAAGGTCACCTTCAGCGATGCCCAGGTCGAGGACCTCCGAGGCCGCGCCAGCTTCGCAGCGAAGGCCAGCCTCATCTTGAAGAAGGTGGCCGAGGTCGAGTCCATCGGTGTCGACGACGCCGACATGGAGGCCCGGGTCCAGGAGATCGCCGATGCGCGCGGCCAGGCCGTGGAGGCCATCAAGGGCTACCTCGCCAAGGAAGACGCCACGCAGGAGCTGCGCGACCGTCTGCTCGAGGAGAAGACCCTGGACTGGCTGCTCGAGCAGTCGAACCTCCAGGACGAGGCCCCCGCGGCCGGCGCCGAGGAAGAGGTCGAAGCCAAGCCGAAGGCCCAGGCCAAGGCCAAGGCCAAGCCGAAGGCCAAGGCCGAGAAGGCCGAGACCGACGCCGAGTAGCGGCGCAGGAAAAGAAAGCCGGTCTGGCAATAGACCCGCCGATCGCTCGTGGTTACCGTTCGTGCAGTGCGCGGCAGGTATGCCCCTGTGCGCAAGAGGCGAGTCCACATGCCCTTCGATCCGTCCCGGCTTTCCCCCTACCTGCTCGAGTCGATGAGCGGACGGCAGGTCCAGGAGACCGCCAGCTTCCTCATCCCCACGGTCGTGGAATCCAGCCATCGGGGGGAGCGGGCCTGGGACATCTACTCCCGCCTCCTGAAGGATCGGATCGTCTTCTTGGGCACGCAGGTGAACGACGCCGTGGCCAACGTGATCGTGGCCCAGCTGCTCTTCCTCGAGTCCGAGGACCCGGACAAGGACATCTACCTCTACGTGAACAGCCCCGGCGGCGTCATCACCGCCGGCATGGCGATCTACGACACCATGCAGTTCATCCGGCCCGATGTGGCCACCATCTGCATGGGCCAGGCGGCGTCGATGGGCGCGGTCCTCCTCGCCGGCGGCACCAAGGGCAAGCGGCGTGCCCTGCCCCACTCGCGCGTGCTGATCCACCAGCCCCTCGGCGGCTTCCAGGGGCAGGCGGCCGACATCGAGATCCACGCCAACGAGATCCTGCGCGTGCGCAAGAACCTGAACAACGTGCTCGCGCGCGACACGGGTCAGCCGCTGGAGCGGATCGAGACCGACACCGACCGCGACTACATCATGACCGCGGAAGAAGCCCTGGAGTACGGCGTCATCGACGAGGTGCTGGCCAAGAAGCCCGCGCCGTCGAAGGACGACTGAGAAGCGCTCAAGCACCCGGGGGCTGCGGCCGTCTCGTGATCGGATCACGATAGGCTGTCTTGTCCCCCCCCCTCCTCTTCGGAGTCCCATGCCCAGGCGACGTACCGACGGCCGCGAGCTCTGCTGTTCCTTCTGCGGCAAGTCCCAGAAGGAAGTCCGCAAGCTGATCGCTGGCCCGTCGGTCTACATCTGCGACGAGTGCGTCGAGCTCTGCAACGAGATCATCACCGAGGAGTTCGAGCGCGAGGACTACTACGCGTCCCGTGCGCTGGTGCCGAAGCCCAAGGACATCAAGGCGCACCTCGACGAGTACATCATCGGGCAGGACCGCGCGAAGCGGAACCTCGCCGTGGCGGTGCACAACCACTACAAGCGCATCGACAGCCGCTCCGGCCACGACGACGTGGAGCTGCAGAAGTCCAACATCCTGCTGTTCGGCCCCACCGGAACCGGCAAGACCCTGCTCGCGCAGACCCTCGCCCGCTTCTTGAACGTGCCCTTCACCATCTGCGACGCCACGAGCCTCACGGAGGCCGGCTACGTCGGCGAAGACGTCGAGAACATCATCCTCTCGCTCTTCCAGTCTGCCGAGTACAACGTCGAGCGCACCATGAAGGGCATCATCTACATCGACGAGATCGACAAGATCTCCCGGCGCAGCGAGAACCCGTCCATCACCCGGGACGTGAGCGGCGAGGGCGTGCAGCAGGCGCTGCTCAAGATCATCGAGGGCACGGTCGCCAACGTGCCGCCAAAGGGCGGTCGGAAGCACCCCCAGCAGGAGTTCCTGCAGATCGACACGACCAACGTCCTGTTCATCTGCGGCGGCGCGTTCGTCGGCCTCGACAAGATCGTCGAGCAGCGCGTGTCGAAGTCCGACATCGGCTTCGGCGCCAACGTCACGCAGCGCCAGGACTACTCGCAGGGCGAGCTGCTCGAGATGGCCGAGACCGAGGACCTCCTCCGCTTCGGCATGATCCCCGAGTTCGTCGGGCGCGTGCCGGTGATGGCGCCTCTGCGCGAGCTCGACGAAGCAGCCCTGGTCCGCATCCTGGTGGAACCTCGGAACGCGCTCGTGAAGCAGTACCAGAAGCTCTTCGAGATGGAAGACGTCGAGCTGAAGTTCACCGACAGCTCGCTGGGCGCCATCGCCCGCGAAGCCATCGAACGCAAGACCGGGGCGCGCGGCCTCCGCGCGATCATGGAAGAGATCATGCTCGACGTGATGTACGACCTGCCCAGCAAGCAGAACATCAAGGAGTGCGTGATCAGCGAAGACACCGTGACCGGGAAGAAGCCGCCGATGCTGGTCTACGAGACCGAGGAGCAGTGGGCCTGATGCCCGAGACCCTTCCCCTCCTGCCCCTGCGGGACCTGGTCATCTTTCCCCAGCTCGTGGTGCCGTTGATCGTCGGCCGCGAGCGATCCATCGCCGCGCTCACCGAAGCGGCCCGCGGCCCCGAGAAGCTGATCTTCCTCGCTGCCCAGCGGGAAGCGCGGACCCACGAGCCCGACACCAGCGACATCTACGAGTCCGGCTGCGTGTCGACCATCCGGCAGATGTTCCGGCTGCCCGACGGCACCGTGAAGGTGCTCGTCGAGGGGCAGCAGCGCGCTCGCGTCACCAAGTGGGTCGGCGACGACTCCGCGCTTCGTGTGGAGCTGGAGCGGCTCGAGGACCAGCCCAACCCCGACGCCGAGATCACCGCGCTCATGCGCTCGGTGAAGGCCGCGTTCGAGACCTACATCAACCTCCACAAGGGCGTGCCCCCCGAGGTGCTGTTGAGCGTCTCGGCCATCGAAGAGCCCGGGCGGCTCTCCGACGCGCTGGTCGCTCAGCTCAACTTCAAGCTCGAAGACCGCCAGGCGCTCATCGAAGACGTCGACCCCTGCTCGCGGCTCGAGCACATCCTGCGCTTCATCCAGTCCGAGATCGAGATCCTCCAGGTGGAGAAGAAGATCAAGTCGCGCGTCAAGAAGCAGATGGAGAAGACGCAGAAGGAGTACTACCTCAACGAGCAGATGCAGGCGATCCAGAAGGAGCTCGGCGAGAAGGACGAGTTCCGCAACGAGATCGCCGAGCTGGAAGCCCGCATTCGCGGCAAGCACATGTCGGACGAGGCCGTGACCAAGCTCCTCAAGGAGCTGCGCAAGCTGAAGCTGATGAGCCCGATGTCGGCCGAGGCCACGGTGGTCCGCGCCTACCTCGACACGGTCATCTCGCTGCCGTGGGACGAGTGCACGGAGGACCGCCTCGACATCGTGCAGGCCGCCAAGGTGCTGGACGAGGACCACTACGGCTTGCGCAAGGTCAAGGAACGGGTGCTCGAGTACCTGGCCGTGGCCAGCCTGGTGGAGCGCATGAAGGGGCCGATCCTCTGCCTCGTGGGCCCGCCGGGCGTGGGCAAGACCTCGCTCGCGCGCTCGATCGCACGCTCGACCAACCGGAACTTCGTGCGCCTGGCCCTCGGCGGCGTGCGCGACGAAGCCGAGATCCGAGGCCACCGCCGCACCTACATCGGCGCCTTGCCCGGCAAGATCATCCAGTCGCTCCGCAAGGCCGGCTCGGGAAACCCCGTCTTCCTGCTCGACGAAGTCGACAAGATGTCCAGCGACTTCCGCGGCGACCCCTCGTCCGCGCTGCTCGAGGTGCTCGACCCCGAGCAGAACGAGGCCTTCAACGACCACTACCTCGACATGGACTACGACCTCTCCAAGGTCATGTTCGTGTGCACGGCCAACAGCCTGCACGGCATCCCGGTGCCGCTCCAGGATCGGCTCGAGATCATCCGCCTGGCGGGCTACACCGAGCTCGAGAAGCTCTCGATCGCCCGGCGCTACCTGATCCCGAAGCAGCTCGAAGCCAACGGCATCCGCGAAGACAACCTGGCGTTCACCCGGGAGAGCGTGTCGAGCGTGATCCAGCGCTACACGAAGGAAGCCGGCGTGCGAAACCTGGAGCGCGAGATCGCCTCGGTGTGCCGAAAGGTGGCCAAGCGGGTCGTGCAGCATGGAACCGACACCCGCGTGAAGGTCACGGCGCAGAACATCGACAAGCTCCTGGGCGTGCCTAAGTTCCGTGACGGTCGGCTCTCCGAGGTCGACGAGGTGGGCTTCGTCAACGGCCTCGCCTGGACCGCGATGGGCGGCGTGATGGTGCCCATCGAGGCGGCCGCGGTGCGCGGCGCTGGCAAGACCACCCTCACGGGCCAGCTCGGCGACGTGTTCCAGGAGAGCTGCCAGGCGGCCATCACCTACATCCGCAGCCGCTCCACCAACCTGGGCCTGAAGCCGGACTTCTACCAGGAGCTCGACCTCCACGTGCACGTTCCCGAGCTCTGGGGCGTCGACGGGCCGAGCGCCGGAATCACCATCGCCACCGCCGTCGTCAGCGCGGTCACCGGCATCGCGGTCAAGCGCGACATCGCCATGACCGGCGAGATCACGCTCCGCGGACGGGTGCGCCCCATCGGTGGCCTGAAGGAGAAGCTGTTGGCCGCGACCCGGGTGGGAGTCACCGAGGTGCTGATCCCGAGCGAGAACGAGAAGGACCTCGAGGAGGTCCCGCAGCTCGTCAAGGACCGGCTGACCATCACGCTGGTGCAGAGCATGGACGAGGTCCTGATGAAGGCCCTCGCGGTGAGCGAGCCTCGCGAGCTCTTCCGCAACTTCACCACCGAGGAGGCGAGTCCGACCCGACCCGCGTGAAGCGCCGGGTGCACGGCCTTTACATGGATGCCAATCCACACGCCGATCGGCTCTATGACGGGATTTCTCCTCTATTGACACGTGCTCGGGGCTTCATTACTCCAGGGTGTCCCGCACGACTGCGCAGTGCATCGATGCGGCCAATCCCAAGGAGAGAACACCACAATGGCCAGCTACACCAAGTCCCAGCTCGTCAGCCACATCGCCGACAACGCCAACCTGAAGCGCGCCGACGCCGAGGCCGCCCTCGCCGCTGCGCTCGAGGGCATCTCCGGTGCGCTCGCGGGCGGCGACAAGGTCACGCTGGTGGGCTTCGGCACCTTCCTCGTGAAGGCTCGCGCCGCCCGCAAGGGTGTCAACCCGGCCACCGGCAAGGCGATGACCATCCCGGCGAGCTCCACGGTCGGCTTCCGCCCGGGCTCCGCGCTGCGGGATTCGGTCGGCTAGATCGCGGCGCGATCAACGCCACGTCGGCCTTTGCGCCGAGGTGGGATCTCAGGGCCTCGAAGGACGTTGACACCCTTCGGGGCCCTGATTACTTGCGTGTTCCGTGACCGGAAACGGTCGCGGGCGGATAGCTCAGTCGGGAGAGCAGCAGCCTTACAAGCTGCGGGTCGCAGGTTCGAGCCCTGTTCCGCCCACTCCCGCCGGTTCTGGGCTGGTAGTTAAGTTGGTTATAACGCCGGCCTGTCACGCCGGAGGCCGCGGGTTCGAGTCCCGTCCAGCCCGCCACGGAGGCCCGCAGTCGAAAGGCTGCGGGCTTCACCGCTCTGGGATAGCACGCAGTCGTGCTGCTCAGCCTGCTCACGTCCCACGCCCTCGCCGCTCAGCCCAAGAGCCGGCCGCCCGACAAGGAGCGTGGCGAAGACGTGTACGAGCGTGCCTGCTGGTACTGCCACGGCGAGGAGGCCCTCGGCGACGGGCCGGCGGCCGCTGCCATGACCGTGGCGGTCCCAGCGCTGGCTGGGGTGGACAAGGCACAGAAGGACGCGATGGTCGAGATCATCCTGAACGGCCGTGGGGACATGCCAGCCTTCCGCGAGGAGATCGACATCCACGACGCACGGCGCGTGATGACGTGGCTCGCGTCGCTCGACCCCGACCCGCCGAAGGAAGAGGAGGACGAAGAAGAGGCTGGGAACGCGGCGGACACGGAGGACGACACCGTGATCGAAGGGGCCGAGCCGGCGCAGCCGCCCAAGCCCCAGCAACGACCGCTCGCGCCACCCGACAAGACCAAGGCCCCAGCCACCCCCAAGGGCGACTGATGCTGCAGGCCATCTTGCTGGGCGTGGTGCAGGGCCTCACCGAGTTCCTGCCGGTGTCCAGCTCCGGGCACCTGGTGCTCGTCCAGCAGTTCATCGAGATCCACGGCGACGAGCTCTTCTTCGACCTGGCGCTCCACCTCGGCACGCTGTTGCCGGTGCTCTGGGTCTTCCGGGCCGACATCGTGCGCATGCTCAAGGCACCCGTGGCCGAGGAGGGCCCGGTCATGCAGCGTCCCGGGCTCCGGTTGGTCGCCTGGATCCTGCTCGGCTCGGTGCCCACGGCCGCCATCGGGCTGGCCTTCGAAGACGTCTTCGAGCAGCTCTTCTCCACCCCCGCCGCGCTGACGGTGACCTTCGCCGTCACCGGGGCCTTGCTGTACGCCTCGGGTCGGGTCCCCCACGGCGACAAGGACGAGGTGACGTCCACGTGGTGGCACGCCCTGGTCATCGGCATCGCGCAGGGTCTGGCCATCACCCCCGGCATCAGCCGGTCGGGCACCACCATTGCGGTCGCGCTCTTCCTCGGCATGAGCCGGGACTACGCGGCCCGGTACAGCTTCCTGCTCTCCATCCCGGCCATCGGCGGCGGCTTCCTGCTCAAGCTCCGCGACGTCTCCCTCGACGACGTGGACGTCACCGCCACCCTCGTGGGCATGGGGGCCGCGCTGGTCAGCGGCTACCTCGCGCTCATCCTGCTCTTGAAGCTCGTCAAGACCGGGGACTTCTCGAAGTTCTGCTGGTACGCGTGGTTCGCGGCGTTCGTGAGCCTGGTCATCACGCTGGCGGGTTGACCCGGTGCTCGCCTCGGTTACCTTGCGGGCACCCCGCAGGGGTATAGCTCAGCTGGTAGAGCAGCGGATTCCAAATCCGCAGGTCCTGGGTTCGAGTCCTAGTGCCCCTGCCATTCAAAACGGAGGACCCACCGGCATTTTTGTCGGTGGGTCCTTCTCGTTTCGGTGGGCCTGGAACTGCAAGTGCTTGCAACTCTCGCCTCCTCCCCGCACGCTGGAGGCGAGAGGAGGCACCATGGCGCGATCGACGACCAGCTGGCGGCTGCAGAAGGATCCCCGGAGCGGCGGGCGCTGGTACTGGACGCTCCTGAGGGGCTCGGGGCGCGAACGCGTCTCCGTCGCTCTCGGGGTCCTGGACGAACCGGAGGCCAGGCGCTGCCTGCTGCACGCCCGAGAGGACGAGGAGCAGACGCGGGGCACGCCGAGGGCTGACCGCCTGATCTGGCTCGGCCGGGAAGACCGCGAGGCCCTCATCCACTACCTCCTGCATCCAGACCGTGATGCGGAGGCGACCCTCTTCGGCGACGCTGATCCTGACTACGGCAACATGACGTTGGAGGACTACAAGGAGTACTTCTGGCCCTACCGCAAGGAGGCGGTCGCGGAGACGACGTGGAGGGGCGAAGAGCGGGTCTGGCGGCTGATCCTGCGATCCGACCTGGCTACCACCCGGCTCAGGCGGCTGGACGAGTGGAAGTGGGAGACCTACGTGCAGGGCATGAAGGCTTCGGGGAGGTCCGGGAACACGCGACGGCTGCACAAGGCGGCCTACAAGGCGCTGTTGGACTTCGCTCACCGCAGGGGGCACCTGCGAGGCGTGCACGCCTTCTTCAAGATCACGGGCTCGTCGAAGCGGGCGCTCCCCGCCAAGGTGCCGCTCGACGCCGAGGAGGTTGGCCGGCTTCTGGACGCCTCGGGCCCGATGCACAGGTGCATGTGGGCACTGGGCATCGGTCAAGGCCTGCGCCCCTCGGAGCTGGTGCGCGCGTGCTGGGAGGACTTCGACTTCTCCAAGAGCGTCATGGCGGTCCGAGGGAGCAAGACCGACGGGAGCGTCGCGAAGATCCCCATGACCCCGTTCGCGTACTGCGAGCTCTACCGCTACTGGCGCCAGGAGGGGGAACCGCGGGAAGGGCCCGTGTTCCTGTGGGAAGGGCGACCGATCAAGAACTTCAAGAAGGCGCTCGCCACCGCAGCCCACAACGCGGAGATCGACCGGCCGGTCACGCCCGGCCTCCTGCGGCCGTCCTTCGCGACGCTCGCCTGGGCCTTGGGGGTCGACAAGGACGTCGCTCGGCGGGTCCTCCGCCACACCACGACGAAGATGCTGGACGAGGTCTACTGCCGCCCGCGGCCCGAGGCGCTCGTGGAGAGGGTGAAGGCGTTCGACCTGGCTGGGTGACCCCATCGGAGCCCGCGAGCCGCCTGCTCCTCGTCCGAGGTAGAACCCAATTGGCTGGCTGCCCTCCCCTTCTGGCGGGCACGGTGGACGCGACCGTCCCCACGGCTAGGATGAGGGCATGCCCCGCGTCCTACCCCTCTCGGCCTACGCCCTCGATGTGGACTTCGGTCCCGACGTGCTCGCCGGAGCCGACCGCGATCTCCGTCGGCTCCGCCATGGCCGCAAAGCGATCGAGCCCATCCCTGACGCTACCCTAACGTTGGGGCACCTCTGGACCGGCAAGCTCGAAACTCGCGGAGCGACCGACGAGGAGTGCTTGCGCTGGCTGGTCCGGCTTCGCCTCGGGTGGCAGCGTCGCCTGGAGGAGGCCTCGAGTCCGGCAGGCAGCGGCCTGTTGATCAGGCCGGTGCTAGAGTTCCTCCCGTGCGTCCACCGGCTTCGGGCCCCTTACGCGCTCGCGGCTGCCTATGAGGTCTTCCACGAGATGGGCGAGCTGGCGGTGGGTGATCCCGACGAGTTCTGGCTCTACGGGAGCCAGGCGGGAGCGGCGCACCTGCGGGTCCCAGCCGCGCACACGCCCCCCACCGACCGCACCGTCATCGAGACCTGGGATCTGGCCGAGGCCGTGGCCGGTGATGACGGGGAGCTCGCGGTGCGTCTCAAGAGGCTCCTCCGGAGCTTCCCTCCGTTCCTGCTGGCCGTCGCAGCGCATCCTGCCCGCTTCGTTGACGGTGTACCCGTGGAGCAGGCGTCGTTCGAAGCCCTCGAAGAGTGGCTGGACGAGCTCCACGCCAAAGCCAGCTCCAGGGGCAGGAGGTTCTCCGTCAACCTGCCAGATGTCCCTACGGACATCCTCATGGACTTCCCCGGAGGTCGGCACCCGGGGCAGCGGGGCGATCGGAGCCCAGTGGCGTTCGCGGCAGGGTTGGCGCGGGAGTTCGGTCTTCATCCCCTGCTGGACGAGCAATCGTGGATCCAGGACCACGCCCAGCTCGTCCGCGAACACACCGAGACCTGGCGGGAGAAGCAGCAACGCACCAAGCACGTGGTCCCGCTGATGGTGCTCCTCCCCGACCTGGGCTGGCAGCTCGATCGCAAACCGTTGCGCGAGCACCTCGATCGCCTGGTGGTGTGGACCATGGGGCAGGCCCTGGGGCAGCCCGAGCTGGTGCAGGCCGTCAACATCCTCGACCGGCTTCGGTTCACCCATTGGGAGCCGTCGACCGCGCTACAGGGCTGGCCTGCGAAGGGGACAGGGGGCCTGTTGTCGAGGGTCGACGTGGGGCTCGTCGAGGACGACATCGAGGGCTATGGGGCGGCCGCCCTGCAGGGAGCGACGATAGCGCCCCTCCCGGGCGGGTGGAGGTGGGGTTGTTGGACCTACGAGGACTCTCTCGTGGGCGTCCGGCAGCGCCTCCGGGCGACCGGACTTCGCGGCGATCTGCTGCGGTGGGTCCACGCTGGGTGAGGACACAGCCTGCTACCAGCAGGCCAGGCCTGCGGGCGGGCACGACTTCGCGGACCCGCCCTGGGACAAGGGCGGAGCCCGTCCCAGTCCAGCTACCGCTCGTCGTCCTCCTTGGAGGGCAGTGGAGCATCTGACACCGCGATCCGCCGACGCCAACAGATCGCGTCCTCCCGGTTGGTGGTCAACGAGAACCGGAGTTCCAGCGAGCCGCTCAAGGGCACCGGCAACAGACCGAGCCCTTCACGCAGCCTCTCCTTCAGCTCGTCGGCTCCGTGCTTCGGCCCCGTGCGATCGATCAAGAACAGGCCGGCCGATCGGAGGCGTGCCCCACCCGGCACGCGCAGTTCGGCCAGCATGAAGCGGGGCGGTACGTCGAGCCGAGGAGAGTCCCAGTCCTGCGTGATGGCCCACATCCATATGGCGACGGGCCACGGGTTGACGGTCCCCACCTGAACCTCCCATCGGTGTAGCTGCGTCGCGACCGCGTGGGTCCAGGCTGCGTGGAGCGATGGCCACAGGAGGTCGAGGAGCTCGGACCAACTCTGGGCACGCCGGCGCGGATTCGGCACGCCGTCAGTCCACCGTAGGGAGCTGAAGCTGGCGCTTGTACTCCTCGGACAGGCGGTAGGCTTGGTTGCGGGACCGTGGGGCCCAGCAGGTCCGCTCCAGCTTGCCCTCGCCGACCAGCTCGCGCAGCTCTGCGTTGACGGTGGGCCGCGGAATGCCGAGCACGGCGCTCAGGTGAGCAGCGCTCGCTTCGTGGACCTCCAGAAGGAGATCGAGGATCCTGCGCTCCCGCTCGCCGTCGGGCGGGCGCTGGCGTTTCTTGTCGGGGCGCTTGTGCCACCGCGATGCCTGGACTGTGAGCCTGGCCTCTACGAAGTGGTCCCCGGCGCGAAGCTGGACGGCATACCCCACCCGCTCGGACCCGTGCTGCACCGTGGGCAGGCCACGCCCCTTCTGGTGCGCAAGCCCGAGCGAAGTCAGCACCGTCATGAGGCGGGGGTTCCGGGAGAACCGGCCGTTGAGTCGACCGGCCGAGTCGACCGGCCTGGGAGGACAGCCGGGACTCCAGATGACGAGCGCGTCGGTGTACCGCGCGGCCAGGATCGGGATGTCGCGGTACCTCGGCGCATAGCTTCGGTGTCCGATGGCGTTGACCAGTAGCTCGCGCACGATCGGCTCCAGCGCAAGGGCTGCGGCCCCCTTGTCGATGGCGATCAGGTCGAGGGCCACGTGGTCGACGCAGTCCGGCGCCGGGAACGGCCGTAGGCGCTGATGAACCGGGGCGAGGTTGCGCGCCTCGACCTCGTTCAGGCCCGTGTCGTACCTCTGGAACTTGATGCCCAGGAAGGCGGGTGCCGCGCTGCCGGGCACGCCCCCCGCTATCGCGGCCGCCAGGTCGAGGGGTTCGAGGCTGACCCCCTGCCACTGGGACATCACATCGACGTCGGCCGGGGCACGCCCACGGTCGAACTCCGCGAGGCCACACGCGTCCTCGAGCAGCTCGACCTCCTCGGCGGTCGCCAGCCTCGGGGTGCCCTCGACCAGGATGTAGACACCGCTACCGGCGACCGCGCAGGGCCGGGGGGTGGGGCCGATGTGGATGCCCTCCTTCCGCTGCACGGCTTCCGGGCGGGGCTCCAGGCTGGCGAGCGCCACCTCGTCGAACAAGTGTGGCGCGACCAGGCCTCCGAGGCGCTGGTTCGCGCGCGCGCAGAGCTCAGGTGACTTCATAGTAGCATGATATCATGAAAGGCTGGGGATGAACTAGCAGATGGCTGACAGGTCGGCCTTCATGCTCTACAGATCGAGGTCTGCGACAGCCCTGCCGTGACTTCTCGCCCGTGGCGCCGGGGATGAACGAGCATTCTTAATATTATGATGTTGCAATGTAGATTCGGTGGCGTGCTAGCAGATGGGGGACAGGATGCTATCCTTGTCCAGCAGGACGGCACGGAGACCCAGTGCGCGAGATCATCGAGACGACGTGGCAGGCGGCCCTCGAACGCGTTCTGCCGGGCGTGGTCCTGCGGTGGCGTGCGGCTCTCCCCGCGGGATGCACGAGCACGCACGTGCGGGTGTGGTTGCGTCCTGAGTTGGGCAAGCCCGTCACCATCACGCGCTGCGTTGACCCGACCGGACCCGCGGACGGCGCGGAGTCGCTGTCCACCCTGGTCAGCATGGCGTGCGCCATGCTGGGACCAAAGTTCGAGGGGAACCTCGCGATCGAGACCTCCCAGCCCGAGCGCGACACGTGGACGGACCTCTGGCGTGGGCAGGTCCTCGTCGGGCGAGGGGTGCCGACCGCCCGCTACGTGGAAGAGCGGCGCCGCGAGCGGCGCATGGCCGAGCGCATCCTTCGTGACACAACCAAAGCGAGCGCGGGGATGTACGCGGACTCGCCTCAGGTGATCCTTGCCTCGGCCGAGGTCATGCGCTCCTTGGAGCCCCAGCAGCCACGTCGGAGGCGGTCGCGGCGCTCCACCGGCGGCCTCCTCGAGAGCCTCCTGGAGCCGCTCGCCTTGCTGGTCAGCGGAGCGGCAGCACACGCCGCAGAGCGGAGGGATGAGTACGACTGGCGACGGCAACGGGTCCGGGAGGGCGACGTGGACGTCTCGGGCCAGGCCGTCGTGGTCTCCCTGGTGTCGCTCGGCGATGGCACGCACATTCTCCACCTCCCGACGGGTCCGCGCACCTACCGCCAGGCCGCGCCGCTCGACGACCGCGAGCCCGAAGACGTCACCGACTGGGTCGAGCGCGAGGTCTCGGGCCTCGTGACGAGCCACGACTGGGGCGTGGACTCGCCCCCCAGCGTGGCGTGGCGCGACGAGGGCCAGCGCTGCTGGTTCACCGTGGCTCAGGTCGCTGCATCCGACGAGCGACTGGTCGTGCACGTGGTACCCGCTGGCGAAGGGTGGCGCCTGGCCGTGTCCGGGCGGACCCTGTTGTCACGGGACCACACCGGCGCGAGGACCTGGACCGCGCTGCCCGACGAGGTGCGCGACGAAGTCGAACGTGCCCTATGGGACCGGGGCATCGTGCCGTCCGCGGTGCCGGACCAGCTCGCACCCGTGGCGGCGACGCTCTCGTCCTCGATGGCGCAGGGCCCTCCGTACGGGCCCGTGATGGAGACGCCCGAGGACCAGGACACCTCGTCCTCGCTCGGTGCGCCGAGAGACACCCAGCCCTCCGTCTGGAGCCCTCCGAACGGGAGGGTCCGTCGCAGCCCGATGTTCGTCACTTGGGACGGAATCCTCCCGCCGGCGCCATCCGGCCTCGATGAGTGGGAGCCGCCGCCGGTCCCCGATGACCCCAAACCTGAGGCCCCACCATCCGAGGACCTCGGCGGAGATCCCGTCGCTGCCAGCCGCGAGCGTGTCATCGAACTCCTCACCCTGCTCGTCCACCTCTCGAGCGGGCACGCCAAGCACGGCGTTGAGGCGGCGCTCAAGCGATGCGAGCCCCTCGTCGACTCGACGGTAGGGGAGCTTGTTCTGGCCTACGCGGACGCCTGCGACGACCTCCGGCGAGCGGCCAGCCACGTGAAACCCGGTCCCCAGCAAGTCCTGCTCTGGGAGGCGCAGCGCCACCTGGAGCGCGAAGTGGTCAGCTTCGGAGGTGAGCTCGTTGGTGCCGTGGGAGAGGCTTTCGACCACTCGCGTCACCACGCGTTCGCCCAGGAGGGCACAGGAGAGCGCATCGTCCGCGTCTCAACGACGGGTGTGCTCCTGGACGACAGGCTGGTCCGGGCCGCCTCGGTTTCGGTGGGTGGGCACAGCTCCGTGTAGCGCCCTGGATCGAGCAGGAAGAGCGATCCCAATCTGCCTGGACCCGCGATCCCCCTCGACGTCGTCCACAGGCAGCTCCACCGAAGCCACCAGGTCTCGCCCGAGTTCGCGCAGCGCCGCGACGCGGTGGTAGCCATCGAGCAGGACGGGCCTCGCCCCTGATGGTGGACGCTCGGCTCGTCGTGCTCCACGGAGACCGACCAGGAGTTGTCGCCGAGGCCGGTGGGCTCGACCCGGACGAAGAGGTAGTCGGCGGGCACTCCTCCACGCCGAGGCCGTCGGTGGAACGGGTGTTGGGGTGCACCACTTCCTGCTCCGCCTCTCCAGCCCAAAGGCACGGGCTGGACTCGATGCAGGCCCCGACCGTGCTCGACTCGGACCTGCGGAGGGCCGCGCTGCCGCCACACGACGGGCAGCAAGCCACCCAGGTGAGGTCCGCGTCGGCTCGTAGCTGCCCGGCCATGGCTGGGGTCCACTCGGACCCATCGGTGCCCAGGATATCTGTCCGCAGCTGCGCCCGGCAGGATGCCTTGTAGGGCGCCACGTACATGCTCCCCCCGAGCGCCCACCGCGCCACGAACTAGGGACCACCCCCGCGCCACGATCTAGGGACCACCTGGCGCGGCGCGCAGGGCTGCCTCTGGTTCAGCGGTCTCCTCAGGCATCCAGCCGAGGAAGAGATGGCGTTCCGGGAGCTACACGTGGTCGAGATCAAGGAGATGCTGCGGTTGTGGAGCCGCGGGCATGGGTACCGGACGGTGGCGAGGAGGGTCGGCGTCGACCGCAAGACCGTGCGTCGCTACGTCGAGGCAGCCGAGGCCGCCGGCCTGGTCCGCAGCGCGGACGCGGTCATCGACGACGAGCTGGTCGCCTACGCCGTGGACGCTGTGCGGCCCGGCTCGACGTCGTCGGTGGGGTCGATGCGCGAGCACCTCCGCGCGCACGCCGAGCCGATCCGCGGCTGGGTCCAGGAGGGCTGCCACGGTCCGAAGCTCGCCCGGCTGGTCCAGCGGACGACGGGGGTGCCGGTGCCGCTGCGCACCGTGCAGCGCTTCGTCGCCGAGGACCTGGGCGTGACGACCGGCCAGGGCGACACCGTGCGGGTCGTGGACCCCGACCCCGGCCTCTTGGAGGTGGACTTCCTCGAGCTCGGCGAGTTCACCGAGATCGGCACCGGCAAGACGCGCAAGATGTACGCGCTGCTGTGCACGGCTGGGTTCAGCCGGCACCAGTTCGTGTGGCCCTGCCTGGGGCTGACCCGCGAAGATCTCATCGAGGGGCTGGAGGCGGCCTGGGCCTTCTTCGGCGGCGTGTTCCCGTTCCTGGTCCCCGACAACTGCAGCCCGATCGTGAAGCGGGCCGACCCGGTCGCCCCGCTGTTCACCGAGGGCTTCCTGGAGTACGCCCAGGCCCGAGGCTTCGAGGTCGATCCTGCGCGGGTTCGGAAGGCGAAGGACAAGGCGCGGGTGGAGCGCCAAGTGCGCTACGTCCGCGACGACTTCTTCCGCGGCGAGCGCTTCCGGTCGGTCGAGGAGGCCCGGATCGCCGCACGGGACTGGTGCCTGCGGCTCGCCGGCGAGAGGACGCACGGGCGCACGCGGCGGCGGCCTGTCGAGGTCTTCGAGGCCGAGGAGAAGTCGGTGCTGCTGCCCGCCCCGGCCGAGCCCTACGACCAGCCGGCCTGGGCGAAGCACCACGTGGGCCGCGACCACGCGGTGGTGGTGGACTACGCGCTGTACTCGGTGCCCTACACGCTGGGCGAGTGCGACCTGCGCGTGCGCCGCGACCGCACGACGGTGAAGTTCTACCGTGGCGCGAAGCTGGTGAAGGTGCACGCCCGACAGCCCCAGGGCGGCACCAGCATCGACGCCGCCGACCTGCCCCCGGGCAAGGCCGCTCTGGCGACTCGGGACGCGACCTCGCTCTGCGAGCAGGGCGACGGCTTCGGGCCTCACGTCGGCGAGTACGCACGACGGCTGGCCGAGGGGCCGCTGCCCTGGAGCCGGATTCGGCACGTCTACCGGCTGCTGGGCCTGGCCCGGCGCTTCGGCGGAGCGGCGACCGACGAGGCCTGCGCCCGTGCCCTGGAGCTGGACGTGGTGGACGTGATGCGCATCCAGCGGATGCTGGAGAAGGGGCTGGTGCGGCGGAAGCTGTTGTCGTCGTGTGCGCCATCGCCGCCTCCGGAGCCCGGCAAGGTCCTCCGCTTCGCCCGGGACGCGAGCGAGTACCGGCTGGGAGGTCCCGATGCCTCCGCGTGAGCTGTCCAAGGACCTCGTCCGCGTCCTCAAGAGCTTGAAGCTGGGCAAGCTGCTGCCGACCCTGCCGGAGCGTCTCCGCCAGGCGCGTGACCGCGGCATGGACCCCGAGGACGTGCTGCTGCTGATCCTGTCCGACGAGGTGCAGCGGCGTGACCGCAACCGGCTGGTCGCCCGGGCGCACCGCGCCCACCTGGACCCCGCGATGGTCTTCGATGAGTGGGACGCCGGCGCCAACATCACCTACGACCGCCGGCTCCTGGACGAGCTGCGGCTTCTGGGCTTCCTCGAGCGCCGCCACCACGTGCTGGTCATGGGGCCGGTGGGCGTCGGCAAGACGATGCTGGCGCACGCCCTGGGCCACCTGGCGATTCACCGAGGGCACTCGGTGCACTGCGAGCCTGCGGAGAAGCTGTTTCGGCGGCTGAAGGGTGCGCGGCTGGACGAGACCCACACCGCGGAGCTGCGCCGCCTGACCCGGGTCGACCTTCTCATCATCGACGACTTCGGCCTGCGTGCGATGGACGAGCTGGAGACGGCCGACATCTACGAGCTGATCACGGCCCGGCATCAGACTGGGTCGATGGTGATGACCTCGAACCGGGACCCCTCGGAGTGGCTGTCGATCCTGGCGGACCCGCTGCTTGCCCAGGCGCTCGTCGACCGCTTCACCAACAACGCCTACGACCTGGTGATCGAGGGCGAGTCGTACCGGAAGCGGCAGAAGCCGAGGCTGGATCCGAGCAGCTGAGTCGGGTCAGAAGGGCAGCTCTGGCACCGCCGCGGTCTCGCGCCCGAGGAAGTCCCTGAGCGGATCGGCCCGGTGGGCAGTGAGGATGCGCGCCGCGACGGTGGCACGCCGTCGGAGGTCGCGCCTTGGCACACGGCGCAGCCAGGAAGCTGGGATGGCGACCAGGTCCGCGAAGTCGAGCACCTGGTCTGCGACGAGCTCCGTGTGCCGCGTGCCGACAAGGCCAACGACGAGCGGGTGACCCAGCGGTCCGAGCACCTCGGCGAGGTCGCTGGGGTCGACCAGCGTTGAGCAGCGACGCAGCCGGTCGCGGGGCCAGCGCACGAACAGGTGGAAGCCAACCGGGCTGGGGAAGAGGATGGCGAGCGTGGTCATCGAGTACCTCCACGAGACCGCCGCCGGTGGGAAGCGCGGGGTCTCGTGAAAGGCCTACACGAAGCCTGTCAACGCTGGGAAGGGCACCTTCGGAGGGTGGTCCCTAGTTGGTGGCGCGGGGGTGGTCCCATGACGGTGGCGCTTGACAATGCCTGCCCCGCCTTGGTGGCCCGGAGCCTGCCGGTGCTCCCCCAGGCCGGGTTGCCGTGTTGGCGTTGAAGCAGACCCCGGTCTCGAAGCTCGGCAACGGCTTGTTCGACCTCGACCTCGTCGAGGCGAAGCTCGGCGGCCAGGGCGGAGGAGGTCCGTTCGCCGGGCCAGACCGTGGCGGAAAGTAGGACGGCGTCGGCGAGATCGGGCGTCGGGTCGTGGGGCTCCTGGACGGCGGTGGCGAGAGCCCGAGCCTACCGTGCGAGCCACGAGCAGAGCCCGGAGTTGGACGACCCACGAAGCGCAGGGGTTGACGGTGCTGGTAGGCGCGTCTAGCCTACCGGTGGTAGGCTGAGTTCGCCTACCACCCTCAGGAGCATCAGTGGCCCGAACTTTCGGCGAGTACCTTCGAGCGAAGCGCGTTGCAGCAGGACGGAGCCTCCGGCAGTTGGCCGACGCGCTGGGGATCACCCACGTCTACTTGGGCGAGGTCGAGCGGGGGAAGCGCCGGACGCTGCCGGAGTCCTACTGGCCGGCACTGGTACGAGAGGTGCCGGGCGTCACCGTCGCCGACCTCCAGGCTGCCGCTGACAGGAGCGCGAGGGTCAGCATCGACCCCGCCCAGCACGTTGATGAGGTGCGCGACCTCGCGATCGTCCTCGCCCGAAAACTCGCAACCAACGAGATCACGAACGATGAGGCCCGGAAGGTGCTGCGCATCCTCCAAGGAGAGGGGGACTGATGGGGTGGTGGACCAACGAGTACGTGCATCCGGTCTCGCCGAAGCGCACCCGGGACATCGCTGCAGTAGCTGACCACGTGCTGGCGGAGGTCCAGCCCTCTGCCCTTGTGCAGCCCGAGCCCATCGACATCCTGCGGCTCATCGACCTCACTCTGCCCAGCTACGGCGTGCACTTCGTCCCCGTGTCGCACGAGGAGCTTCCGGACAGCGAGGCCGAGACCAGGATCTCGGCCGGCGGCGTGGAGGTGCTCGTCCGCGAGGACCACTGGGATGAGCTTGGCCGGGGAGGCCGGCGTGCCCACCGTGCCCGGGCAACGGTGGCCCACGAGACCGGCCACGTCGTGTTGCACGTTCCCGAGATGCGGCGGCGGGCTGCCGAGCTTCATCGCCGGTCCCCAGTCCGTCGGCTTGACCTGGCAGCCTTCCGCGACCCGGAGTGGCAGGCGTGGACCTTCGCGCTGGCGTTCCTGATGCCCCTTCGCGTCGTGCGCACGATGGCCGACGCCACCCCCGCCAACCTGTCCGCGACCTTCCTGGTCAGCGGAGCCCTCGCCAACAGCTTCCACAAGCGGTTCGGCAGCCTGCTCTGACCGCCGACCTCAACCTCGTCCTCGGCCCCCCGCATGTCCAACCCCCCGCACCTCGTCCTCAACGCCTCCACCGTGACGGTGGACCCCGACGCCACCGTCGAGGTCGGCTTCATGAACTACGAGGACGGCGACGACCGCCTCTCCCGCATTCGCCGGGAGGTGCGGGGTACCCATCTGGTTCTCAGGGGCGGGTCCGAGATCCGCATCGTGCGGCTCATCGACGCCGTGGAGACCATCGGCGACCGCACCGAGGAGGTGCGTCTTGCCGACGACCCCGGCCTCCTGTGCGCCCTCGTGCGGGAGAGGCTGATCGCGATGTTCTCCGAGGTGGGCAACGGCGAGATCCGCTCGCACCGGCCTGTCGCGCTGGTCTCGGGCAGGCCCGACGACAACCTGCTCCCCAAAGTGCTGCGGGACCGCGAACGAGGGCGGGTCCCACCCTGGCTGGCCCGCCGGGTGAAGTACGAGTTCGACCCGCGCTACTTCGATCAAGTCGATGACGGCGTCACGGTCATGCTGTCGTTCGGCACGCGGACCGGCAATCACATCGAGGCCACCTGCGATGAGCTTCTCGCTGCCGGGGTGCGGCTCCACGGGCGCTACGTCGAGGTCGCCGACAGTGGCGACGATCAGCGGCTCGGGCAGCGCCGCACCCTTGTCGGCCGCGTCGCTGACATCAAGGACGGGATCATCCACCTTGGGGACCCGCGACCCGGCTGGTCGGAAGTAGCCCTCGCCGACGCCTACCTGGAGCCTAGGGCCGAGAACCTGGAGGCGTGCGTGGTCGCCCTTGTCGGCCGCGACGGGGGCAACACCGCCGAGCGGCTTCGTGAAGCCTCGGGCTTCGTGACCCAGGGGCCATCCAGGCTCCACAGGGCCCAGAGGTTCTTGAGCTTCATCCGCCAGCGGGGGCTCCACCTGGCTCCAGGCGTGACCGCGTCGCTCGGCGACCTGGTCGCCTCCCGCCAGCCCGAGTTCCCGGAGTGGGAAGCCTTCTCTCCCCCGACTCTCATCTTCCACCCGAGCGCCACCCGCACAAGCACGGTGTCCTACAAAGGCATCGACGAGCACGGCCCCTACGACCAGGCAGTCTTTCCGCACAAGCGGCCCAGGATCGCCATCATCTGCCAGGCGCACCGCCAGGGCGACACGGAGAAGTTCGTGGAGTCCTTCTTCGAGGGCCTCCCGGGCAATGTGTACGGCAAGGGCTTCCTCCGCCGCTTCGCACTCCAGAGGCCCCAGGTGGAGGTGTTCTGCACCAGGGACCGATCAGCGGGAGCCTACGAGGCGGCCTGCCGGGCCGCGATCGAGCACGCGACGGACTCGGGCAGCCGGTGGGACCTGGCCCTCGTCCAGATCGAGGACGAGTTCAAGCTGCTCCCCCCGGCCGAGAACCCCTACCTGGTCACGAAGTCCGTCCTGTTCCGACACCAGGTCCCCGCCCAGGAGTTCACGCTGCGGACGATGGGCCTGGACCGCAACCAGTTGACCTACGCGCTCAACAACCTCAGCCTGGCGAGCTACGCCAAGCTCGGCGGCACCCCCTGGGTCTTGGAGGCCGACCGGACGGTCGCACACGAGCTTGTCATCGGGCTCCGGAGCTACAAGCACCAGCAGTCGCGCTTCGGCTCCAAGGGCCGCTACGTTGGCCTCACCACGGTCTTCAAGGGGGACGGCCAGTACCTGCTGGAGGGGCGGACCAGGGCCGTACCCTTCGAGGACTACTCCGCCGAGATGTTGGAGACCCTGCGCAAGGCTGTAGCGGCCGTTCGAGAGCAGCAGAACTGGGATGGCCGGGAGAACGTGCGCCTAGTCTTCCACGCATTCAAGCCCATGAGGACGGCGGAGATCGACGCGGTGCGTGCCTTGATGGAGGAGGCCGGCCTGCCCAACGCCGAGTTCGCCTTCGTCCGGATGGTCGAGGACCACCCCTTCGCGCTGATGGACACCAACCAGCCCGGCATGAAGGTGTGGTCGTCACGAGGGAAGAAGGGCGTCTACGCCCCTCCGCGCGGCGTGTTCATCCCGATGGGAGTCAACGATGCCCTGCTCGCGCTCAAGGGGCCGAGGTCAGTGAAGCAGGAGAGCGACGGCCTGCCCCGCCCCCTGCTCATGCGGGTGCACCCGGCCTCGACCTTCACCGACCTCCGCTACCTGGCCCGTCAGGCGTACAACTTCTCGTGCCACTCCTGGCGGACCTTCGGCCCCGCCGGGATGCCGATCACGGTGGACTACTCGGGGTGGATCGCCGAGATGCTCGGCCAGCTTCAAGCTGTCCCGGGTTGGTCGGACGACTCCATGCTGGGCCGCATCAGCATGACCCGCTGGTTCCTCTGATGGCCTTGCTCGACCTCGTGCGCGATGCCCTGCACGAGCAGGTCGCCTCGCTCGGAGAACGGGATGCCGTGTCGGTCCTCATGGCCGACTGGCTGGGGGTCCCGGTGGAGGTGGCCCCCGCAGACCTGGCCGGGCAGGCTGCGAGCCGAGGCGGTGCTGGGAGGTCATACCGGGACGTGGCCGCGCTGGGGTTCGCCCTTGCCGCGGGCCGAGAGGTGAATGTGCCCTTCCAGGACGGGGTCGCGTGGCTGGCCGACAGGGAGTTCTTCGTCGGCGGCCGAGCACCGACTCTGGAAGCAGACGGGCTCGCCGCCATGGGGGTCGCGGTGGGGATGGCTGCCGTCGGCACCGACGATCGTGGGTGGCTCCTTGACTTGGCGGAGGAGGCCGGTCGGCGCTCGTCAGACGAGTGGGAGACCGGCATGTTCGCTGCGGCCGGCCACCTGCTCGGCCTGGCAGGACGGCAGATTCCACCTGACCTTGCGGCCGCTCTGGCTGGCCGTGGGGTTCGGCACCTGCCCGACGATGCCGAGGCCGCCGCCCGCGCCCAGATCGCCACACCAGACCCTGTGCCCCCTGACCGAGCCGTGGTCCGCCTTGCAGCCCTCCGCTGGCTCCTGCGTCAGGAGGCCGCCGTGGACCTTCGGCGTCCTAACGTCGAGCACCTCGTCGCCATGCTCGGGAACTTCGAGCACGGGATGAAGCGATGGCCGTGGGAGAGCAAGCCTCGGACCCCGAAGTCCACGCAGCAGCGGTGGGACATCCAGAACGAGTACCACGTCCAATCCGTGCTCTGGGCCATGCTCGCCCCCGTGTTCCCCGGCATCGTGGACGAGGAGTACCTCCGCAAGATCGGCCCCAAGCAGCCCAGAGCGGACCTTGGACTCCCTGGCCTCCGGACCATCATCGAGGTCAAGTACATGCGGGATGGCGAGTTCTCCAGGACCCTCGGAGGCGTGGCAGAGGACACGTCCCTGTACCTGTCGGGAGACACCGGCTACGACCGGATCGTCGCCTTCGTGTGGGACGCCTCGGCCGCCAGCCACCGGAGGGAAGAGCTTCGCCGCGGTCTCTTGGCGCTGAACGGTGTGGAGGCGGCCATCGTCGTCGCCAGGCCTGGGCCTTGGATCGTGCAGACGGCGCCTCTAGGTGACCAAGAAGGTGCGTCTGTTGTGGAGGAGACACCGTGAAGATCCTGGTCGGCCGGATCAGCGATCGCGGCGATTTTACGCAGCACCTCCCGGTGCCCGGTGCGGAGATCATCGAGTGGGTGGAGCCCCAAGCTGGGGGAGTCCGCCTCGGGGGCACGGGCGTACCGGCCCAGCGGCAGCCTGACATCTCGGTGCATTGCCGTGGTTGGGCCGTTGAGGTGGGTTCGCTCGATGAGTTTCTGTCCACGCTGGACTACTGGAGGACGGATCACGCTACGAGCGTCGAGGTCTTCGTCAGGGATCGCGGCCGGTCCGACCTCAAGGATCTGGTCGTCGTGCTTCTCGATTACGACGGCGACGATTACTTCCGGGCGCAAGTCGTCCCGCAGCGCAGAGCGGAACCCTGACCACCCGTTGAGTCGGTCGGTGCGGACCAGCCCAACAGCGGTCGGCACCCGCCACGGTCCCGGGCAGGCACTGTGCCCGTCCCGGATGCACGGCGCTACGGCCTATCTTGCCGGGAAGTTCGGGGAGGCCAGGCTCCACGCGCCCTCGGGGACGAGCGGCTCTCCCAACTCGACCCTCACGTCGGTCCCGTTCGTTGGCGGGGTGTTGACCACGCGGACCACCTTCCGGCGGTGGTAGTCGAGGACGTTCTGGGACTCATCGCCCTCGCTCGGAAGCGTCTCGACCTCGACCTGGACCGGAGGGACGCCTGACGCGGCGAACACAGCCCGGTACAACGGCGTCCAGGTGCCGCCCGATCCGCAGAGCGACCCGTCAGTCCGGAAGTCGACCCACACCAGTGCCGGACGGCTTACGAATGCGACGTGATTGGGCTCCGGTGGCGGCAGGAGGGCAACGTGACCGCCGGTCCTCCATCCTCCCTCGATCCCGAATTCCGGCATCGGCTCCTCGTACTCACCCTCGACGCGGACCGCCCAGCCGTCCGACAGTGCGTACTCGCCGTCAGGAACGTGAGCCTTCCCGCCGACGAGCGGGGCAGGGAACTTGCCGAGGTCGAGGTCGTCGAGCGCGACGTGGACACTGTCGAGGCCAACGGCGAGCCGGAGACGACGGGTTGTCGTACCGAGGGCGATCGCCTTCTCGCACGTCGTGATGACCGTCACGTCGCCGGGATCATCCCAGCCTACGCCGGCCGCGCCGAGCTTCGCCAGGTGGTTCATCCTCGCGGTGGAGTAGGACTCGCCCGTCCGCTTCTTGCGAGCGCGGATGGCCTTCTTCTGCTTCTTGTTGCTCATGGTCTGAACCTCCACATCGCTCAGTGGAGTCCGCCTTCTCCGGTAGAGCGATGTAGGTTCAGCCGAGGTTGGTGACCGTGGACGAAGTCCACTTTGCCCAGCGACGGGTCCCAGGCGGGGGAGCCCAAAGGGTTTGGCGTGGTCACGCCACAGCCAGAGTAGCCCCAGCCGTCTCGCGGAGCAACCTGGACATTGGACCTTGCCGAGAGCGTCGTAAGCTGCGCTCCAGACGAGCGCGCCCGGCTCGGGCGACATCGGCTGCAGGCCCGCGACGTCCCATCCCACCCGGTCGCCGCCGAAACCAGCCACCTCGTGGTGGGCCTGCACGGAGGACCACGAGCGCCCAGCGTAGGCGTAGAGAGCGCCCGCCGACGACGAGCCCGGAGCGTGGTCGTGGCCGGGGGAGCCGACCGCGAGGTCATCGCCCGAGGAGCCCTCGAAGCTCCCGAGCCCCGCGACGCTGTAGCCGAAGTGGTCCCCGGAGGCGGCGTCTCCGACAAGCCCTACGAGGAGCGTGCCCGCCAGGGGATCGAGCAGGACCACCTCTCCGGCACCACCGTTCGCGCCTGGAGCACCGATCGCCAGCTCCACGGGGCCGCCTGCCCCGTCGGTGTCACCGACTGCGTCCGTGTCGAAGCCGAAGTAGTCCCCCGGGGCCTTCCCGGTCCAGATCCCGAGCAGGGCGTCCTCGACGCACCAGTCCCCGGGACCGGGGTCGTTCCAGTGGTAGACCCGCCCCGTCGCGCCCGCCCACGCCGGCGCGCCGACGAGCAGTTCGGCGAGCCCGTCACCGTCGCTGTCCTCAACGAAGGACACCGACCAGCCCACCGCTTCCTGCGAGGTCGAGTCGCAGGGCGTGTAGCGAGCGTCCCAGTCAGCGCTCGTCAGGGCGCCGGGCGGGAGCGGACCATAGAAGACGTACACAGCACCCCTCCCGGAGGCGTGCTGGGCAGCACCCACGATGAGGTCGGCGTGGCCGTCGCCGTCGAGGTCGCCGGTGTCCATGTCGAAGCCGAAGCCCTCGGCCGCGCTACCCATGATGGTGGTGACGGGGCTGATCAGCCCAGACGCCGCCTGCGCGTCGAACACGGCCACCATCCCGCCACCTCCGGCCTGCTCGCAGGATCCGGCCGCGAGCTGCCCGTCCAGGGCCGCGAAGCTGGGGCATGGCCCGGCCGTCATGGCGTCCGGGAAGACGTAGTGCTGCTGGACCGCTCCGGGGGCGGTGACCGGGGGGCAGGCCTGCGCGAACGCTGGAGGGAGAAGACGAACAAGCTCATGGGACCTCCGTGAGTGAGCCTCCTCAGCCGTCGCCCGCTCGTTGAGGTCTGGCACCTGTCGAGCCTCAGACATGGAGAGGAGCCCCGCGACCGCCTCGACCCTGCACCGATCACGCGCTCCAACGTGGTGAATCCAAGGTTGTGTGCAGCGTGGTAGCGTTCCTTCATGAGCCTGCGCGAGCTGCCCGGCCACCTGGCGCTGGCCCTGCTCGCCACCTGGCCGCGGGCCTCGGCGCCGCTGTCCCGCCTGCTCGGTCATCCGGACGCGGACTGCTGGAACCACGCCTGGGGTGCCTGGTGGTTCGCTCGATCCTTCGCCCGAGGCGAGCTGCCGTGGCGAACCGACCTTCTCATGGCGCCCGACGGCGGCGTGCTGTGGTTCATCGACCCGCTCGGGGCCCTGATCGGCGTGCCCCTGGTGCCGCTGCTCGGACCCGCCGGCGCCTACAACGCTGCCCTGGTTCTGCAGCTGACGCTCGCCTCGTGGGCGATGGCACGACTCGCCTCCGCCATCGGGGGACGCGGTCCGCACGTCTGGCTGGCTTCGATGCTGCTGCTCTTCGGGACCTACGTGGCGGGGGAGGTCCACAGCGGGGTGTCTGAGGCCGTGGGGGTGGGCTGGTCCCTGCTGGCCCTCACGGCGGGCCTGCGCGCCCATCAGGGAGATCCCCGCGCGTGGCTCCCGTGTGGGATCTGGCTGGGGGTCGCGGCTGTCGGCACGCCCTACTACGGCCTCGGCGCCGGCCTGGCCCTCGTCACGGTCTGGGCGTCGCGGGGAACACGACGATGGCGCGGACCCGCAACGTCGCTGGCCATCGCGGTCGCCCTGTTCGCACCCGTCGGCGTCGCCTTGTGGGCCAGCGTGAAGGCCCCCGACGCGCTCGTGGGTCGGGCCGACAGCACCCATGCGCTCGGGTTGCTGCGTCACAACGCCGTCGACCCGCGGACCTATCTCTGGCCTCACTTCCAGTCCGTGGACCACGAGGCCCTCGGGGAGTCCTACTTCCATGCCGCCTACCTGGGACCGGTCACGGTGCTGCTCGCCCTTCGCGGCCTCCGGCGCACGGCGAGGTGGGGCGTCGGCGCGGCGGCTCTCGTGTCGCTCTGCCTTGCCCTCGGCCCGTGGCTCTTCGTGGCCGGGGACTACGTCGAGCTGGCGGGGCATCGGGTTCCGCTTCCCTACCGCCTGCTCCAGGCCGTGCTGCCCGACACCGCCATCACCCATCCCCTCCGCCTCGCCGTGCCGGGCCTGGCGCTGATGGGGGCTCTTGCGGCGGCCGGCGTTGCGAGGTGGCGCTGGGGATCGCTGGCCGCCGCGGCGGCCCTGGCCGACGTGCTCCTGCTCGGAGGGGCGCCCCGACCAGCTGCTGTCACACCGCCTCTGGACGACGAGGTGTACCAGTTCATCGCCGAGCAGCCTCCTGTGGGACCTGCGGGCTCCCGAGCGATCGTGCTCGATCTCCCTGCCGCGGTCGGCGACACCATGGCCACCTCCCGGTACCTGTTCGCACAGACCGTCCACGGGCGACCCATTCCCTATGGGCCGGACCCTCGTGCGGGGAACTCCACCCTGGCGTCCGTCTCGTCGCTCCTGCCCCTGCTGCTCGTGTCGTCCTCGCGTCCCGAGGAGCGGGCGTGGATGCTGCCACGAACGGTCGGCCTGGCCCGGCTGGATCCACAGGAGCTGGTGGACTTCGGACTGCAGTGGGTCGTGGTCCACCGCGAGCTCGATCGAGGTGGACAGGGCATCGCGGTGACAGAGGACCTGCTGACGCGGCTCTTCGGTGAGCCCCGGGTCTTCGGCCTCCACGCGCTCTATGCGGTGGAGCCGGGGCCTGTCGTCGGCCTCAACCGCCAGGAGCGCGAGGCCATCCGGGAGGCGGCCGGCCTCGAGCACTGGCGCCAGCCAGTCCGGTGAGCGCTCAGATGCCTTCGCAGGAGAAGGTGACGGTCACGTAGTCCTCGTCGGCGCCACCGGCGCAGTCCTCGACGCGCAGCAGGACGTTGACCTCGGTCTCGGTGGACTCGCCGTAGGTCGCGGGCAGGTCGGCGATGGTGAGGGTGGTGCTCTCCGCCTCGTCGTCGTCGATGGTGGCGTAGGCGCTGCCCGTGCTCCATGTGTAGCGCAGCTCGTCACCGTCGCTGTCGGTCGTGCCCGAGGCGTCCAGGGTGTAGGTGCCGCCGCTGCAGTCGGTGCAGACATAGGTGTACCCGGTGGCCTTGCACGTGGCGTACCCGTCGTCGGTCTGGTCGTCACCGGCGTCGGCGACCGGGTCGGTGTTCGAGGACCGGGCGCTCACGTCGACGTCCACGTCGTCGGTGTCGGTGTCGGTGCCGTCGGAGACCGTCAGCTGGAAGGTGTAGGTGCCCACCACGTCGGGCAGCAGGGTCGCCGTGACCTCGTCGGCGTCGTCGATGTCGGTGGTGTCCAGGGACGAGGCACCAGGTACGGAGCTCAAGGTCCAGACGTAGCTGAGGTCCTCACCCTCCTCGTCGGAGGAACCCGAGCCGTCCACGGTGATGGTCTGGCACTGCTCCACCTCGTCGTCTTCGGCCGTGGCGGCCGCGACGGGGGCGTGGTTCTGGATGGTCACGGTGCTCGCCTCGACGAGCTCGCCTTCGTCGTCGCCGTCGTCCGGCGTGACGGACAGGCCGACGACGTCGCCGGGCTCGGTGGCGCTCGCGTCCAGGGTCTCGGCGGTGCTGGTGGCGACGCCGTCCACGGTCCAGGTGTAGGACAAGGACACGTCGTCGTCGTCGTCGTCGTCGGTGGAGACGGTCGCGGACAGGTCGTCCTCGGTGTAGGCCGACGACGGCGAGATGACCAGCAGGGTCACCTCGGGCGCGGTGTTCACCGCCGTCACGGTCTCCGAGGTGACCGCGTCGCCGTCTTCGGTCCCGTCCGAGGGCGTCACCACCACGTAGATGGCATCGTCCTTGTCGAAGTCCCCGCCGTCCAGGTCGTCGTCGGTGTTCGAGCTCTCGGCTCCGTCCACGTACCAGGCGTAGGAGAGGCTGACGCTGTCGCCGTCGGGATCGCTCGTCTCGACCGAGACGGTCAGGCCGCTCGACTCGGTCGGGCTCGTGGTGTCGAAGCTCACCGCGTCGATCACGGGTGGGCTGTTGCCGACCGTGGCGACCTCCGAGCTCACCGTGTCGCCGTCGGCGAGGCCATCGCTGGGGGTGGCGTGGGCCTGCACCTCGTCGCCCTTGGACAACACCACGCCCAGCGTCGAGGAATCGCCCCCCGACAGGTTGTCGGTCTGCACCGTCGAGCCGTCGATGGTCCAGGTCAGCTCCACAGCGACCTCGTCCCCATCTTCGTCCGTGGTCTCGCCCACCGTGGCGACGAGGGTGTCCGTCACGCTCGGCGAGAGCTCGTTGAGGGTGACGCTGTCGAGCGAGGGCGCGTGGTTGCCGATGGTGACCTGCACGTCCACCTGCTCGCCTTCGTCCTCACCATCGTCGGGCACCACCGAGGCCACCCAGGCCTCCTGGGCGGCGGTCGCCGAAGCGGGCACGAGCTGGGCGTCGTCGTGCTCGGGCACGGCCTCGCCGTTGCGCGTCCAGGCGATGTGGAAGCTCACCGGGTCGCCGTCGGCGTCGGTGCCGACCAGCTGCAGCTCGAGGTCGTCGGCACCGGCCGGGTCGTCGTCGACCCAGGCCACCTCGGCCACCGGCGGCGTGTTGAGGATCTCGGCGGTGGCCGTGCCTGGCTCGCCGTCCTGGGCCTTGTCGTTCGCGACGACCTCCAGGGTCCAGGTCTGACCCTTGGCGGTCTCGCTGGCGGCCACGCTGGTGTCGGAAGAAGCCAGCTCGCCGTCGACGTACCAGGCGTAGGCGTAGTCCACGGTCGTGCCCTGGGGATCCTCGGACTCCTCGACGATGACCGCGGTCAGGTCGTCGGTCGTGCCGGGTTCTGCGGGCTCGATCGCCACGACGGGGGCCGGGGGCGGATCGTTGGACGAGGGAGGTGACAGGCAGCCCAGCTGGAGCACGAGGGTGAGGACGAGGGGGCTACCAGGAGCCATGGGGACCTCCGTAGGCGCCGAGGTCGTTCCTGGAGCCGTCCGGGTCGTTGTACGTCGAGCTGGGGTTGCCCGCGTCGAGGCAGGGC